>Ga0208691_1000128_pt1 | contig 24068 bp, 18 predicted proteins | sample June2015DPH_20_1_FD_184719 | JGI IMG/M metagenome (GOLD analysis project Ga0208691, IMG submission 184719) | Peatland microbial communities from SPRUCE experiment site at the Marcell Experimental Forest, Minnesota, USA - June2015DPH_20_10... | ecosystem: Environmental > Terrestrial > Soil >... | reverse complement strand
CGGGCGGAACTGGAGCGGGCGGACAAGTTAATGCCCCAGATGCCGGAGACCTTGTATTCGCTGGGCAAGGCGGATTCGTTGGATGGTGATGCGGCTGGCGCGGAGAAGGCTTGGACGGAGCTGCTTTCGGTTGAGAAGCAGGGTTCGCTGGCGGCGCAGGCGCATTTTGGGCTGGCGGGGATTTATCGCAGGCAGGGCAAGGCGGCTGAGGCGAAGCAGGAGATGGAGCAGTTTGAAAAGCTGCAGGGTCCGGCTCAGTCGGGGGGGAAGCAGGATTCGCAGTAGTGGGCGGCGGTTTTGTGCTTGACGGCGGCGGTTTTGTGCTTGACGGCAGCGGTTGCGCGCCGCTGCGGCCCGATGTACCTGGGCTGCCGGACGGACGAGGCGTCCGTCCCTCCATGTTTCGATTTTTCCTACATTTCGATTTAGGAGCGCTGATATGGAATTCATGCGGTGGCTTTTCTCGACCATCTTAACGATTTGTTCTTTCGCGGTGCTACCGGCTGTGGCGGCTGAGCCTGCTTCGCGGAATATCGATTCTGGCTGGCAGTTTCGGGCGGTCGCGGGAACGGATCGGGCTGACGTTAAGGATTGGCATGCGGCTAAAGTTCCGGGCGTGGTGCAGACGGATTTGTTGGACAACAAACTTATTCCGGATCCGTTTGATAAGGACAATGAATTTCATTTGCAGTGGATTGGTTTGGCGGACTGGGAGTATCAGACTACGTTTCAGGTGGATGCGGCGGCTTTGGCGCACGATCATGTTGACCTGGTTTTGGCGGGGCTGGACACGTTTGCGGATGTTTATCTGAACGATAAGCAAGTCTTGCAGGCCGACAATATGTTTCGCAAATGGCGGGTTGGTGCGAAGCCGAGGCTGAAGCCAGGGGCGAATAGTCTGCGGATTGTTTTTCATTCGGCGGTCGAGCACATGTTGCCCTATTCGAAGTCTCTGCCTTATGTGCTGCCTTCGATTTCTACGCACAATTACGGCAATGAAGAAGGCATTGCCACTGCGCCTTATACGCGCAAGGCTCCTTATAACTATGGATGGGATTGGGGCCCCCGCTATATGACAGAGGGGATTTGGCAGCCGGTACGGCTTGAGACGTGGGATGCTTTGCGGGTTGAGAATTTTCATATTCATCAGCAGAGCATCACTAGCGATTTAGCTAACGTTACGGCGGAGGTTGAGATTGATGCGAGCAAGCCTGCTACGGCCACGATCAGCGTTGCTCATGACGAATTGTCCGGGCCGTCGACTGCGGATGGATCGCTGAGTGTGCAACTGAATGCCGGCATCAATCACGTTTCGATGCCGATTCGAATTACTACGCCGAAGCTTTGGTATCCGGTGGGATATGGGGCGCAGAGTCGTTATCGATTTACTGCTTCAGTGAAGATCGGCAAGGAGACTGCGGCGCACGCAGAAGTGAAAACTGGCTTGCGGTCGGTTGAACTGAGACGCGTGAATGACGAATGGGGCAAGAGTTTTGAATTTGTGGTGAACGGAATTCGTGTGTTTGCCAAAGGCGCGGACGTGATTCCCTTCGATAGCTTCCCTAATCGCGAGACTCCGGAGATTCATCGCAACATTCTGCAGGCTGCGGTCGATGCGCACATGAACATGATTCGCGAGTGGGGCGGAGGGTTTTACGAGTTCGACGATTTGTATGACATCTGCGATGAACTTGGAATTATGGTCTGGCAGGAATTCATGTTTGGCGGCGACATGATTCCGGGCGATGTTCCCTTCCAGGAGAATGTGCGGGCGGAGGCTGTTGATCAGATCAAACGGTTGCGCGACCATCCTAGCGTTGTGGTTTGGTGCGGCAATAATGAAGTTGAGACGGGATGGTGGCATTGGGGTGACCGGCAGGAATTCAAGGCTTCGATTTCGCCCGATACACGCGATCGCGTTTGGCAGGATTACGTGATCATGTTCGCTGACATTTTGAAGGGCGCGGTTGCGGAGTATGGGGATCCGACGCCTTACACGCCTAGTTCTCCCAGCGCGAACTTCGAAGAGATTCCGGACAATCAGCACAATGGCGATATGCATTACTGGGCGGTGTGGCATCAACAAGCGCCGGCTTCGGATTACACTTTGCAGTTTCCGCGATTCATGTCCGAGTACGGATTTCAGTCGTTTCCGGAGATGCGGACGATTCGGACTTATGCGCACGATCCGGGGGACTTTGACATTCGCTCGACTGTGATGCAGGCGCATCAGAAAAATAAGGGTGGGAATGAACGCATCCTTACTTACATGCTGCGCGAGTATCGCGAGCCCAAGGATTTTGCTTCGTTCGTTTATTTGAGCCAGGTGCAGCAGGCGGAGATCATTAAGATTGGCGCGGAACATTTGCGGCGGCAGAGGCCGCGCACGATGGGATCGCTTTATTGGCAGTTGAACGATTGCTGGCCGGTGGCTTCCTGGGCGAGCATCGATTATTACGGGCGATGGAAGGCGCTCCATTATTATGCGCGGCGATTTTATGACGATGTTTTGATTTCTCCGTTTCTGCATGACAACCAGGTGGATGTGTATGTGGTATCGGATAAGTTGCAGCCGGTCTCGGGGACGATTCATATGCGGCTGATGGATTTCTCGGGAAATGTTTTGCTGGAGCAGAGTAAGGATGTGCAGGTTGCGGCGCAGTCGAATGCGATCTATCTCAGCGTGGATAAAGCGACTTGGACAGCGAAAGGTGATCCGCATAAGAGCTTTTTGGTTTTTGATTTTGACGTGGCCGGAAAACGGGTTTCGCGGAATTTGATTTTCTTCGATGTAACTCATGCGTTGGAATTGCCGGTTGCGCCGAAGATTGAAACTACTTTGAACGGGGATGCCACGTTGACATTGAAGTCCGCGAAGCTGGCGCGTGGCGTGTATGTTTCGTTTGGGAATTTGGATGTGCAGGCTTCGGATAATTATTTTGATTTGTTGCCGGGGGAGACGGTTACCTTGCATTTGAAGACGGCGGCTGCGGTGGATCAGGTGCGGGGGGCGATGAAGGTGGTTTCGTTGACGGATGCGTTTGAGTGACGGCCTCGGCGGCTGAACCGTTTGTCAAAAAGACTCTTTGGCAAAAAATGCGACCACGGGGGCTGAAGCCCGAATCAGTTTTGAACGTTACGCGGCGCTGAAGCGCCGCTCTTCCACGGTTGCTGCCCTTTGTTCATTTTGGATGCAATGCTAGGCTAGGACGTCCAGGCCGCTTTGGCTTCCGTAGACGTCTTGCAGGATTGAGGTGGTTTGGTCGAGCGTGGTTGACGGTGTGGTTTCGTCGAGCGTGCTTAGGAGTTGTTGGACTAATTCCACGGATTGAGAGGCGGCGGTGGCTTCGTTGATTTGCGCGGCCGATGCGGTGCCTTTCAGGTCGCCGAGGACAGTGGTGAATGCGGATTGGGCGGTGTTGACGTCGCCGGACTGCAGCGCATTGCCGAGGGTTGCGAGGTCTTGGGTTAGCTGCGAGTTGCCGGCCGCGGTGGTTCCGTTTGACGTCGACGAGTTCTGAAGAATATTTTGCAGCGATTGGAAGGCGGACTGGGCGGTATTCAAGTCGCCGAGAGTGAGGCTGGTTTGCAGGGCTTGTACGGCCTGCTGTTCGACGGAGTCGCTGGAATATAGGACGTCCTGACTTAGGCCGCCGGCGGAGATTGAGTTGATGGTCATTTTATTTGCTCCTCAATTTTTGGTTGAGTGAAGCTTTCGATGCGCCAATGCAGCGGCTAAAGCCGTTTCTCGTTCTTCGTGCACTGACGGCATCGCTGAAGCGATGCCCTGATACAAATCTTGTCACTGACACGAATCGCGACCTGATACGAGTCGCGGGGCTACGCCATTTGAGTGTTCTTCTATCCATCGGCACTTGGGGCTAAAACTTTAGTGTGGTGAATGCCCTGCCCGTTGGACAGCGCCGGCGATCTTAGAAAGTTTTAATTTGGGAACATGTCCGAATTTCCGTGGCCGATTGTACTAGTGGAATCTTTGTGAATGGCGGAAAGCCCAGCAAAATGGGCGCATGAGACTCCCCCAGTCCAGTATCCAATTTCCCTTCCTTCGTAGACTTCACCTTTTCACTTTTGGCGCAGCACTTTTGGTCGGCGGATTACTACCGAAGTGCATGGCGCAGTTGAACAGCTCGCCTGCGAGCCTTCGCTTCGGCGCGCTTGATTTGGGCCAGAGCGAAACTCAGCTGGTGACGCTTACCAACAGCGGGACAACAAGCGTTACGTTGACCAGCGTTGCGGTAAGCGGTTCGCAGTTTGCAATGTCGCCCATGACGCTGCCGACGACTTTGACGGCGGGGCAGAGCGTGGATGTGAATATCACGTTCACGCCCAAGATTGCGGGATGGAGCGGTGGAACGATCCGCTTCTACAGTAATGCGTCGAATCCTACGCTCACGTTGCAGGCGGGCGGTACGGGCGTGACCAGTGAGGCGATGACCGCCAGCCCAGCGGTGCTCTCATTCGGGTCGGTGTCGACGGGAGGGCGCGCGACGCTGCCCGTTACGATTACCAATCAACGTTCGTGGAATGTGACACTCAGCGGGATTCAGACTACCGGCAACGGATTCAGCGAGAGCGGCGGGACGTTCCCGATGACTCTGAGCGCTGGCCAGAGCGTTACGCTGAACGTGACTTTCGCACCGCAATCCGCCGGCGAGGTTGGGGGCAGTGTGTTTCTGTATGGCCCTGGGCTGGTCGTCCCGTTGACGGGAAATGGAACAGCGATAACAGTGGGCCAGTTGGTAGTTGCGCCTGCGCCGCTGAATTTTGGCAACGTGACTGTGGGAAACAGCGCGACCGAGTTGATGTCGGTGACGGCGACAGGAGGAAGCGTTACCATCTCTTCGGCATCGAGCGGGAATTCGCAGTTTGCGCTGGAAGGAGCTACTTTCCCTCTGACGCTGGCTGCGGGGCAGAGCGTCACTTACGATGTGGCGTTCGCACCGCAGAATACCGGCGTGGATTCGGGATCTCTTTCGTTTGCCAGCAATGCTTCGAATCCGTTGGTGGTTGAGTCTTTGAGCGGGACAGGGCTGGCGGCAACTTATGCCGTGAGTCTCTCGTGGAATTCGACGCAGAATGTGGTGGGGTACAACGTGTACCGCAGCACGAGCGCGACTGGGTCTTATGCGAAGATCAACTCGAGTGTGGACCCCAATACGGCGTACAGCGATAGCAGCGTGACCTCGGGACAGACCTACTATTATGAGGCTACGTCAGTGAATGCGGCGGGAATGGAGAGCCCGAAATCAACTCCGCCGGTGCAGGCTGTGATTCCGTAGTTCAAGTTCTCGTTGTTTGAGCGCCCTCTTTGCGGGCCGGAAAGATTGTGTTTCTGGCTGGGAAGAGGGCGTTGTTTTTTGATTGAGTGCGTGAGAACTTGTCTTTCGCCCCTTCGGGGCTGGATCGTTTCTCGTCTAAGCACCCACCGCTTGCGCGGTGGGCTGCATTCTGCCGCCGCTTTGCGGCTTGGGGCCACCGTCACTTCATCCCTCCTCCACGCATTCCCTGTTGATTCCCACTGCAGAACAATTTCCCGCCGCGCGTGTGCAAGAAACTGCGCACTGGGTTGTTACTTCGGTGACTTGTCCGTTTTCTAAGGTAATCAATCTGAACAACTTAGTGGCACGTTGAGGCCATTCACCCTGGTGGCGTAGATGCGTTAGTACTAGTATGGATGGCCAAGGGTGGAGGCTCACTAAAGTAATGCGGATTCATTTGGTTGGCTCTGGAGTGAAGGCGGGAGTGGCGTTTGCGCTGCTGCTTGTGGGTTTGAGCGGGGCTGGTTTGGCGCAGGAGGTTGCGCTGCTGCAACCGGATGCACCGATGCCTGCGGCTTCGTTCGAGCCGACACCGGCCTTTACTACCGTGCCGCCGGTTACGGTGACGCGGCCGACGGAGGCTCACCGATTCTGGGATCGTGAGAACAGTGTTCTGTTTGCGGCTACTGCGGCGTTCAGCGCTGCGGATTTTGTGGTTACGCGGGATAATCTGCGCAACGGCGGGGAGGAGTTCAACCCTGTGACTCGGGTGCTCAGCGGCAGTACCGCGGGGTTGGCGGCGAACTTTGCGGGCGAGACTGCTGGCGTGGTCGGACTCAGCTACTTCTTTCATCGGACTGGACATCACAGACTGGAGCGGGCGGTTTCGATGGTGAATATTGGAGGGTCTGGGGCGGCTGTGGCGTTCGGGTTGCTGCACCGGTAGCGCTCAAGAACTTAAACACAGAGGGCACAGGGGTTCCACAGGGTAATTCTGGATCCGGTTCTTTGGTTGCGGTTGATCGATCTTCATCTACGCGGGAATCTGACTCTCGGTTCCTGGTTCCTTTGTTTCTCCACGACGCAAAATCCAAAGCAATAAGAAGACTGCCGCGAGGGCTATCAGAAAGAAGATGAATCCGCCCTGGTGGTGAAGTCTGCCTGCCAGATAGGTGCGATCTACGCGGATGGCGAGGTATCCGAGGACAAAGATTCTTAGGCCATTCTTGGCTATGGCCACAGGGATGGCCAAGGCGATCAGCAGAAGTTTGCTCCACCAGGTGCGCAATAGAAGGTGCGCTAGAACCATGGTGGTTACCACCAGGACGAGGCTGGAGCGGATGCTGCTGCATTCGGGGGCGACTTCTAGTGTGAGATCTGGAATGTGGATTAGCAGGCCACGTTGTTCGACTGGGACACGGGCCAGGACGAAGATCGCGTGTGCCGCAAGGGCCGAGCTTTGCTGCAAACCGCTTACGATTGCGTTTACTACGAAGTCGGGAAAAGGGACCGTCCAGAGCAGGAACAGAAGGGGAAATGATGCCTGCCGGAAGGCGCGTGCTCCGAAGCAGAGCGTGAAGGCGGAAATGCTCCAGAGAACGAAGGCTAGCATTCTTACGGAGAGTTGTACGTCGGGGAGTTGGGAGATTTTTGGCGCCGCGATATCGGCCAATACTGCGAGCAACATTAGTGAGCCCATTCCGAGGCTCGGGCGGAAGATGGAATCCTGTGATTTCCAATCCAGAACAACCAATGCTATCGCGATGGGAACGATCAAAAGGATATGGGTGTATTGCTCATCGTGACGAGCAAGGGAGAGCGTTGCGGCTAGCGGGCCCCGCCAGAACAACAAGGAGGTCACGGCGAGCGCGCAGAAAAGCAGTAGCGACGGAAAATTCAGAGCGGTTGGTGGAGTCTTGGCGTTCTGTGCTGTGGGCTGCTTCATCGGGGCTACGCAGAATCTGGTTGTCTACACTTTTTATTTCGCGGCGGGCGGCTCGCGGCATAGTAGCGTCGAGTCGTCAGAGGGAAACGGGGCGTTTTTTGGATTTTTCGGAATTTTAGCTGGCGCGGGCGGTCTTGAGATATCACTGGGGACGCCTTTGGCGCTGATGGCGCGCACGAAATAATAGTACTTCTTGCCATTCTCGACTGAATCATCCACGCATTTGGTGTCTGGGAAGGGTAAATGATTTATCAGTTCGGTGGGAGGATAGTCGGGTTTTGGTCCGCGATAGATGCAGTAGCCGACGGCGCCGGAGTGTTTGGAATCTGCCCCGAGGCTAGGGTTCCAGTGGAGAACGACTCTGTGCCCATTTTTTGATTGCGGGGCTTGCACTAAGTTGGTATCGAGTGAAGGACAAGTGGGAGGCGCGGGGTCGCGAGGTTCCGGCGCTGCGGTCGGGCCTGAAGCCGAGGGCGGAGTTTGTTTGCATCCGCTACTCAGTGTGCTCAAGGTGAGCAGCGCTAAGAGAAAATGCGACAGCGCTTTTTGGATTCCACTCCGCGACGCTAGTGCTTGATTCATCGGGTCTTGAGACTTCAGCAACTTAGTTAGATTCAGGATACGCGGGTTGAAGCATCGCAATATTGCGAAAGTAGAGGCGGCCCTCAGCGGCTAAAGCCGCGTGGAATTGGTATCGCCTAACGGCACGAGTGAAACTCGTGCCGTTCCCGTTTTGCTCGAACCGAGTTTCTCCGCAGCCTGTGAAGCTCTTGTCTTCCCGGTATTGCTCGAACCGAGTTTTTTCCGCTGCCCGTGAAACTCGTGCCCTTGCCGGTGCACCGCCGATAGAGCGTTCTTCCTCAGCCTAGGAAAACCCGGGCCCTCGCCGTTTTTGCGGCAGTCGTGTTTTTAGCGCGGCGAGTACAGCTGTGAGAATCATTGCGTGGGGCGTGACGAAAGTACCCAGCAACGAACTTTGATTTGGCGATTCGATATGAAATCCTGAGGCACTGGGACGCGCTTCGATTGCAGATCAAGAATTTATGACTCGGTGCGAACAGGGCTCGACGGCTGCGCCCCAATTCAGCGTCATCATACCTGTTTACAACGATTGGATTCCGCTGGAGCGATGTTTGCGATCGCTGGCGCGGCAAACAAATCCACCGGTTTTTGAAGTGATTGCGGTGGATGATGGCAGCGCGGAGGCCGCTCCGGAGTCGACCCGCAGTGCGGAGTATCCATTCTTATTGACTACGGTTCGCCAGGCTCACAGCGGAATTCCATCGGCACGAAACCTGGGGATCCGAAATTCCAAGGGAACCGTGCTGCTTTTCGTGGATGCGGATTGCAGGCTGGAGGCGAATTGCCTGTTGGCTTTGAGCGAGGCGATGGCGCGCGCGCCGCAACATGATTGCTTTCAGCTGCGGCTGGTTGGAGATCGAGCTACGCTGGTGGGCAGGGCGGAGGAGTTGAGGCTGGCTACTTTTCAGCGCATGAGGCTGGAGCCAGACGATCGCATTCGCTATTTGAATACGGCTGGATTTGCTATTCGACGGCGGCGCGTAGAGGCTGGTGAGGTATTTCATCCTGGCGCGTTGAGAGGCGAAGACACTTTGCTGCTGGCCGATCTGATGCAGGCGGGGGAGTTGCCGCTTTTCGTTGCCGATGCGGTGGTCGAACACTCGATTCCGCTTTCTTTGATGAAGTGCTTGCGGAAGGACCTGCGGAGTGTATACCTGGAAGGTCCGGCTTATGACATGATCGCGTCGAGGGGGCTGAAGATTCGATTAACCCAATGGGAACGCTTGCGGCTGCTGGGTTCGATGTGGAGAGTGGCGGGACGGGATTCGCTGGGACGGTCGGCGTGGTTTGTGGTGGTGATCCGGCAGGCATTTCAGCGGGTGGCTTCGTTTGGATACCGGTATGTGCGGCGGGGTTCGGGGAGGATGAGAGGGCAGCTGTAGCCTGGCTTTGGCTCCTCGCAGAGAAGACCTCACGGTAGTTATCTTGGCGCGGGCTTGATTTCAACCACCAAGTAGTTCACGAGCTTGTGGGCTCACAACTGGGGATGAAAAACAATAAACACAGAGGGCACAGAGGTGCACAGGGTAGGCTCGATTAGGACGCAGCTCCTCGGTTACGATAGTTATTTTCGTTCTTATCAGCGCGGGTATAATGGGTTTTAGTTCGTTTTCTTGAGCCGCGCAACGTTCTCATTCCCCCTGGCGTGGATGGTCTGAGTAAGTTAATTTCCAAGTGGTTGATGAAGACATAAGCCTGCCAGGATTTGAATATGGAATCAGCGCCGGTTGCCATTTCGTCCACTTCCCCGGCTAATGCTGCCGAAGATGCTGCGACGCAGAAACTCTTGCGCATTTGGCAGGAGCAGCTCGGCGTTGATGGCATCAGCCCCGACCAGAATTTCTTCGATCTTGGCGGCGACTCGTCGCTGGCGGTTCGCATGTTTGCCGAAATCGAGAAAGTGTTCGGCGTGAAGCTGCCGCTGGCCACGCTTTATGACGCTCCTACGGTTGCGGAACTTGCTCGCATCGTGCGCGGAGAAGTTGTTGGCTCCGGATGGTCGCCGCTGATTGCGATTCAGCCCTTTGGCTCGCGCCCTCCTTTATTCTGCATGCACGGTGCCGGCGGGACAGTGCTGATGTACCGGGAACTAGCTCAGCATCTGGGCGAGGACCAGCCGTTTTTTGGCTTGCAGGCTCAGGGGTTGGACGGGAGTTCTGCTCCGATAACCACAATCGAAGAGATGGCTGCGTTGTACGTGAAGGAAATAAAAAAGGTGCAGCCTACGGGGCCATATTTTATTTCGGGTTATTGCATGGGAGGAACGGTTGCGTTTGAGGTTGCGCAGCAACTTTCGCAGCAGGGGGAAGCGGTTGGGATGCTGGCCTTGTTCGATACCATGAACTGGCATCGGGTTCCGTTGAATTTGTGGAGCAAGAGCTGTTACTGGGTGCAACGCATTTTTTTTCATGCGGGAAGTTTTCTTGGGCTTAAGGGTGAGGGCAAGAAAGAATTTGTTGACGGGAAAATGGAGATCCTCAGAAGTCGAATTCCGGTTTGGCAGGGGAAACTGCAGGCCAGGTTGGGGAAGCGGGCGGAAGGCGCGTTGTCAGAATCTCTGCTGCTGGCGCGCATTTGGGACGTCAATGACCGGGCTTCGTGGAATTACGTTGCGAAGGTTTTCCCGGGGGTGATTACGGATATCCGTCCGGCGAAGCAATATTGGATTTTCGACAAACCGGAGTATAAGTGGGCCGGACTGGCGCAGGGAGGACAAGAGGTGGTGGTTCTGCCGGTGAATCCGGCCACCATGTTGGTTGAACCGTTTGTCGAACATTTAGCCGCGGCGTTGCGGCGGGCTATGGATGGGGGGATGGCGCGCGTGAGCGGAAGTTCCCGCAGGGGCTGAAGCCCGCAGCTTCCTGGGTCTTTGCGGCACGACTGAAGTCGCGCCCTTCCCGTAGGGTTATATCGAGAAAGAGTTGCGATGGAGGGTTGAGTGCCACTCGGAACTAATTGGACCAAAACATGGACGTTCTTCGAGGGAGATTGGCACGAGGGCAACATCGGCATCATGGGCCCGCGCACACATGCGGCGTGGCTTTGCTCGATTGTGTTTGACGGGGCGCGGGCGTTTGAAAGAGTCACGCCTGATCTCGATTTACACTGCGCGCGGGTGAATGAATCAGCGAAGAAGCTCTACCTGAAGCCGCTGGTTTCTACGGAAGAATGGGTGCGGCTGGCGCGGGAGGGGATCACGCGTTTCGATGGCGAGACTGCGCTTTATATCCGTCCGATGTATTGGGGTGAGCGGGAAGGGCCTTGGGTACAGTCGCCGGATCCGGAGTCGACGCGGTGTGCCCTTTGCATTTACGAGGCGCCGATGCGGCCTCCGAAGGGATTCTCGGTGACGCTGTCGCCTTTCCGGCGGCCTACGCTGGAGACGATGCCGGTAGATGCCAAGGCTGGATGTCTTTATCCCAACAATTCGCGGTGCATTTTGGAGGCGCAGTCGCGCGGATTCGATAACTCGATTGTTTGCGACATGCTGGGAAATGTAGCGGAGCTGGCTACTTCGAACATTTTTATGGTGAAGGATGGAGTGGTGTTTACGCCTATGCCGAACGGGACGTTTCTCGCCGGCATTACGCGGCAACGAGTGATTGGACTCTTGCGGGATAACGGAGTGAGCGTCGTCGAGAAGACGATGACTTATCAGGATTTCGAAACGGCGGACGAGATTTTTGCTTCGGGGAATTATTCCAAGGTGGTTCCGGTTACGCGGATTGGCGAGCGATCACTGCCGTTCGGACCAATATACAACAAGGCTCGCGAGCTTTACTGGGCGTTTGCGCATTCATGAGTGCAGGGACGCATCGACCGGAGTTAGGCGTGACGCCTCAGGCTGCATCGTCGATGACTGAGGTGCTCACGGCGATTTGGCGGCGTGTGCTGCAACTGCCGTCGGTGAATGTTGACGACGATTTTTTCGACCTTGGCGGCGATTCTTCCTTAGCGCTTCAACTCTTCCATGAAATTGCGCAGACGTGTGGGCGGGAATTGCCGCCGGTCACGATCTACCAGGCGCGTACGATTGCGGCTCTGGCGGTTTTGCTGGAGCAGCCTGAGGCGCCGCGCTTCCCTGCTCTGGTGCTGCTGAGAGAAGGCGCGAAGAATCCCCCGATTTTTTTGGCGCATGGATTGGGCGGAAGCGCGATGGATTTTTTCCAGCCGGTGCGATCGATCGAATCCGATCATCCGATTTACGGCTTGCAGGCTAAGGGCAGCGATGGGCTGGAGGAGCCGCTGGATCGCATCGAGGACATGGCGGAGTTTTGTTTGCGGGCGATTAAAGAGCTGCAGCCGCGCGGGCCGTATGCCTTGATTGGTTATTCGTTGGGCGGACTGGTCGCGCTGGAGATGGCGCAGCGGCTTTCTTCGCGCGGAGATAGAGTCGCGCTGCTGGCTATGCTGGATGCTTATCCGCATATGAATTTTCTTTCTGCTGGGCAGCGGGCGCGCCTGATTGCGCGGCAACTCAAACGAGGACTGCACTCGCTGGGCGATCTGAATTCGAGCGCCGCTTATAAACCGCCTACCGGTGTGTCGCTGACGCCCGCGATGCAGCGAGTGCGGGACGCCGCTTACATTGCCTTGACTCGCTACCGGCCGCGATTTTATTCCGGCGAGGTGAAGTTCGTGCGAGCCGCGGTCGTTTCTGCATTTCCCAGTAGCCCGTCCGCGGTTTGGAATTCGCTGATTCGCGAGATCGAGGTTGAGACCGTGCCGGGCGATCATCTGGGGATGATTTCGACACATTATGATGAGCTTGCATCCACGCTCTCGCGATACTTGCGAGATGCATTGGCCTATCCTGACTAGATCCCATCTGACAAATGCGTCAGTGAATTCAGCCTTCCTATGGCTGCTCAACGGTCGCGAGAGCGATTCTTGCCGTTGGGGCGAGGAAGTAGCGAAATCCGTTTTGACAACTTATTTACAACTCCGTGACAACCTGCCCTGAATATTCCCTCATAGTCGCCCCTGCACGTCGAACATTCGGCCCGACAGGAATACCACATGCGAAGGCCGCTGATCCCAACAACAACGACAAGGAGTGTCCCATGAGTCTCGCTGCCGGTTCAAAACTTGTTCGCTTACTGGTCTGCTGTGCATTGCTCGCTGTACCGAGCTTGCTGATGGCCCAGGCGGGAAGCCTGGATCCAACTTTCGGGTCGAGTGGCATCGCCGCGACGCCGGGCACAACGGCCGCGGCTGCAGCTCTGCAACGCGATGGAAAAATTGTGGTGGCAGGAGGGGCATCGAATGGCTCGACCGTTCTCCGCTACAACACCAACGGCACTTTAGACTCGACCTTCGGTACCGGAGGACAAGTGATTCTCAGTGCCAGCTCGGCCTTCGCGGTCGCCATTCAAAGCGACGGCAAGATTCTGGTCGCCGCGCCAGATGAGTTCGGGAGTGAGTTCGTGCTGGCGATTTTCCGGTTGAACACAAACGGAAGCTTGGATACGTCGTTTGGCTCCAAGGGCGTGGCCACTATCACCGCCACAACGCAATTTTTTGCTCCGGCGAATGGCACGATTGCATTGCTGGCGGGCGGCAAGATTCTGGTGGTTGCACAGAGTGCATCCTTAGGCGCGGAGGTCTTCGAGCGGTTGCTATCGAACGGTACGCCGGATTCAAGTTTCGGGACGAACGGTACCGCGGCGTTGGTTAACGCAGGGCAGATGCTGGCGCTTCAGCCAGGTGGCGAGATTCTGGTTCTGGCCGGCTTGTTCCCTCAGGGCGGCGCGGTTTCCCGGTACGAGACAAACGGCAGCGTGGATGCAAGTTTCGGTGGCGCGGGCCAGGCGGCAGGCTTTGGGAACGGCGGAGCCATGGCCGTAATCGACAGCAGCAGCGAATTCGTCGTCGCTGGAAGCCTTGTCACTCCGCCGCTAAGTCTTCAAGGCAACACAACGGGTTTTCTCCTGGTTCGTTATAAGTCGAACGGCAATATCGACACGACTTTCGGCACAAATGGCGTAACAACCACCCCTTTCCCCGGCAATCTGTTCAGCGCAGCTGCGGCCGTTGCTCTCCAGTCGAACGGAGATACTGTGGCGGGCGGCTCGACGGCTGCTGCTCCCAATAATCCAAAAAATTCCGATTTCGCTCTCGCACGTTACACTGCCTCGGGAACATTGGATACCACCTTTGGCACAAACGGACTGGTGACAACCACGATTGGCACCGACGGGTCGGCAATCAATACGCTGCTGATCCAGAGTGACGGCAAAATTCTGGCATTCGGCAACAGCAGCGCAGGCGCCACCATCGCGCGTTACCTCTCGGAGTAATTTTCACGCGGGCAGGAGTCTTCGCGCTTCTGCCCGAAATTTCGTCTTCCCGCCGACAACTTGAGGAGTTAATCGGGAGATGCAAGCCATTTATGAGCCAGGCTCTAATCTCGACCGCTCACCACTGCACGGCTAAGGTCTTGAGTCCGCGGAAGCCGAAGTTGCGCTCCCATTGCGGACGCTGCGCCAGACGCAATTTTGGAAAACGCTGGATCGTTTTCAATATTGCGACCTGACCTTCCAGTCGCGCCAACTGGGCGCCGATGCAGAAGTGCGGCCCCGCGCTGAAGGCTAGATGTTGATTGTTCAGGCGGTCTAGCATTAGTGTGTCGGGATTTTCGAATTGCCGCGGATCTCGATTGGCGGCTCCCAGCATGCACAGAATTGTCTGGCGTTTCGGAATGCGGACACCACAGAGTTCGACGGGTTCTGCGGTTACGCGGGCGGTGTACTGAATGGGACTTTCGAAGCGCAGAAACTCTTCCACGGCAGAGCGGATTAGGGATGGATTGTCGCGCAACTCGGCCGCCTTCTCCGGCTCGCGCAGCAGCGAGTGGAGGCCGCTGGCGATGAGATTACGCGTGGTTTCGTGCCCGGCGAAAAGCAGCATCACGCATTGCGCGTAGAGTTCCTCTTCGGTTAGCGCTTCGCCTTCTTCTTTGATGTCGATCAGCAGGCTGATTAAGTCGTCGCCTTTGTAGCGGCGGCGCTCTGCCACGGTTTTGCGGAAGAAATCGGTGAGCGCGAGCACGGCGTTCTGCGCACTTTCGGCGAGGTCGACGGTGCGATGGGGATTGCCGTTGAATTCGGCGATGGCTACCGACCAGCGCAGGAAAGCTTCGTGCATGGTTTCGGGCACGCCCAGCAATTCCGAAATCACGCGCACGGGCATGGGATAGGCGAGTTCTGTGACTAGATCGGCTGCGGAGAGACCGATAAGTCGATCGAGAACACGATCTACGATTTTTTCTACTTGCGGGCGCAAGGCTTGCGCGGCAGCCGCGCTGAAGCCCTGGTTCATCAGCTTGCGCATCCGGGTGTGCTCCGGGGGATCGATAAAGATCATCCACAGACCCAGCATGCGGGCCAGTTCTTTGAAATCGTCTTGCCGCTCTGGCGGCAGCGTAAACAGCATGCCTGCGGTTCGCTTGACTGAGAGTCTGGGATCTTTCGCGACTGCCGAGCATTCCGCGTGGCGGAATACGGCCCACACTCCCCACAGGCCGCCGCTTACGTCGACAAAATGCAGCGGACCTTCTTCTAGCAGACGGCGATAGGTGGGATAGGGATCTTGAACGAATTCGTCGGTGAACAGAACTTTGCGTTCGCGGGTTGGGCGGGCTTCGGACATGGATCAGTTTTACTGGCAGTCGTAGAGCTGGACTGTTTGCCCCCGACGGCTGTGCGCTTGCGGAGATCCCTCTTCCCGCTGGTGAAAACTCGGGACTTCGGGACGACGCAGACCGACTCCGGCTATCAAGAGTATAGGCGAAGAGAATGCCGTGATACTCTGCCTTCGATGAGGCGCGAATATCGATGAACGGCGCGGAGAGTTTGGTTCAGTCGCTGGCTGCGGGAGGGGTCGAGGCGTGCTTCGCGAATCCGGGCACGTCGGAGATTCATCTAGTCGCGGCGCTGGATCGTGTGCAGGAAATTCGATGCGTGCTGGGACTGTTCGAAGGAGTGGTTACCGGGGCGGCTGACGGTTATGCGCGCATGGCGGAAAAGCCGGCTTGTACCTTGCTGCATCTTGGCCCAGGGTTGGGAAATGGCCTGGCGAATTTGCATAATGCCAGCCGGGCGCGAGTACCACTGGTTAATGTCGTTGGGCAACACCCTGCGTCGCATTTGCAATACGACACGCCGCTGGCATCCGACGTCGAGGGCATTGCGCGACCTTACTCGAAATGGATGCGGACCTCGCAGGGTTCGGCTGAACTGGGGCGCGATGTGATGGATGCGATTGTTGCGGCGCGTACCGCTCCGGGACAGATTGCCACTTTGATTGTTCCGGCGGATACCGCGTGGAGCGAGGGAGGAGTGGTTGCGGAGCCGCCCGCGGTGCCGAAGGCTCCTTTGCCCGAGACGGCTGCTATCGAGCGAGCGGCGGGGATGCTTCGCTCGGGCTTGCGGACGGCGATTCTGCTGGATGGGAACGCTTTGTACGGGAGCGGGTTAATTGTGGCCGGACGTATTGCTGCGGCTTCGGGAGCGAAGTTGTTTGCTCCTTATCCGATTACTCGCTTGCAGCGTGGCGCCGGGATTCCGCGAGTTGAGCGCGTTCAGTACGTGCTCGAACAGGGGATCGAGCAGTTTAAGGAATTTCGGCAGTTGATTTTGGTGGGGGCGCCGGCGCCGGTTGCATATTTTGCTTATCCGGGAAAGAGCAGCGTATTTACTCAGCCGGATTGCGAGATACATACACTCGCGCGGCTGGGAGGGGATTATGTTGGCGCGCTGGAGGCGCTGAAGGCCGCTTTGGGGGCGGGGGGAAAAGAGGTGGCGTTTGAAATGGAGTCGCGACCGGCGATGCCCACTGGCGAGATTACCTTGCCGGGCCTTTCGGCGGCGATTGGGGCGCTGTTGCCGGAGAATACGATCGTGGTGGACGAATCCATGACTTCCGGGCGCGGATTGATGGCGGCGACTCGAGGCGCTCCGCCGCATGACTGGCTGGGAAATACCGGAGGATCGATCGGGATAGCGCTGCCACTGGCGGTGGGCGCGGCGATTGCCTGTCCCGACAGAAAGGTGTTGTGCCTGACTGCCGATGGCAGCGCGATGTACACGCTGCAGGCGCTGTGGACGATGGCGCGCGAGGGGCTGGATGTAACTACCGTGGTTTTTGCCAACCGCGATTATGCGGTGCTTAAGCGGGAGTTTTCTTACTTGAGTGCGGGCGCCCCCGGAAGGCGGGCGCGGGATATGTTCGAGATTGGTCGGCCGGATCTCGATTGGGTGCAGTTGGCTGAGGGGATGGGAGTACCGGGCAGGAGAGTGGGTTCGCTGGATGAGTTTGGAGCGGAGTTGCGGGCGGGTTTGGAAGGTAAGGGGCCGAGGTTGATTCACGTGCCGCTGTAGTTGTCTCCATGATCTCAAGGTCCGGCTGTTTGGGACCTCCTGGCGTTCTTAAACACAGAGGACACGGAGGTTCACAGGGGATTCACTGCTGGCGCGGCTGGGATGAAGGTCGATGTCAGGAGAGATTTGGATCAGCTGGCGGGTTCAGCAGAACTGGCTTGCAGCATTTTTGCCAGCTCGCCTTTGATTACTTTTCCGATTGGCGTGAGCGGCATCGAGGGCACAAAAATAATTTGCGAGGGGCGCTTGTAAGGCGCCAGATGCTGCCCGGCGTGCTGGCTTAATTCGGTTTCTGAAGTTGTCGAGGACGGGGCCAGCTGAACGAAGGCAATGACTTCTTCTCCGCCTTCGGTTCCGGCTACTGGCCTGCCGATTACTGCGGAGCGAGCCACTGCGGGATGCGTGTTTAGTACGGCTTCGACTTCTGCGGGATAGACGTTCTCGCCGAAGCGAATGATCAGTTCTTTCGCGCGGCCTACGATGAAGAGATAGCCGTTGTCCAGGCGGGCGAGATCGCGGGTATTGAACCAGCCTTCCGGGTTGATGGCAGCAGCGGTTTCATCCGGAGCGCGATAGTAGCCTTTCATCACGTTTGGGCCGCGGACCCAGAGTTCCCCTACTTCGCCTTCGCGCTTTCCGTCCGATCCAACCAGCTGAACTTCTACTCCGGGGAGAACCTTGCCCACGGAGGTGTCGGTTCTGCGTTCGGTTACAACCGCTTGAGAAATATTTGGAGAGCATTCGGTTACGCCGTAGCCGTTGTGGAGCGGGAGGCCGAATAAGTTCTCTACTTGCGATTTGAGTGCGGGAGGGAGGGGCGCGCCGGAGGAGGAGATGATGCGCAGAGCGGGATAGTTGAGCTTGCTCAGTCCTTTTAGCTTTGCGTAGTCGGCGAGCAGCGAAAACATGGAGGGAGCGCCTAGGACTACGGTTAGCTTGTCTTTTTCCAGAGTGGCTAGAGCTGCTACGGGATCGAAGCGCCAGGCGAGATATAGGGTTGCGCCGCTGAGCAACGAGCCCAGCAGCACTACAGAAAGTCCGACGGCGTGTGACATGGGCAGGACGCCATAGAGACGGTCATCAGGAGTGAGCGAACGAATTTTCGCGGACACCTCGGCGACGAAGAGAAGATTGCGATGCGTGAGCATCACGCCTTTGGGCTGGCCCGTCGTGCCGGAGGTATAGATCAGCGCGGCTACACGCTGCGCGACATCGGCGTCGAGCGGCTCCGGCTGGGTGTTTTCGTTCAACGGTCCAATTGCGATTTGACCCAAGCTGGCAATTTCCTGAGTGACCGCGCCATGTCGTTTGGCATGTTCGCGCGCGTGGGGCGAGACGCTGGTGGTGTAGATTACGCGGCGGGCGCTTGAGTGTTCGCGGATTTCGTCGACTTCTTTTGCGGCCAGGCGGGCGTTTACCAATGCAGGCCAGGCGTCGATTTCGGAGAGAGCCAGCAGGATGGCTACGAAGGCGCGGCAGTTTTCGCATACGAGCATGACGCGGTCGCCGGGGCGGATGCCTTGTTCTTGAAGCCAGAGCTGGGCTTCGGCGACGGCGGTGGCCAGTTGGAGGTAGGTCCAGGCGTCGGAGGATTCTATTAGCGCGGGGTGCTTGGGAGAGTGCTCGGCCCAGGGTTTGATTATGTCGCTGATGCGGGTGGGGAGATTGATCAACGGTGTGACCTGGTGCTGCGGCTTAGTTTTCTATATTAACCACGGATTTTCTATCGGGCGGCTGAGCGCTTGCGCGTGGACTGGTGGTACACGGCCGCCAGCGCGGGAATCGCGGCTACGTTGGCTCGTCTCGATATTACGTACTGGAGCCAGTTGCTGTAGACATTTACTGCGCAAGCGTGCCAGGTCTTCTGTAAGCGGCCGACTGCAGAGTCGGGAAAGCGCTCGATCGTTTCTTCGCGGCGATCGGAAATGGCTGCGTCGCGAAATTCGTCCAGGAGTCTTGCAGAGGGTTCGTCGAAGTAGCCTTTCGGCACGGACGGGTACGACTCACGCTCGTGTTTCAGAAATCTTTTGATGTCCCGGCGATATTCCTTTAACAAGGTCTGCGCGCCGTATTCGGGATGGCCCTGGAAATGAACGAAGAGGCTGCGCTTTTTCTTTTTTACGAAGGAATCGACTCCACCGTCGATGGATTCGGTCAGCACCTGATAACCGCAGGCAGCGAGTTCGGCGGCGCGCACTTCGTTCCAGCGGGAGTGCGGGAAGCGAACGCGGTCTCCGGCGTTGGCGGTAAGGTGATGGCTGGTGGATCTGGTGAAATCGAAGACGCCGAACTGCTTGTCTGGCAAGCGATGACGGCCGATGCCGTCGCTGTGGAGAACGCCGGCGTGGGCCGCCAAGCATGACAGGATGGTGGAGACGGTGTTGGTTTCGGCCCAGTCGAGAACCTGCGTGAGAGCGGGCCAGTAGGTTTCGTCGCGCAGGTCAGCGGCGCGCGGTTCGGTGCCGGTCATGATCAGGGCGTCGACGTGGTCGTTCCAGAGACTGTCGAGGCTAGAGTAAAAGCTGTTCAGGTGGCGCTGGCCGCGGTCGGTGCGCGGGACGCCGGTTAGGGAATAGAGCCTCAGGAATACGGGAACGTCTTCGGATGCTATGTCGAGAAGCTCGAAGAATTGCAATTCGGTGTCTTCGAGGGCGGGATCGGGCATGTTGTTGATGAACGCTATTCGCAGGCAGGCGGGGGTGGTTGCGTTAGGTTGCGTTCCGTTCCGGCGAAGAGAAGTTTTCTCGGCCCATAGGGGCGGGACTTGGCCGCCTTCGATGATTAGTGGCATAACATCCCCCAGTATTCCCGTACCTCAGCGGCTAAAGCCGCGGATTGCGCTTGCCTCTCGGCGCGGCTGAAGCCGCGCCCTTTCAAAACAACAACCCGACGTTCGATCCTTCCCCGGACTTTTTATCTGGCGCTGTCCAGGGCTTGTGCGAGGTCCGCGAGAATGTCGTCGATGTGCTCGATGCCTACGCTCAGACGCAGCATCTCGGGCGTCACGCCTACTTTTTGCTGCTCTTCCGGCGTCAGCTGCCGGTGCGTTGTGGACGCGGGATGACAGGTCAACGATTTCGCGTCCCCCATGTTCACCATCCGCTTGAACAGGCGAAAGGCGTTGAAGCACTTCCTGCCACCTTCGTATCCGCCCTTCACTCCGAAAGTCAGCAGCGAACAGAAGTTCGATCCCAGATAGCGGTGCGCCATCGGATATAGCGGATTGTCGGGAAAGCCTGCGTAGTTCACCCACTCGACCATGGGATGATCGCGCAGAAATTCGGCTACTTTCCTGGCGTTTTCCACGTGGCGCTCCACGCGAAGCGCGAGCGTCTGGATTCCTTGCAGGAATAAAAAACCGTTAAACGGAGAAAGCGTTGCGCCGGTGTTGCGTTGGCAGACTGTACGGCATCGGCCGATGTAGGCGGCCTCCTTGAATTGATCGACGTAGACGACATCGTGGTAAGCAACTTCCGGCACGTTGAACATGTAGAACTTTTTTGAATGCTCACGCCACGGGAACTTGCCGGCATCGACAATCATTCCGCCGATGCTTGTGCCGCCGCCGCCGATGAACTTGGTCATGGAATGCACGACCACGTCGGCGCCGTATTCGATGGGGCGCAATAGAATCGGTGTGGCCACGGTGTTATCGACCACCAACGGCACTCCGTGCTTGTGCGCTACGTTGGCTAGGCCTTCGATATCGGCCACGTTCCCGGCGGGATTGCCCACGCTCTCGCAATAGACCGCGCGGGTGTTTTCGTCGATTAATTTTTCAATATCCTCGGGTCGATCCGTCTTTGCGAATCGCGAACAGATGCCGCGCTTGGGAAAAATGTGGGCCAGTAGCGTGTAGGTTGCGCCGTACAGCTGCGGGGTGGAAACAATGTTGTTCCCCATTTCGGCGATGTTGATGAGCGAGTATTCGATGGCGGCCATGCCGGAGCTTACGCTCAGGGCATCGACTCCGCCTTCGAGAGCGGCTACGCGTTTTTCTAGGACTGTATTGGTGGGATTGCCGATGCGGGTGTAGATGTTTCCCTGGACTTCCAGATTGAACAGGGCTGCGCCGTGTTCGGCGCTGTCGAATTCGAATGCAACGGTCTGGTAAATCGGCACCGCGACTGCTTTCGTGGTGGGGTCGCCGTCGTAGCCGGCATGGATGGCTAGGGTTTCTCGCTTCATTGAACTCGGACAAGTTCTTGCTAGATTTTTTTGGCCACCAAGGGCACGGCGGCTAAAGCCGCTGTTGGCTTTATCGTATTCTGCGGCGCGGCTTAAAGCCGCGCCCTTTCAAAGCTAATTCGTACCTACGTTTCTTTTCAGCGGTTAGAGCGTTCGTTCTCCTATTTTGCGGTTGTGGCAGCTCTGGCTACTGGAATCGATGCCCTTTCTTTCGACGCGGATTTTGCCAGCGCTCGGGTTAGGGTGCGGGCGGCGAAACCGGCGCCGAAGGCGAAGCGCATGACCGGACCGAAACTGTTGGCTGCCGATACGCCGGCAAAGTAGAGGCCGGGAACCGACGACTCGAAATTGGACGAGAGTACGGGGGATCGGTTGATCACTTTGACCTTCGAGCGAATTTCTGTGCTCAGGAATTGCAGGCGATCGAGATCGACTTTGTATCCGGTGGCGGCGATCACGTGTTCGGTTACGAGTTCGCGCGTGCTGCCGTCGTCACTGCGCAGCGTGAGATGCACTTTACCGTCTTTGATTTTCGCCTCTTGTGGCGTGTGGCCGAGATGCAGCGGCATTTTGCCGATGACCTTGTCGCGGATGAACCATCCTCCGGAAGGGCCTAGAGCGCGGCCTACGATTTTGAGACGCAGTTGCTCGGGCAGGTAATAGAAGGCTGCGGGAGCGTCGGCGTAGAAGCGCGAGCGCATGCCGGGACCCAAGCCTGAGTTCGGGTGACGAAGTTGCTGCAAGAAAGAGCGCGGCTTGCCGGTGGGCTGGCTGTGAAAGACCAGCTCTTTGCGGCGGCTGGCCAGTTGCACATTTGCGCCGGCCTCTTTGAGCAGTCCGGCTAAATCGAGAGCGGAGGCTCCGCCGCCGACTACCACTACGTCACGGCCGCGAAAGGGTTCTACTTCGCGATGGCGGGCGCTGTGGGTGACGAATTCTTCCGGCAGATGCGCGAGATTTTCGGGAACGTAGTCGAAGTGGGTGATGCCGACGGCCAGCACCACGTTGCGGGCATCGAAGGTTTCGCCATCTTCTAACTGCAGACGAAAGCCCCCGGGCACGCGTTCTACGCCGGTTACGATCCTCCCTTCGAGTTCGGGCACCATTCGGTCGCGGAAGGCGAGGCCGTAGGACGTGAACGTATCGATCTTAACCGGCACGCCGGTATGGGCGTAGTCGATGCCGCTCCCGGCGCAGAATTTTTCGAGCGTGAATGCGCTCTCGGGGTCGTAAATGTTCGAGGCGAAGCCGTCGGACTTGAGCATCATGCCTTTTGGCATGTGGGCCAGCCAGCTATCCATGGTGCGGCCGAAGATTCTGAAGGCGATGCCGCGATGGCGGAAGTGCGCGGCGATGGAGAGGCCGTAGGGGCCTGCGCCGATGATTGCAGTATTCAGCATAGTGTAAAAGTGGAACCTTCCTCGGGGGAGATACGGCTATGTAGTAGTGAGGAATTCATGCCCAACGTAACATGTTGTTTGCATCGCGACAATGGGACGAAAGCGCTAGTTTTTGCATGGTAATGGTTACGGGCGGGTGGGTACCTTTGGGGTGGGATCACCTCTGCGGCTAAAGCCGCCGCGACGTTGGGCGAATTTAGCGGCACGAGTGAACTCGTGCCTTTCCCGTTCTTGCTCCAATCCGCCTTTCCCCGTGCCCTTCCCGTTGTTCCGATCCACCGTGCCCCAACGTCTAAAGCCCTGTCCTTCCAAGCATGCCTTCGTAGCTCGCAATCAGCGCCTGGTTAGCAGGCATACTCCGGTCCATGGGTAGTTTGTGAAATTGCCTTTAGGCTCTGGGAGCAGCGAGAGCAGCTCGGCCGGAGCGCGCTGGAATTGGGCTGCGGTTTTCAGCAGGCCTTGGACTTCTTTTGGCTCCCAGCCGTAGGGTGCGAAAAAGTTCGCGCCTTCCGGAGGACCGAATTTGAATGCGGCTCCCGCCTCGCTGAGTTGCTTGCCGGTGGTGCGCTGCATCAGTTTCAGCTGGCCGGGAGAAGCCAGATCGATGACCCAGTCGCGGACATGATCCTCTACCGCGAGAGCTTTTGAGAGCGACGCGACTTCTTCGGTGGAGAAATAAATCAGCAGGCCCTCGGTGGCCACGACGATTTTGGCGGCGCGGGAATTCAGATCGGCGAAGAGCTTGGCGCGGCTGGGTTCGTCGGATAAGTCGAGGGCTACGCGCTCGAGTTCGCAGCGCGGTTTTTCGTTGGCCAGAATGTCTTCTTTGTAGGCGATGATTTCCGGGAAATCGACTTCCACCCATTGCAGGGTTGCGGGCAGATCCATGCGGTAGGGGCGCGCATCGAGGCCGGCGGCTAGATTGAGAACCAGGTCGGCTCCGGCTTGGATGGCTTGCGACAGGAAGCGGTCGAACAGATAGGTGCGAGCCACCCAGGCCCATTCGTGTTTGTTTCCGTCGGCAAGCGTGTTGGCGATGGAGAATCCGTGTTCGCCCGCGAGGCGGGCTGCATAGGGATCGCGGAAGAGCGCATCGGGACGCTCGGTTTCGCGGGCGCGGAAATAGGCCACCCAGCGAGCGGTGTCGGAGACGTGGCGAACGGCGGTGGAAGGCTGATTCATCTTGAGGAATCTGCGGCTCCGGCGGGAACCATTTCGTGGAGCGAATGTCCGGCTTTGCCGGAGACGGTTGAGTTGCGCGGAAGAGCTCCTATCTCGGTGAGCACACGCTGCA
>Ga0208691_1000125_pt1 | contig 24215 bp, 28 predicted proteins | sample June2015DPH_20_1_FD_184719 | JGI IMG/M metagenome (GOLD analysis project Ga0208691, IMG submission 184719) | Peatland microbial communities from SPRUCE experiment site at the Marcell Experimental Forest, Minnesota, USA - June2015DPH_20_10... | ecosystem: Environmental > Terrestrial > Soil >... | reverse complement strand
CTTGCCTTGCGTCGAGCGGGCTGGTTCGGTAGGGTGTGCGCCCGTTTTCCGAGAGTTGCGAGGCGGCCGCTTCCGTCGGACGCGGGGCTTCTCGAAGTGCAAGCGGGTTCCGCGGGCCGCCGTCCAAGCGAGCAAGGTTGAGGGTTTCATGACCGAGACGAAAGAGACGAAGTTTGCCGCGTTCATCGCAACGCAAAAACTCGACCCGCGGCGCATCGTCAACGCATCGCGTAAGATCGAGGGGCTTCAACCCGAAGACCGCGATATCCGCTTGAAAAAGCGCCAGGCGCGGGCCCGCGAGGGTGGCGAAGGTGCGCCCAAGGAAACCCGCAAACCTCGTTCGGGCCGGCCGGTCACCGACCGCGCCCTGAGGGCGGCCCTGAGCGGTGGGGTGGTCAGCGGCCCCACGAAGACCCGCATTTTGCGAGCCGTGAATCACCTGCTCGATCAAAAGAAGCGAGAGGCCGTCGATCTCAGGGCCATTTTTTGACCGAGGGGCCTCTGGCACGGGCGGAAATGCGGCTCTCGAAGTGCCGGACGGCCGTCGGTGCGCCGGGATCGAAGTCCGACGAAAACTGGGCCAGTTAGCACGTGTGGCGCACTCTGGCGCCCATGTTCGTCGTCGTCGCGGTAGCTGTCGTCACGCTCTTGGCCTTGGACGTGCACGACCTCATCAATCGGCCCCGCGCAAGTTGACGCGGTGAGTCCGCCAGCCGGCCGGCTGAATGGCGGACAATGCCAGGCACCCAAACCCGAGCGGTGGGTGCGATCGTTCAGCTGGGTGTAGTAATTCCGACCCTCGCATGTCGGACGTCAACCGGGGCTGACATGAACCGGCGCACACCCCCTGCGGACGAGCTCATCGCGCGCGCCGCGGCCGGCGACGAAGCCGCATTTCGACGACTGTACGAGCGCCATCGCACCGACGTCGCGCGCCTGGTCTTCCGCATGCTCGGGCCCCGAGCCGACCGCGACGACGTCATTCAAGAAGTCTTCGTTCAAGTGTATCGGAGTCTCAAGGATTTTCGGGGTCAATCGAAGTTCAGCACGTGGCTTCACCGCGTGACGGTCAACGTCGCACTGATGCATCGTCGCTTCGCACGAAGCCGGCCCGTATTCGCCGACGAAACCCCGGCCGACCTGGCTCGCAGCGACGAGGTCCGTCCTGACGAAGACGCCGAACGGCGAGAGCGCGTTCGTGCGTTCGCCCGCTTGCTCGACCGATTGGCCGACAAGAAGCGCGTGGTGTTCGTGTTGCACGAGCTCGAAGGGCTGGCGCCGAGCGAGATCGCGCGCATCGTCGGTGCTCCCGTGCTCACCGTTCGAACGCGTCTTTTCTATGCGCGGCGCGAGATCGAGGCGATGCTTGCGGAGGAGCCCGCTCTAGCGGGGATCGATTCGGGTTTCTCGAAAGCGGGTGGCGACGCATGAAACCCCCGATGGGCGAGTTGATCGCCACGCTGCGTGATGAATGGGGCGTCCAGGAGTCGGAGAACGTTGACTGGCGAGCGATCGAACGAACGGTGTTCGCACGCATCAAGCGAGAACGCAGCGCCGAACGGGCTCGCTTTTCGGCGGGCCGACATGGCCTTTGGGCGCTGGCGGGGGCGATTGCAGTGGCCTTCCTCGGGGTCGTCGCCGTCCTCGCCGGCAAGGGCCGCGAGATCGCCCGCGTGGATCCGGTCACCAACCGGGATGGCCGCGCCGGCAAGATTGTGGACCTGGGCGGCGCAGGACCGGTTCTCGTCAATGGATCGGCGGCCCGATCCGGGGCGCTCGTTGTCCTCGGCGACGTCATCGAAACGCGCGGGTCGGAAGTGACGATCGCACGCGAAGGGTCGGTGACCTTCACCGTCGAGAACAACTCGCGACTCTCGGTGAGCCACGTTCGAGGACCTCTCGTTCTGACGCTCGAACGTGGCGCCGTCCGTGCGCACGTGACGCCCGTGGCCGACGGAGAAGCATTCGCGGTCGACGTCGCGCCGTCGCGCGTCGCCGTTCACGGCACCCTTTTTCGCGTCTCGCGTGCGGGGTCGCATGCCGCCGTGGACTTGATCGAAGGCGTCTTGTCCGTCGGGAACGCCCCGCGGTCCGGCCCGGTGATGGGCACGATCGTCACGGCGCCCGCGCACGCCGAATTTATGGTGTCGGATGCGGTCGCAACCATGAAGGTGACTCACGACCTCGATGCGGTCCGTCCGCTGGCCCCGTCGGCGCTCCCGTCGGACGCCGAGTCTGCTGACGTCGCGGTGCAACGCTTGCGCGCGAAGGGGCAGGCGGAGGGCGCTCTGCCACAGTGGTCGCCCCCCATCAACGGTCGACCCTCACCGCGTGTCGTCGGATCGGCGAGCGCGGGTCCGGAGCTCGCTGCCGGGTCCTCCGGTCCGATGCCGAGGCAAGCCGCGGCCGACGCCACGGCGAGCGATGCCATCGAGTCGGCCGTACTCGCGTGCATGGCCGAGCGGCCCCATCCCGACAACGTGACGGTCCTGGTCCACACGACGCTCTACCTCGAGATCGGCGACGACGGGTCCGTGCGTACGGCCCGGTTCGATCCACCCGTAGCCCCCGAGGTGAACGGATGCGCGTCGTCTGCGATCTACAAAGCGCATTTCCCGCAGCGCGGAGCCGTGGCCATTCCGGTCGATTTCAAGAACTGACTGCGCCACCTCGTTCGCGCCCGTCGTAGGCCGTTTTCGGGCGCAGACTCCATCGGGATCGAAGATCAGTCCTTCGTCAGCTCGGTGATGGCGTGCGTTTCGCGTGCGCCAAGCAACCCAAACTGGATCCCCATGCCGTCCGCCCGGCCCCAACGGACGACCCCGGGAATCGCGAGCGCGGCGCGCTGGCCGGGGACGAGCATGTAGATGACGACCTCCGTCGAGAAGGGCAGGGGATTCGCCGACTGAACGAACATGCCGCCGAGCGACAAGTCCGTCGCTCGTCCCTTCCGCCGCTCGGTCGAGCCTTTGCGGACGAACTCGACTTCGATGTCGATGGGCGCACGTGTGTAACGACGGAGATCGACCAAGGATCCTCTTTTCGCCGACCTGACGCGCGAATGATACCATTGCTAACAGTGGGCGAGGCGTCCAACCCTTCTCGAGTACGCGAGTCGCGCGAGGCGATGTGGCTGGCCCTCGTACCGATCGGTGTTGCGATTACCCTGGGGCTGCTCCTGTTCCCACGGCAAGCACTGCCCGACGCGGTCCCCCTGCCGATGCCCGACCCTACCGGACTCGCCCGCGCGGCGGCGGTCGATCACGATCTCGCTGAAAAAGCACGGCGAGAGTCGCTGCCCGCGAACATCCGAGCGCTGGGATCCGCTCTGCGCGAGCTGCACCGGGTCGAAGTGGGTGCGGAGCCCACGCGTTCGGTCGCGCAAATGCGCCAAGCCATCGACTCGCTGACGGCCGAGGCGCTCGTCGGGGGGGACGAGACGCTGTTGCGATTGCGGGCCGTGCAACTCGAGTCGTTTCTCGCGGAGGCTCGTCGCTTCGAAGCGACCCGGACGCAGTCCGCGGAGCTCGTCAGCGTAGCCGGTGGCTTCGTGCATTCGATGCAGAGCGAAGGCTGGTACGACGGTCGCTCTTTCGAGGCGTCGGACGCTGCGCTTCGGGCCATGTTCAAGGAAATGTGGAATGCGGTCGTCGGTCTCGACAAGCGCGAGTCATTTCGGCCCTCTCTTGACGAGGAGCGGGCTCTGTACGCGCTGTACCTGGCCCATCCTCACGCGGCGCCCGCGATGCGCGACGCGGTCGCTGCTGCGCGTCGTGGCGCTCGCGATGCGCGGACGTGCGAGGCTGTGGCCGTACTCCAGCGAACCGCCGTGGAGACCTGGCGGATCGAGCGCATCTCGCGGTTGGCGGCCATCGATCCGCAGTACCCGGCGGCCTATGCGCGGGGCATCGCAAACCTGCGGCGAGGCGAGTACGCGCGCGCGGCCGATGACCTCAGCGCCTGGCTGCGCGACCACCCGGACGGTCCGCTCACCCTTCGCGCGCACAACTACCTTCGCGCGGCGGTTGCCGCCTCGCGAGTGCAGTGACGATGCGCGTGCTGCTCGTCGACGACGATCGGGAACTCGCGCGCCTGTTGCGGGAGTATCTCGGGACGCACGGCATTTTTCTGGACCCGGTGGAGGAAGGGGCCAGAGGTCGGGCGGCCGTCCGCGGGCGCTGGGGCCTGATCCACGGGGCGGAAATCGGCTTCGAGTTGCCCATTTCACACGGGGATCGATAGCCTCGACGCGACGTGCATGCGCGGATGGCTCAAGGGACTCACGTGGGTGGTGACGATCGCCGGGGGCGCGCTGATCGCGCTTTACGTCACGACATTTGACGTTTGGAAGGTGCCGACCGACGACCCGTTGCTCGCGGCCTCGGTCCAACCCACGCTCATGGCCGGGGATCTGGTCGTCGTCACGCGCCATACGAGCGTCGACCGTGCCAACTTGCTCCGATGCCCGGACCCGCAGGCTCCGGGACGTTACGTCGTGGCGCGGGCCATCGGCGCCCCGCGCGAAGAGATCGAAATCCAGGGCGAAATCGTGACCCTCGACGGCCATCGGCTTCCGAGCCCACGAGCGTGCGATGAGACGGCATGGGTTGTCTTTGACCCGAATGCCGACCAGGACGTTACGCTCGCTTGCGCCGAGGAGGACTATGGAGAAATGCCGTTTTCAGCCCTTCGCTCGATCGATCATCCAGAACCGCCCACGAAGGCTCGGGTCGATCCCGGCCGATGGTTTCTCGTGAGCGACGACCGTCACGTTCACCTCGATTCACGCGACTACGGGCAGATCGATGTGGCGAGCTGCCAGCATGTCGTCTTCCGCCTGCTCGGGGCCAAGGGGATGTCGGATGCTCGATCGCGGCTGAACATCATCTGGTGAGCGCCTGCGGCCGCTTTTTTTGGTACGGTCGCCCGAGGGATGTCTTTCGACATCGGCATCGTTTGCGGGCGCTGCGATCGGTACAGCGTGGCGAGCGCGAAGCAGTGCGTTTGCGGCCACGATCTCGCCCTCGGGCGGACGACCCTCGCCGTGCAAGCCGAGGTCGGGTTGGCCGAACCGCAATCGCTCTTTTTCGGCAAAGACGATCTGAAGCCCCGCCGGGCGCCGTCGGGCACCGGCGTGGCGGCCGCTCGCGCGGCCACTAATGACCGCCGACAAGAATCAGCGCTATCTTCGCCGCGAGTATTTGACGACGATGTCCCGTCAGGGGAAGGCGAGGCGCTCGCGCAGCCCGCCCCGTCGCTGGAGGAGTTGATGGATCAGGCCAAGAACTTCGTCTGCAAGTCGTGCTCGACGCCCGTGCCGTTGGGCCACAAATTCTGCGGACGGTGCGGCGCCGCGATCCCCGCCGAAATGGTCAACGTGCGCACCCATTTTTTTGGACAGCTCCAGGTTCTCGGCAAGGCAAAGCTCATCTTGATCCGGGGCGACGGGGTCGAGGGGTTGAGCTACCAGCTCAACGCGGAGCAGCATCTCGTCGGGCGTAATGGGCAGCTCGTATTTCCCGACGATCCGTTCATCTCGCCTCGGCACGCCAATCTGTTCTACCGGAGCGGTCGCCTGGTCGTTCGCGACGAAGGTTCGACCAACGGCGTGTTTTGGCGCGTACGCGGCACGGTCGACCTGGCTCCCGACGACTACTTCCTCGCGGGCGAGCAACTCTTTCGGATCGAAGGGCCGCCTCGTCCGAACGACGGCCCGGGCGCCGATGGGACCTACTTCTACTCGTCGCCGAAGCACCAGACGCGCTTCAAAGTCATCCAGTTCCTTCAGGGGGGCGCGCCTGGCATGGCGGTGTGCGCCAAAGGCAGCGGCTTTCAGATCGGCCGAGAGGGCGGGGAAATGAATTTTCCGGGTGACCTCTACATGAGTGCAGCCCACTGCAGGATCGAGGACGCCGGAGGGCGACTGACGCTGACCGACTTGAACAGCAAGAACGGCACTTACCTCCGACTCAAAGCGGAGAGGGAACTTTCCCACGGCGATTATCTGTTCATCGGGCGCAAGCTCCTGCGGGTCGAGATCACGGTGAATTAGCCCGCTTGGCCCGCGCCCGCGGCGCGGTCCGAACGCGCCACCGTCAGGCGGGCCCGCAAACCGCAGACAGGGTCGACACTGGGCACGGCAGTGCGACTGTGCCAGTTTGCGCGGACGAGCGCTCATGCCGAATCGACTCGTCCGCGAAGTGTCGCCCTACCTGCGTCAGCACGGTGACAATCCAGTCGATTGGTTTCCCTGGGGCCCCGAAGCGCTCGATCGCGCCGCGGCCGAAGACAAGCCGATTCTGCTGAGCATCGGTTACTCCGCCTGCCACTGGTGTCACGTCATGGCGGCGGAGTCGTTCGAGAACAAGGCGATTGCCCAGCTCATGAACGAATGGTTTATCAACATCAAAGTCGACCGCGAGGAGAGGCCGGATCTCGACCAGATCTACCAATCGGTGGTCCAGCTCACGGGCCGAAGCGGCGGGTGGCCCCTTACGGTCTTTCTGACCCCCAACCAGCGCCCTTTTTTTGGGGGTACATACTTCCCTCCGGTCGACCGGTACGGCATGTCGGGCTTTCCCAAGGTCTTGCAAGCGGTGTGGGAGGCGTACCGGACGCGGCGCGAGCAGGTCGACGCGCAGGCCGACGAGATCGCCCTCGCGATCGCAGAAGCCTCGGCGCCCGGCCCCTGCGATTCGGTCGGCCTGTCCCCCGCGCTCATCGATCGGGCCATGCAAAAGGTCATCGCACGGTTCGACGACGCCCACGGTGGCTTCGGACACCGTCCGAAGTTTCCCAACGCCACGTGCCTCGATTTGTTGCTTCGGGCGGGCGCGCGCGAGCGACTTGCCCAAGCGCTTTACGCCATGCGCCTGGGCGGGATTTGGGATCACCTTGGCGGCGGATTCCACCGCTACTCGACCGATGAACGCTGGCGGGTCCCTCACTTCGAAAAGATGCTCTACGACAATGCGCAGCTGTTGCGGCTCTACGCAGACGCCTGGCGGGCGGTCGGGGACCCGCTCTACGAGCGGACGGCGCGCGAGATCGCCGCGTACGTCGCCCGCGAAATGACGGCGCCCGACGGGGGCTTCTACACCTCCCAGGACGCCGACAGTGAGGGACAAGAAGGAAGGTTCTTCGTGTGGAGCCCACGCGAAATCGACATCGCCTGCGACGCCGACGTCGACGCCGCTCGCGTCGCCCGGCTCGCGTTCGGCGTGACGGAGCAAGGCAACTTCGAAAACACCGGATCGACTGTCCTCTCGCGCACCGAGCCGCTCGATCGTGTGGCCCAGACGCTCGGTTTGGGGCTGCGCGAGGCCGAGGACGCGCTCGATCGGGCGCGTTCGGCGATGCTGTCTGCCCGTGAGCGGCGCGTTCGACCGCTTCGCGACGACAAGATCCTGGCGAGCTGGAACGGCTTGATGGCGGGAGCGCTCGCCATAGCGGGTGCCGCGCTGGACGACCGGACGATGGTCGCCGCGGCCGCGCGCGCGCTGTCCTTCATCGAGGGTTCGCTCGTCGTGGCCGAGAGCGAAACGCGTACGAGGGTGCTGCGTCATTCCAAAGACGGCGTCGTGCGCGGTCCGGGATTTCTCGACGACCACGCGTTCGTCGGCGATGCAGCGCTCGATCTCTATGAAGCGACCGCGCGTCCGGAGTGGGTGCGGCTCGCGAGATCGATTGCCGAGTCGATTCTGGCGCACTTCCACGACGCCTCCAACGACACGTTCTTCTTCACGCCCGATGACGGCGAAGCCATTCTGGTCCGCCCGAGGGACGTTTTCGATCACGCCGTTCCGAGCGGCGCGGCTATCGCGTGCAGGCTTCTGCTGCGACTGGGGGGGCTCGCCCACGCGCCGTACGGCGAGGTCGCTGCAAGAGCGATCGAGAGGCTCGCACCCGCGGCCGCCAACAGTCCGCTCGGGATGAGCGTCACCGTGGCGCTTGCCGATCGGCTCGTTCGCGGTTGTGTCGACGTGGTGATCGTAGGCCCGACGGAGAGCTCGGAGACCCGGGCGATGGCCCGTGTCGTCCAGCGCACGTACGTGCCCGACCGGCTGCTGGCCTGGGCCGACCCCACGAACCCGCGCGCCTACGAGGCGTGCGTCCGAGCTGTCGAGGGCAAACCGGCGGAATCGGGCACAACGGCCTACGTCTGCCGCGATCGTTCGTGTTCGTTGCCTTTACGGGACCCTTCGGAGCTCAGGCGCGCGTTGGTGTCTGGCTGAAGCCGCAGACCGTGGGAACGGATCACTCGACGACCCGACGGGGACGGGCGCCCCGGACATTGCGGTGAATGGGCGGCGGTCGGGCGGAAGTGGCTCGAGCCGCGCCCGCATCGGTCGACCTGAGCTTGAGCGCTGGGTCCCTGCTTTTGCCTGCTGCGGTGAGCTCGACTTCAAACATGTCGACGGCAGAACTCATCAGTTCGGTGCGCGCAAAGCGGCCTGCGCGGCCGGCTTCGAGTCGCGGCAGAACGGCGACGATGCGCCTCACGCCGTCGGCGATGCGTCGAGGGACGGCGATTCGTTCAATCACCGGGTCGAGGAAGTCGGCGAGCGCCCGTGCCTTGTCGCGTTCACCCGCGCAGGCCTCGTCGAGGGGCTCTTTGAGCAGCAGAGCCCAAAGCACGATGTCGTCGAGCGGACGCCCACGGGCTCGCGTCATCGCGTCGAGCGCGCCCATCTTGCGGAAGAAGCGCACTGCGCCGCCGGCCGTCGCTTCGTCGTCGTCGAGGAACGCCGCGAGCTCGGGCAACATCACCGACATCGTGCCCGTCTCCCAGAGAAGCCACATCGATCGGTGCGCCGCTCCGCCCCGGAGCAAGCGCAGAATCTCTTCGAACAGACGCGGTCGCGCGGCCTTCGCCAGGTCCTCGCGCGCTGCGACCATGGCGTCGTAGACGTCCGGCGCGATCCCCAAATCGAGCCGCGCAGCGAACTTTATTGCGCGCAAAATTCGGATAGGATCCTCGCGGAATCGGACCATCGGATCGCCGATCGTGTGAATCGTACGCTGCCGGATGTCGTGCATTCCCCCGCACCAGTCGAGGACATGCCGGCGATCGAGATCGTAAAATAGCGCATTGATCGTGAAGTCGCGCCGTAGCGCGTCTTCGTGCGCCTCGCCGAACACGTTGTCGCTTCGAATGAGGATGTCGTCGAAAACTTCGCTCGCCTCGTCTTCCGGCGCTTCCATGGCGGGGTTCCGCCGAAAGGTGGCCACCTCGATGACTTTTCCGCCACCGAACAAGATGTGGGCCAGCCGGAAGCGACGGCCGATGATCCGACAGTTTCGAAATAACGCACGGACATCCTCCGGCCGAGCGCTCGTCGCGATGTCGAAGTCCTTCGGTTTACCGCCGAGCAGAAGGTCTCGGACGCAGCCCCCGACCAGGTACGCCTGGAACCCGCTGCGCTCAAGCCTCCTCACGACCTTTGCCGCGTCCGGATCGATCCGGTCGTCATCGAAGAGCCCGTCGTGATGGCGAATCAGGCCCGTACCGGCGTGCCTCTCGAGGGGGTCACGCCGACGGGACACGTCCGGGGGGCTCGCGTCTTCGACCGTAAACGACGGGAGGTCAGGCGGCGCGGGCAGGTGGTCGTCGGGCGGAGGCATAAGGCTCGCTTCTGAGCCATTGGACTAAGCGAGATACCGGCAACGGTACCACGTTACGGGTCTCGGCTCCAGAGTGACGACCTCAAATCTCGGATGGAGGCCAACGACCCGGCAAGGCGCCCGTACCGGGGCGCACGGTCCCGTTCGCCCCCTTCGCCCGGCGCCGTTGCCCCTTCGCTCAGCGTCAAAGTCCGTGCCGTTGACGCCACGACCCTGGTGGTTAGGTTCCAGCGCGGGTCGCGCTTCGTCCGAGGGACCGGCAGTTTCCGGCAATCACGAAGTCGTCCCGTCAATTTAGCAGCCGTGACGCGCGGCGAAAAGTGCCGGGCGGGGCTGTAGTTCACCCGCGGATATCAGAAGATTCGGAGGCAACCGACCATGGGCAAGATCATTGGCATCGACCTCGGCACGACCAATAGCGTCGTGGCGATCATGGAGGGGCGCGAGCCCAAGGTGATCGTCAACGAGGAGGGGGCACGCACGACGCCTAGCGTGGTCGCTTGGGACGACAAGGCGGACGTGCTGGTCGGCCAAATCGCCAAGCGACAGGCAGTGACCAACCCCGAGAACACCATCTTCAGCGCCAAGCGCTTCATCGGCCGGCGCTTTGAAGAGGTGCAGGAAGAGTTGAAGCGCGTCCCTTACAAGGTCGTTCGCGCGAACAACGGCGATTGCGCCTTCGTCGTGCGGGGAAAAAATGCGAGTCCGCCCGAGGTGAGCGCCCATGTCCTGATGAAACTCAAGAAGGCGGCGGAGGACTATCTCGGCGAGAAGGTGACCGACGCGGTCATCACGGTACCGGCCTATTTCAACGACGCTCAGAGGCAAGCCACGAAGGACGCGGGGCGCATCGCGGGACTCGACGTCAAGCGCATTGTCAACGAGCCGACGGCCGCCGCGCTCGCGTATGGCCTGGACAAGAAGAAGGACGAGGTCATTGCCGTCTACGACTTCGGCGGCGGCACGTTCGACATTTCGATTCTCGAGGTCGGCGACAACGTCGTGCAGGTCATCTCGACGAACGGCGACACGCACCTCGGTGGCGACGACGTCGACAACCTCATCATCGATTGGATGATCGCCGAGTTCAAGAAGGCCAACGCGGTTGATCTCCGCAACGACAAGATGGCTCTGCAGCGCCTCAAGGAGGCGGCCGAAAAGGCCAAAATCGAGCTGTCGAGCGTCCAGGAGACAAGCATCAACCTGCCGTACGTGACCGTCGGTGCCAGCGGGCCGATGCATCTCGACATGCGACTTTCGCGGGCCAAGCTCGAACAAATGATCACGCCGCTCGTCGAGCGATCGATGGATCCGGTCCGCAAAGCGCTGGCCGACGCCAAGAAGAGCCCGAAGGAGATCGACGAGGTCGTGCTCGTCGGCGGTTCGACGCGAATTCCGCTCGTTCAGGAGACCGTGAAGAAGTTCTTCGGCAAGGATCCCCACCGAGGCGTCAATCCCGACGAGGTGGTGGCGATCGGCGCCGCGGTGCAGGCGGGCGTGCTTTCGGGCGACGTGAAGGATCTCGTGCTGCTCGACGTCACTCCCCTGAGCCTGGGCGTCGAGACCTTGGGTGGAGTCATGACGGTCATGATTCCGAGAAACACCACCATTCCGACGCAGAAGAAGGAAATCTTTTCGACCGCGACCGACAGCCAGCCGAGCGTCGAAATTCACGTGTTGCAAGGGGAGCGAACCGAGTCGCGCTACAACCGGACGCTCGGCAAGTTCCACCTCGAGGGCATCATGCCGGCGCCCCGCGGCGTGCCCAAGGTCGAAGTCACGTTCGATATCGACGCGAATGGCATCTTGAGCGTCCACGCAAAGGACACGGCGACCGGCAAGGACCAGAAGATCACCATCACCGCGAACTCGGGGCTCAATGAGAGCGAAATTCAGAAGATGGTGAAGGAGGCTCAGGAGCACGAGAGCGAGGATAAGGAGCGGCGCGAGCAGATTGAGCGCCGCAACCGGCTCGACAATCTCTGTTACACCCTGGAAAAAACGATCGGCGAAAACAAGGAGAAGCTCCAGGGCCAGGACGTGGCCACACTCGATGCGCTCATCAAAGAAGGACGCGAGGCGGTCGAGAAGCAAGACGACGCCAAGGTGCAGGACGTGAGCGCTCGCCTCGAGAAAGAGGCCCATCGGCTGGCCGGGGTCATGTACGGAGCGAACGGCCCGCCCGCGGGGGGCGCGAACGGCGGCCCGGCGCAGCCGTCGGGACCGGACGGGGCGGCCGGTGGCGACAAGAAGGGCGGCAAGGAAGGTGGCGTGATCGACGCCGAGTTCGAAGAGACCGGAGGCTGAAAGCCGACGACTCCGTCGCCTGGAAACGCTCGCAATCCCGTCGGGGTTGCGGGCGCTTCTCGTTGGTGCAATGCGGGCGGCCTCTTGCCATGCGGGTAGCGAGGTCCTCGTGAGGCCTGCTCGGTGGCAAGGCGTCTATTGCCTGGCGCTTCTGGCGGCTCTCGTCGTCATCCAAGGGCGGGCAGAGGTCCGCCAGTGGCAACGGGGGTACAGGCCGCTCGGTCATGCTCCGGTCCGCGTCCCGTATTCGTGGGACATGTTCGCGATTCGAATCGACCGCTGCTCGATCCGATGGGATCCTCCGATCGAGATCGCAGGCGCGCGCGTCTCGAGGTGGCACGATCGGACGTTTCCGATCGAGTTCGACACCGTCTACGACCGCGCGCAGGCGTACGAGGGGGCAGCCCGGTTAGGCTGCGCATTTCGTACCACGCACAAGACCGTATTCAACCTGGTTTGCGTTCACGGCGACGGTCTGATCGATGAGTCCAGTTTCGCTTGCCATTGAGCGCATTTCCCAATGGGTCGGCGCCGAGGACGCGGACCAGAGCCTCGCAACGTTCCGCCGAGTCTTTGCGGGTGTATGGCTGCTCTATGACGCGATCGATCTCGTCTGGGGGACGACGGAGCGATCGCTCAGCTGGTTTCCGCATGCACGCGACTGGCGTCTCGCGGCCCTGCAGGTGGTTCTGGTCGCCAGCGGGCTGATGCTCGTCGTCGGCAAGCGCATCTGGATGTTCGGCATGGCGGCCGCCGCCGCGAGGGCCACCGAAGCTCTCGAGATGTTTCCGTTGAACGATTTTTATTTTTGTTCGATCGTCTACGCCCTGATCGCCCATTCGGGCGGAGGTCCCTTCGCTGAGGGACGGCGTCCGAAGTGGGTTCACGATGCGCTTCTGGTCGAATTCGCCTGGGTGTACTTAGCCACAGGCGTTCTCAAATTGAATCGCGATTGGCTGAGCGGAGGACATCTGTTCGTCCGCACGCAATATCTGGTGCAAAGTCAAGATTGGCCGTTCCCGCTGCCGGTAGAGCGTGCCCTGAGGTCCCTCCCGATCGACGGCGTCCTGGCGACTGTGGGAGCCGCGCTGGAAATCCTGCTTTCCGGGGTGATGTTCGCGCGGCGTCCGTATCGCCTGGGGGTCACCCTGGCCGTCGCGATCCACGGCGCGGGCGCACTCATCACGAACGTCTGGTTTTTTTCCGCTTCGATGATCGCCGGTGTCGCGTTGCTGCTGCCACGAACGCATCGCGCGAAGTCATTGACCGACTCGCGACTGCGCCCGCCCCCACGCGCGGCCAGCGACGACGGATGATGCCCGTGAAGAATGCGGAGGGTTGCCGCCCCCAACGCACTGCGGGACACGCCGAAGCGGGCACGTCGGCTAGCGGGGCCCAAAGCCCCGGCGATCACGTCATAGCGCTTCCACGTACGCCTTCAGCGCGTCAAGCGTCGCGAACGCTTGTTGTCGCCCGCCGATGCCGCCGCACGCGCCACATGCCCGCATCCGTGAAAACATGGGCGCGGGCGGGGGGTTGCTGCATTCGTGGCAAACCGCGTACAGCGTGAACGGTTTCGAGAGGTCGATTTCGATGGGGTGACTCGCTTGCATCCGAGCGAGTACGCGCGTGCTCGTCAGGCGATAAGGGGGCTCGCGTCATCGCCGTTGACGTCGCCCGTGCGATCGGCCGACCGGAGCTAGCCCGCGTGCTCGGTCAATCGCAGGTCAGGGTCACGGAGCTTTACACGCACCTGCTCCCGGGCCATTTAGACCGCGCCCGAAACGCCGTGAGCCTCCCCCGGGCCCGACTTGGACAGCACTTGGGACAAGCGATCGATAAATATTTGAAATCATTGAATGCGCCACTAGCTCAGCTGGATAGAGCGACGGCCTCCGGAGCCGTAGGTCGCAGGTTCGACTCCTGCGTGGCGCGCCTTAGAAATCATTGAGGATTTGTGGTGGCGCTTACTGCGGCCCGCAGTAAGACCCGCAGTAAAATCCGCAGTAAGACCTACGGCCTGCGGGGCCGGATCCACCTCTCCGACCGCCCGCATCGGCAGCGCGATCAGCTCGCCGCTGGAGAGGTCGAGTTCGATGAGCTCCACGGCGTCGCGAAGCTTGGCCAGCACCGCCGCTGTCATCGCCGTGTAGTGTCTCTCGCCCACGCTGGCGGGGGCGTGACCCATGAGCCGGTCGCGTGTCTCTGCGTCCACCCCGGCCTCGCGGAGCCACGTCGAGAAGCTTCTGCGGGTCGCGTGCGCCGTGTATGGGTGCCCCTCGAACGCGGCGGGCAGTCCGGCCGCGCGCAGGTCGGCGCGGAGCATTTTTGCCGTGGCGGGGCGCCAGCCTTCGCCGCTTGCGTTGGGAAAGACGAAGTCGGTTGGCTGCGGATGGCGGCCCACCCACCTCGCCCATCCCGTCGATCTCCACGCCTTGAGGGCTCGCACCGCCAACGAGTGCAACGGTAGCGTCCGAACCCGGTTCGGTGTCTTGGGCCGCCGCATCGTCGCCCAGCCTTCGGCGCCCTCGATCGCGAGGGCCTTTGTCACTCGCGCGACCGGAAGTGCGGCGTCCAGATCCAGATCGTCGAGGTGCAAGCCGGATAACTCGCCCTCGGCCATTCCGGAGGTGACGGCGAGCAGCGTCCGGACGCGGCGCCATTCGGGCACGGCGGCGCTCGATAGGATACGTTCGGCCACCGGTTTGGAGAAGTGCACGATCGTGTGCTTGCCCGCGAGCGTTACCGCCTCGGGCACCTCGCGCCGAACCGCCTCGTGCCTCATCGGGTTCGCAGGGAGATCGCCCCATTCTTCGGCCATCGCGTCCGCGAAGAACCCGGCCAAGGAGTTCACGACGTTGCGGCAGGTGTACGGAGCGAGGGGCCCGCCTCGCACGAGCATGCGAACGCGCCGACCGTCGCGCGTCTCCCACTTCGGCCTCACCTTGCCGTCGTCGCGCACCTTGCGAAGCCATGCGCGCAGCGTGGCCGGCCCGAGCTCCGCGATCGGCACGTCCGCGATTTCCGGGTACGGGAACACGTGGTGCGTTATGCAGGCGTGGCGCTGCTTACGAGTTGCGGGCGACAGCTTCGGATTCCGCTCGTTGAGATCGAACCATCGCTGCGCGAGGCTGCGGATCGTGAGCCGTGCGCTCTCGACATCCGGAGGGATCGGCTGCGCGCCGATCTGCTTCTGGAACTCCTTCAGCCATTCGTGCGCATAGCGCTGGGCTGCGCGCTCGGTCCGATGCGTTCGGGGAACGCGCGTCTCGCTCCACCTGCCCGGCTGGGTCCTGTACTGCAGGATCCACTGGCCATCGCCCCGTCGAAATAGGTTCCAGCCGCCATCGTCTTTGGTGCTCATGATCCCCGCTCCGCAGCTTGAAATATGGTTTTCAATCTAGACTTCGCCCTGAGCGTTTTCAAAGGCGCGAAAGCGTTGTGTCCGCTGTACGCGGCGCCTCCGCGGTCGCATTCATGCACATGCTTTCGCGCGAGCCGATCCGGTGATCGAAGCGTGTCGCGCCGCCGTGAGCGGCGAACGTCGGCCGGCCCGAAATGTCCTTCTCGGCACACCTGCAGAGGGGCTTGCGCTTCATCGCGATACCTTCGCTGCCGCGCGCTGCGCGGCTCGCCGAGCCTGACTTTGGATTGCGGCGTCGACCCGATCGCGCTGGCCGCGGAGCCACTCATCGGCCTGCGCGACGTCGATTCGACGCGATCTTCCGCTGCCGATCGTTGGAAGCCCTCGCGCGACCAGCGCCCAGACCGTGCGCTCGGCGAGCGAGATTCGGCGCGCATACTCGGCGGCCCGCAGATAGATGGCCTCCCGCTCCTTCGCCTCCTCGACACGTTGCACCCCGAGCATGCGGCGCACGCGCTCGGCGAGCGCCGGGTCGCGCTCGGCTGCGTCAATGATCTCGAGCAATAGGTCCCGACCGAAGCTCATCCGGCTTGCTCCCTTTCTGCGTTCGTGTCCGATGCCCGCTCGAGGACGTCTCGGGCGCTGCGAAGTCTTGGCGTGGTCCGTTCAAGGAGGGCGCGATGACGCGGCTGGGGCCTTCGGCGCCGCCGGTCCCCTCGGTCAACGAATCGTCGTGGTCGTCGACCGAGCCGCGGCTCCACGCCGTACAGAGGCGCCTGCCCTTCCAGCGGGCGTGGGCACCGCCGTCTGCCGAAATCGAAAGTCGGTCCCCCCAAATCAAATGACGAAAATGACGAAAATCGGATCGTCAGGGGCATCACGGCCTCGCGCAGCGCGTGGACGGGCCGGAGGCCGAGGCGACCGGGCCGAAAAGGAAAAGCCGGTCCCCGCAAACCAAATGACGAAAATGACGAAAATCGGATCGTCGTGGGCGGGACCGTGTTGCGTGGGGTTGATGGACGGCGCGGACCTTCCTCGGGTGGGGGGGGCGCCCCAAGATGAAAATTCGGTCCGCCGAAGCCCAGTGACGAAAATGACGAAAATCGGATCGCGCTGGGGGTCGCCGCGTCTCCTTGAGGATGGCGCGTGCGGAGGTCGGGGCGAACTGCCCCAAACGGAACCTCGGGTCCCGCCGGCGACGAAAATGATGCAAATGACGAAAATCGGGACGACATGGCGTCACTGCCTCGCGCGCGGGTTGATCTCGAACACGGGACTCGAAGGACGACCGCGACCCGGTCCAACGTCCTGGACTTCACGTAAGAGGGCGCGCTCGACGAGCATGGCAATGGCGGCATCCAGATCGGGCGCCCGCTCGACTCGGCATTGCATCGCGCGGTGCATCGCGTGGCGCGTGACGGAGCCGGTATCCGATCGGCCGCACCATGCCCAAATGTGCTTCGCGAGGGTTGTCGCGGAGTCGGCCGCCATCAGGCCGAAGGCCGCGCGCGCGTGCTCGAGCGCGTACCGACCGAGCACGACCGCGCGGTCGACAGCGCCGCGCTCGATGGCCAGCCCGAGGGCCCCCTCGGCGTAGTCGCCCACGTGCAAGACCCCCGCGAGGCGGGCCACCAGACCGGGCAGCTTGTTGCCCCAATCCGCCATCGAGTGCAGATCGCCGGCGGGCCCGAGACGCGGCTCGATCTCGGATTTGAAGGCGATCAACCCGCCGCGCGCAGCCTCCGTGAGCGGAATCGGATGAGCGACGAGCTCCCCGTGCTCGTCGAAGTGCTCCGCAAGGCCGGCGACCGTCCGCACGACGCGCCGGTACTCGGAGCGCGCCGATTCGGTGACGGCCTCGGGATCGGCCTTACGAGTGCCGACCCTCGAGCGCGGCAGCGCGTAGAGAAATCGCGCCAGAAGACCCAGCGTGCGAAACGCAGGCGTCGATGCCAAACCCGCGATGACCGACGGCTGCACCGTCAAGCCAATCGTCAAAAGCGGCGCCGCGAGATGAAGGCTCGGCCGGCCGATGCGATCGAGATCGTACGCGTCGCCCGAATGCGCCTTGCAGAAGAGTTCGCAATTGACGCGGCCGTGGGAATAGCGCCCGGCCAGGATCGCGAACGGGCCGCCCTCGGAGGAAAAGACCCCCAAGCGACCGTGCTGCTCCGAGAGCAGCCGCCCTACGGCCTCGGGGGTCGCGTCGTCGGCGACCAACCGCGGCGCCGACGGGGCCCGGCGACCGACGCGCTCGACCGCAAGCGCGCGTAGCTCGTCCTCGAGCGCGCGCCGTTCGACGTCGTGATCGGCTCGGGCCGCGCGCTTACGCAGGTTCTGGGTCCGCTCCTCGTGCATCCGGTCGCACTCTTCAGCGTCGGCGATCTGCGGAGCGCGACGCGCGCGGAGCTCCCGTTCCCATTCGCGGAGCGGTGCGGTCGCGGCGGCGAAGATCGGCGACTTGCCCTCGCCGGGCGCCAGCGCCACGGCGACGTAAAGGTTGGTCGGTTCCAACCACCCGGGCTTGATCTCGACGGCAACCTTCTTCGCGGTCGTGAACGACAGAACGGCGAGGCCGAGAAGCGCGGGCAGATCCGCAGGGGCCTGAACGGCATGGGCCTGCTCGGCGGCCCAAACCCCGAGCCAGGGCGGTAGCACCTCCAGCGGAAACGCGGGCGCGTCGCTAAATAGAATAGGCTCGTCCCACGGGTCGCCCGAAAGCATCGGCACCGCGTCGTCTTCGGGGTCCACCGGCAGCTGTCCGCCGCCCCCGGCCGCCCCTTCAGGCCGGGCCGTGGATCACAACCCCGCCGTGCAGTGGATCACGACGAGGGCGCCGCTGAAGCCGTGCTCGACCCGCTGCCAGTAGCCTCGCCACGGCACCGGTGCGTTCAACTTCTTGCAGTGCTTCGCGAACGCAACGTCTGACATCCCGAAGTCCGCCGCCACAACCGTCATCGGCTTGGACCACACGAGGTCGTAGAGCTGTTCGCGCGTTAGGACGACAGTTTCCTGGTGACCCATTGCGCCACCGTAGGCCACGGCGGGGGGCGTGAGCCGTCCAAGCCCAGAGCGTCCCTACCGGGACGAATTTAGAACCGCGCTGCCTGATCTGGCCGCAGGGTGAAACGGCTCGGGCGGTCTCCCGCTCGCGCTCGCCGACGGCTCATCCGGGCGCGGGGCAATGCGCCGAGCTGATCATCATCTCGCGCTACAGCAAGTCGGCTTTCCGCAACTGTCGGCGTACGTTGCGTTCGACCGCGTCGAAGTGCGGAACCTCACCCAGATACTGCGAGAGCTCATCCTCCCAATGGCTCCCGTAGTCCTCGACGCGCTTCTCGAACTTCTCGGCGAAGGTGGCCGGGTCCAACTTGCGATGGGCCGCCTTCTTGCGAAACAGATCCGCCGCCGCAGCAAGATCCTGCTCGCCCAGAAGCAGATCGAGATCTAGGAAATCGCGGCATTGACGCCGCTGTAGCACGCAACGGAGCTTCTCCGACGTGATCTCAAGCTTCGTGTACGCCGTGACATTGCATGCTGGAGTATCAGCCCACCGTGGGAGCAGCGCGCGCTGTTCCGTGTTCACCACGAGTTCATCGTCGGCGAGGTCGAGCTTGATGGTTCGCGGTGCTCCAAGCGGCCCCACGTAGAGGATCGAATCTTCAACGAGTTCGAGCGCGCTGATCGTATCAGGAGGCTTCCGAGCCAACGCGGCTTTGATCAGGTTTCGCGCGTTCTCTTTACCTCCATTGATGACGGAGTAGTCGAGGTCCGCCGAGTAGCGATACTCGGTGAAATGCAGCAGCCGCAGAGAGGTTCCTCCCTTGAAGACGAGCGTGCGGTCCGCATCCTGTTCCGAGATGAGCGCGACGACGTGGACGAGCACGTAGTCGCGCTCGACCACACGCGCGTCCACGCCATCTTTGCTCGCGATCTTCGTGATCTGCCCCTTCGATGTCATTGGTGCACGACGTTCTGTAGCTCCGACGGCGACTGATCCCAGCGAACCCACCACTTCGCGTCACGGTAGGACGACGCCTTGTGGCCTGGTTCGAGATCGATGTCGCTGTTCGGCTTGGTCAGAGGTTCGAGATGGCCTGCCAAGCCAGCAATATGCAGCGTATCGGCGAGGGAACCGATCCGGCGAAACGCAGGCCCCCACGACAGCACGCGCGCGTACTTCGTGAGCTTGTCCGCATCGACGCCTTTGGAAGATGCTGCGCCGAGCGCCTCCGCAAGAACGGCGATGCCACCTACGAGTTCTGGGCGCGCAGCGGCATCGAGCAGCGAGCGTTCCAGGTCCGAGATGAATACGCCATCCTGCTTTCTCGCCCCCACTTCGAGGGCAGTCTCGGGCTCCTGCACTACTGTTAGTCGCCGCCCCGAGAGAGTTTCGCTTCGCGTTGGCTTGGCGAGTGCGACCTGGATCGAGCGCGACGGATGAGCGAGTAGATCGAGCTGATCCAGCGCGGTCCGGTACGCGACGCGATGTCGCACATCACGGAACCCCGCGGCGACTGAGAGGAGGACATTCTCCGCAGCTGCGGTCGTACCAAGCGTGCCGAGTTGCCGGATTGCGTAGTGCCCACGGCGAACGCGATCAAGCAGCCCGTCACGAACTAGGCGAGCGAGAAGGTTCCCCGTTGCAGCCGCGGATCGTCCGAGACGCACGGCGGCCTCAGCCGAGGTGAACTGAGCACGACCCTCGCTAACGAACTCATCGAGCAGCTTCAAGCCCGCGGATTGTCCTATGGGTCGCATAAATCACGCCTTTCATGAACAAAGCTATTCTTATCACTGAAAACGTAGTCGTCAAGCATGCGAACTTCACGTTCTACGTGTAGAGCGCGAGTCGTAGGCCATGGCGAAGGTCCACGATTTCCGCGAGGATTTCCGAGAGGTTGCAGAGGCCGGCTTCCCGGATCAGCTGTGCTCAACGAGCCCCGTGCTGGCTACTTCGCCGATCGGGCCGAAATACTGCCTTTCACGCGACTCGCCGGTAGTCATGATGAAGCCCGCCGAGCACTGGGAGCGCGACGATGTTGCCCTCGGGAGGGCGCAACGCGGGCACGGGCGTCTGCTGGCGAAGCCCCTGGTGAGGGCGTGCGGCGTTGAAGTAGCGGATGTACTCGGTTACCACGCGGTGCAAGTGGCGGTCGTCAAGCACCAGGATGTGGTCGAGGCACTCGCGACGCAGCGCGCCGAGAAAGCGTTCGCAGATGGCGTTCATGTTGGGGGCGCGCACGGCCGTGCGGATCACGCGGATGCCGGTGGCAAGGGCCAGCGCATCAAGCGCGGTCCCAAACTTGTCGTCTCGGTCGCGAATCAAGAACTTCGGTGCCACGCCGAGGGGGGTCGCGTTGCGAAGCTGCTGCGCGACCCATGCCTGCGACGGCATGCGCGTCGTTGCGGCGAACACGACGTTGCGCGTGGCCAGTTCGATGAACACGAGCGTGAAGATGGGGCGGAAGAACAAGTCGTAGGCTTGCAAGAAATCGCAAGCCCAGACGTTGCAGGCATGGTTTCGCAGAAACGTGGACCAGCGCTGCCCTCCAGGCGGATGTGTTCGCGCGGCGCGCATGTACTTCTGAACCGTGCGCTTGCTGACTTTGATTCCGAGCTTGAGCAATTCTCCGCGAATCCGCTCGGCCCCCCACAGCGCGTTTTCGCGCGCCATCGTGCGGATCAGCGCCACGGTCTCGGCCGCGATGCGCAACGTGCACCCGGGCCGACTGCGCCAGCGCCACAGAGCCTTGAAGCCCGCGCGGTGCCAGCGAAGAAGCGTCTCGGGTTGGACCACTCGCAGCACGTTCCTCCACGTCGGCGTGATGGCGGCGAGTGCCACCAGCACGATCCGGTCGAGCCGCGTCACGCGCGGTCGGGCGACCGACCGGTGCAGCACGGTGAGTTGGTGTCGGAGCAAGGCGATTTCGGTGAGCAACGACCGTCGCGAGCGAAACAGGTCGACCACTGCGGCGGCGAGAACGGTCACGATGGCGAACATCGTGCGCGAACATAGCGCTGTCCCTAGCGCATTTTCGGCCGATCGGCGAAGTAGCCAAGACGGGACCTGGACTCGGCTCGGTCCAGCCGGTGATGCTCGTTTCCCCCGCGATCATTTCACCCGGCCAAGGTGGTTTACGCGGCCTTCACGTCGACCTGGAATTTCAGGCCCCCACGGTTGATCAGGTCTTGGAGAGCAAGCTGGACGAAGCGGGCCTCGGAGTAACCGAGGATCTCGGCGAACCGGACTGCGCGCTCCGGGCTAACCGCCTTGCGGCCCTTCTCGATGTCGTTGAGATGCGACCTCGAAAGACCGAGCTTGTCCGCGAACGCGGCCTGCGTCAGCTCCTCGCCGAGCCGCACCGCCTCGAGGAAGCGGCCCAAAGTCACGGGGCCGCCCGTCAGATTTTCGAGAAATCGTCGAGCGTTACTCTTCTTAGTAGACATGCTTGTCGACTCCTTCAACGCGTAGGAACTCGACCGCGTCTTTCACGACCCGGTAATAGGCGCGATATCCCTTGCTCAGCCGAATCGAGCGCTGCCCCTTCAGGGCTCCCTTGAGCGGCTCGTCGTGGTAGCCATGGATCTTGCGCACGGCCTCGACGCCTCGTTCTTCCACATCCTCCACCCAGTTCTGAAGTTTCAACGCTACGTGTATCGGGACCGTCGCCAGGTCTTTCTCTGCCTTCTTGGACAGAAGGACCCGCTTGATCACTCGGATCATTGTACACCTGTATGGTGTACGCGCAAGCCGGCTGCCTGGGCGCCTCGCCGATTCGTGTCCCGTTCGCCGATCCCGAGCTTGCGATCGCGCTTCTCCGCCGGGCACGTCGCCAGGACTTCGTTCCGAAGACGCTCGACCGCCGCCCTTCGCTCGTTCGGCCCGAGGCATGCGAAGTCCGGCACTTCGTCCTGCTCTCGCACGGTGATGCAGAAGTCCTGCGCGTGCAGCTCGGCCCTTGTCTGTATGAGGCAGACGAGGGCGCGACGCGGCGCTCGTCAACCGGCTTCTGGGGCAGGCAATGCCTTGGGCGGAGCCTGCTCGGTCGGTTCGCTGATGTCCTCATCGATCGCCTCGCGGATGACGCGTGTCGTGAGCTCGTCGAGATGGGCATGGAGCTCTTCGGACAGCGCGAGAAACTCCGGCCATAAGGTCTGCTCCTGGAACGCCTTGGGCGCGCGCAGCTGCACCGTGCTGTAGCGCCGACCCGCCTGGCGAAAGGGCTTGAGCCCATAGCGACGACAGAGGGCGAGGAACAGCTTGCGCTTCCACGGATCGGGAAGGCTGTAAAGCAGCTCCGTGTCCTGTTCGCTACCCCGGAGCTCGGCGAGACGGGCGCGAATGCGCTCGGCGGCCCGCCGCGCGGCTTCTCGTTCGCCATCGACCGTTGTGCCGGCGTGCAGGGCCTCGATCTTGCGCAACTTCTCGAGCAGCGTTCCTTCAAGCGGCAGCATGGGTGCAACCAAGCACGACCGGGGCGTTGCGTCAGCCCTCATGCCGCATGCGGGCTACGCGGCGATGGGCGGTGTGTGCTGGACATGCGAAGCGGCGTAGGTCAGCGTGGTGAGGCTTTTTCCTCCGGCGAGCAGCTTTGCCCGTGACGACGAACTCGCTCGGCCCGCACCGGCAGAGGGGCGGCCCTCATGGGCGTGCTCGCCGTGAGCATGATAATGTGTACACATGTCGAAACGGACCATGACGGCCGCGAAATTTCGCGCGGAATGCCTTCAGGTGCTCGATACGGTCGCGTCAGCGCGAACGGAGGTCCTCGTCACCAAGCGCGGCAAACCCGTAGCCCGCATCGTACCCGTCGGTGAGCCGCCGGCCTCCCGCTTCGGGGCGCTTCGGAGCGTAACAACGATCGTTGATGCGTCGGACGACCTTCTGTCGGCCGGCGACGGCTGGTCCGTTGAGTAGCGTGCTTGTCCTCGATTCGCACGTGTGGGTGAAGTTCGTGGCAGGTGCCTCGCTGTCCAAACGTGCACGCAGGACGATCGAACGCGCTGCGGGGGCAGAGCGCGGCGTCCTCATTCCGGCGATCTCGCTCTGGGAGATCGCCCGCTTGGCTCAGGACGGGCGGCTGAAGCTCGGCGAACGCCTCGAACGCTGGTTCGACGCCGCGCTCGCGACGGTTTCGGGGGATCTCGCGGCGATCACCCCTGAAATCGCCATTATCGCAGCGGGACTCAGGTGCCACGGCGATCCGGCCGATCGCTTGATCATCGCCACGGCGCTCGCGAGCGAAGCCGTTCTCGTGACGCGCGACGCTGCGATCCTCGAACTCGCGTGAGGGACGACCGGGCTCCAGCCACCTGTCGACTCGCGCGGCGCTCGAGGTGCCCGTTGACGCCGCCGCACTCCCGGCGAGTCAGATGTTGCCGCGAAGCCCGCGATCAAGGGAGTGCGGGCGAGGGCAGCGAAGGCCGCAGTGGCGCGCCGGGGTGAACGCGATGAAGGGCGCGAACGTCGTCTTCCGTGAGCTGACGTTGATCGCGGATGGCTTAGAGCCGGTCTCGAAAGTCGGAAAGTTGGCCCTTTCGGTCGAGTTCGGGCACCGGCGGGTGCATGCAGGCAGCGCAGGAGGCAGGGGTCACGTGGCGTCCGTCCGATATCTGGCGGATGCCCGACGAGCTTTGGGCAGTCATGCAGCCATTGCTGCCGGCCAAGCCGGAGTGGTGTGATGGTTCACGCCTAAGCGACAGAGGCCTTGGACCATCTCGTCCGACAACATCGCGCTGCCGTTGTCGCTCATCACGGCACGAGACAGTCCTCGCTTTTGAAAGGCCTGTGACAGACCATGCGTCACCGCCTCGGCGGTCTCCCCGGCACCCCGATACCATTGCAGATGACACCCCACTCTCGAGTAGTCGTCGAGCACTCCGCAGAGACGGACTTCGACGCGCTGTCCGTCGGGCT
>Ga0208691_1000120_pt1 | contig 24491 bp, 27 predicted proteins | sample June2015DPH_20_1_FD_184719 | JGI IMG/M metagenome (GOLD analysis project Ga0208691, IMG submission 184719) | Peatland microbial communities from SPRUCE experiment site at the Marcell Experimental Forest, Minnesota, USA - June2015DPH_20_10... | ecosystem: Environmental > Terrestrial > Soil >... | reverse complement strand
GCCGCGAAGGTCGCAAAATCAATCCGCCTTTAGGCGCTGGGTGTTAGCTTCAGACCCGCACCAGGGCCTGTAGACCCGCAGCGCCTTGACTGCCCTGCGTTCCCGCTCGACGTAGCGCCGACGCGCTCGTTCCAGCGGCTCCATGGCGAGGCTGGCGATTAGCGTAGTCGCACCCGCAAAAACGACGGCGAAGATCAGCGCGGCCCCTAACACTCGCCGGGTGCCCCATGTCTCGCCTTTTTGCGAGACGTGGGCTCGGGCCCGCAGGGACACCCGACCAGGTCTCAACCCGAGGCTCATATCAGACTTGGTTCCAAGCACGCAAAGGAATTTAGGTCGCGCGTGGGGAAGTAGGATACGTGCTCCCGAAGACGGCCTGCTGCCAAGTGCAGCGCTCGATGTGTCCAAGCGCCCCGTGCCGTTGACCACGGTGAAAGTAGATCAGCCGGTAGTCGCCGGTCGGCGGTGGCGGATCAGCACCGAATTCGAGCTGCTCATGATCCACGATCCTGCCGTCATCGTCAAGACGCAGGTCGACGTACACCTCCCAAGCCTGGCTGCCGTCGCCTTCATTTCCTACCACGCCGCGCACTCGAATCGTCTTCATGATCGCATCATGCCTAATTCCCTCGTCGAACGCAAACGACTGACTGCACCCCAGCCGCCGGGCGCCCCATTTCTCGCATATTTTGCGCTTGCGGCGATTCATTTTCTCCCATAAATATGGTAATATGGGTCAGTGAAAACAACCCTCGAAATCCCCGATTTTCTCTTCCGTCGGGCCAAGTCGGTGGCCGCCGAGCGCGGCATCCCTCTGCGCCAGTTCGTCACAGAGGCAGTCCAGGAGAAACTGAAAGTCACGTCTCAGGAAAAGCCTTGGATGAAACACCTGGGCAAGCTAAAGCACCTCCGCAAAGAGAGTAGGGAAGTCGAAAAAAGGGTAGAAGAAGCATTCGAGCAGATCGAACGCGAACTCTGGCGCTGATCGAGCAACCTTGCCGTAGGCCCGAATGCCGGCGTCATCGTGCCGACGTCATCGTGGAAGAGCGGCGCTTCAGCGCCGCGTACAGCTCCAAAATCGGCGTGGGCTTTAGCCCCGGAGACACCTAATGATTGTCGATACCAACGCCTTGTCCGCCGCGGCCGATGACGATCCCGCCGTCATCGCAATCCTCGCCCGCGCCGACCAGATGGCGATTCCCGTAATTGTGCTCGGCGAATATCGCTACGGAATCGCCCAATCGCGCCACCGCGCCATCTACGAAAACTGGCTGGCCGGCCTTCTTCTCCGCGACTGTGCCGTCCTGGATATTAACGAGCAAACAACCCAGCACTACGCCGAGATCACGCTCGATCTAAGCCGCAAGGCCAGGCCAATTCCCACCAACGATCTCTGGATCGCAGCCCTCTGCCGCCAGCACTCGCTCCCGCTGTTGAGCCGTGATCGCCACTTCGATCAGGTGACGGGAATGAAACGGATGGGGTGGTGAAGTCGCCGACTCATCCAACGCGGGACGCCCCGCGAAACAATTCCACAAGCCCATGTGACATCTAGCCTTGTTCACACCGATCCAACTCGTTCAGAATGAATCCAAATAGCTAGATCGCTCCTTGACAACCGAAAAACCGGCGCAAAACGCGCTAAGTAGAAGAAAGCAAGGATTTTGCGAGCAAATTATTTTGGCTCAATACTTTAGCAGGATTTTTTCAGGCCGCCCGCCAGCAAGCCGCCTCTTATGAAATATTTAGCGGCTTGATCCGAATTTTTTTTCATCGGGATATTAAGCCGCAGGCAGCCAGCGACAACGCCACCGTCCGAAAAAATTTAACTCACGCCGGCTGCGAAGCCGGTGCGTAGTACAACTCCTCCACCGCCTTCTGCACCCTAGCCGAAAGCGCCTCCAAATCGCGCATCGTAAGCCCCGTCGTCGAAATCGGCTTCCCCACCCGCATTTCCAGCGGACGGCATTTAATGTGGTAAGTATCCATCGGCAGCAGTTCGTACATTCCCACTAGCGCGATGGGAACAACATCCACCTGAGCCTTGATCGCCAGGAAGAACGCCCCTGGAAGAAAAGGTTTGATCTCCCCATCCGGCGTTCGCCCGCCTTCCGGATAAATCACCAGCGGCATTCCAGCTTTCAAACTCTTCACGGCAGACCGGATCGCGGCAATCGAATTCGTCGGCTTCTGCTGATCGATGCAAACCTGCCCCGAGCGCTTCAACTGCCAGCCCACAACCGGATAAATCAGCAACTCTTTCTTAAAAACGATGCGGAACTGAAATGGCAGATGGACATAAAGCATCGGAATGTCCATCGCCGAAGCGTGATTCACTGCGTAGACGTGGGGCTTTGAGGTATCGATCTTATCGAGTCCCGTAACTTTCACCGGCGAACAGATCGTCTTCATGATCAGCCACGACCAGGTGCGAGAAAACCAATGCAGCCGTCGTCCGCCGCGGTCGAACATACCGCCGGGCAGCGCGATGATTCCCAGAACAAGGGTGTACAGCCAGATTAAGGGGTCAAGAATTAACACGGATCGAAGCAAGCTGAGCCAGCCGTATCGCTTCCCGGGAATCGCGTGCGGGCTCTGCCGTGGAGCAGAAACGGGCGGCGCGGAAACCGGCGCGCTCTCTTCTGTACGGCTAACTTCCACCGATGAATTTACTTCCTGCACTTTTCTATTCTAGGGGAAAACGGATCGGCTTCATACTTTCACCCCAAGGCAGCGCATCGCTTCCCCGACAAGATAAATAGACCCGGTTATCACGACTACACCTCCCTCGGCGAGAAACCGAGCCCGTTCGAGAGCTCCCGGCACGCCTTCCAGCGTTTCCACCTGCGCCCCGGTTCGTGCGGCACCCTGCCGAATCTCATCGGGCGATGCGGCTCGTGGATTCTCTGGCCGCGTCGCGATCACATGATCAGCCAAAGGAAACAAAATCTCCGCCATTTCTGAGATTGCCTTATCCCGCAGCGCGCCAAAAACAAAAATCAGCCGACGGTCGGGATAGCGCTCTGAAAGGGCCGAACGCAATGCCCAGGCTCCCGCAGGATTATGCGCAACGTCGATAACTATTTCGGGCCATCCTGCACGCGCCGGAATGACTTGAAAGCGTCCCGGCCAGTGGGTTTGGCGGATGCCGATTTCAATACTCTTGGCGGTGATGCCGTCGAATCCCTGATGGGACAGCTCCTCCGCCGCCGCGATAGCAAGCGCCACATTGCGCAACTGGTGGCGCCCAACCAGCGGCGTTTCCACCAAAATCCGCTCTCCCATAACCTCGAGAGGATAGCGATACACAAATCCGGTTTCGCCTGGCCCATCGGTCAACGTCAGGTATTGAGAACTTCCCGGCGAAACCGGCGGCACATACGCAACCGCATTCACGGCCCGCGCTCCCGAGTCGAGGATCGCGTTGCCAATCACATCGTTGGCCTCCGGCTGCTGCGGCAATGTCACCACCGCACGGCCCGCACGAATAATCCCTGCCTTCTCCCGCGCAATCTCGGCCACGGTGTTTCCCAGAAACTTCTGATGATCCAGCGAAATGTCAGTGATCACGCTCACCCGCGGATCAACCACATTGGTGGCGTCGAGACGCCCTCCCATGCCCACCTCGAGAACGGCAAGATCCACGTTTTCGCGGGCAAAATAAACGAATGCGATCGCCGTCATCATCTCGAAAAAACTGGGATGCCACGGCAAGCTTCCGCGCTCAACTAGTTTCTGCGCAACCTGATCCACCTCACCGTGCACGGAGGCAAAATCCGAGTCGCTGATTTCTTCGCCGTTCACTCGAATTCGCTCGTTGATCCGAATCAGGTGCGGCGAGGTATACAGCCCCGTTTTCAACCCGGATGCCCGCAAAATGGAAGCCAGCGTTGCCGCCGTCGATCCCTTGCCGTTGGTGCCGGCAATCAATACGCTGGGGAAGCGCTTCTCCGGATGGGCAAGCGCTTCTAGAAGCACTCGCATGTGCGCAAGATCGAACTTGTGCGTGGGAGTCTGCGCCAGTTCGTGCCCCAGCGCAAACATGCGTGCGACTGCTGTCTCGTAGGACATGTGGGAAAAGACTACGGAAGTCCGACCGCTACCGGCCGCGGACTCGCAGCCGCTCCACTCGTGAAGTCCAGAGCCCGCGCAATATAAGGCTTCAGTTCTTTGCGCGGCACTACAGCATCCAGCATGCCGTGCTCCAACAGAAACTCGCTGCGCTGAAAGCCGGCCGGTAATTTCTGACGGATCGTCTGCTCGATCACTCGGGGCCCGGCAAATCCGATCAGTGCCCCTGGCTCGGCAATATTCAGATCGCCCAGCATGGCAAACGATGCCGTCACGCCGCCAGTCGTGGGATCGGTCAACAGCGAAATGAACGGGACTTTTGCCTTGTCCAGCCGAGCCAGAGCCGCCGAGATTTTCGCCAATTGCATCAGGCTGATCACACCCTCCATCATCCGCGCCCCGCCGGAAGCGGAGACGATGACGATGGGTATCTTGGCCTCAAGCGCTCTTTCGACTGCGCGCGTGATCATCTCGCCGACCACCGCGCCCATGCTGCCGCCAATAAACGCATACTCCATCGCGCTGACTACCACGGGCCGTCCCAACAGTTTGCCTTGCGCGTTAATTACCGCATCTTTCAGTCCCGTATCGTGCTGCGCCTGTTTCAACCGCGATGAATACGGCTTCAGATCGACAAATTTCAGCGGATCGGTCGACGACAGATTCGCGTCAAAAGTCTCGTACTGATTTTCGTCCAGCAACTGAGCGAGGCGCGTCCGCGCGTCGATGCGGAAATGCTTTTGGCACTTGGGGCAAACGTTCAGATTGTCTTCGAGATCTTTCTTCCAGATGATCTGCCGGCACCCTTCACACTTTACCCACAAGCCTTCCGTGCGAACGGTCTTCTTGCCCGAAGTATCAAGCTCTCCGGATTCTCGTTTGAACCAAGCCATAGAAATTCAGTAATTGAGTCGTTTGGTAATTGCGTAAATTGAAAACTAAACCGGCCCAGGGCCCGCTGAGATTTCGAATCTCCCAATTACTCGATTCAACAGTTCCTCAATCAGTATTCGATTCCCCTCTGCGCCATCACGCCCTTCTCGTAGGCGTGCTTAACCTGTCGCATCTCGGTTACGGTATCGGCCGCTTCCACGATTGTGGGGTGGGCATTCCTTCCAGTCAATATTACATGCACCATTTCCGGTTTCTTCTTCAAACCCTCAACCACTTTGGCGGGGTCCAGCATTCCATAACTGATCGCGTAGTTGATCTCGTCCAGCACCACCAGATCCCACTCTCCCGACTGGATCGCCTGCTCGGCCTCAATCCACGCTTCTTCGACCATTCTCACATCTTCCGGATCAGGCTTCTCCGTCCCGATTTTCACAAATCCGCGTCCCATCTGCTTCATTACGAATTTATCGCCAAACGCTTGTACAGCATCGAGTTCTCCGTAATGCCACGAGCCTTTTAGGAATTGCAGCATTAACACCTTCATCCCCTGGCCGACGGCACGCAAAGCCGTCCCCATGGCCGCAGTCGTCTTTCCCTTTCCCGGACCGGTGTTCACAATAATCAGACCGCGGCGGACGTCTGTCATGACTGGAATCTCGATTCTACTAGAACAGCGTTACTTAGGACCGGAGAAGCGGTTGTTATAGAGTGGTGTCGCGGATTTCGAAAAGCTTGAATTCTTCGGGGAACAACCGCATCCAAAACCGCGTATCCGAATGCAAGTTGATCTCTGTCCCTGGCAGAAAGCGGAGGTCTTGCTGATGAACATTTGTTGTCTGTTATTGTTTGGCGCACTCGCGCTTACGCCCGCATTTTCTGCGCAGCACGTCGCCATGCATCCCCGGCCGAACTCGCAGCCTACGGAAGACGAGACGATCCGCCAAATTGTCGACATGGAACGGCAATCGAAGGATGCTAGCCTCCGCCGCGACTCCGATTTCCCCTCGCGCACCCTGGCCGACGACTATGTGGCCATCACTCCGCTGGGTCAGGTAACCACCAAGAAAGATACCATTTCCGCCCGCCGCAGCGGCCAGCTGCGATACGAGGCGATGAACATCACAGATATGGTGGTGCGAGTGTACGGAGACATGGCGGTGGTTACCGCTCGCGCCGACGTGAAAGGACATCAACTCGGCGAAGACTTCAGCGGACCTTATCGCTACACCCGCGTCTGGGTCCGCCGCAACGGCCAATGGCAGGTAGTGAGCTACCAAGCCACGGTTACGCAGTGAGTGGCCAACTCCCCATGCCCCGAAAAAGACGGTTAGGAATCAGCCCAGAAGCCCCGTGCCTTTGAAAGTTCCCGCCCCCGGCGGCACAAGCGGATCCTCCTCTGCACGAAGCAGCGGCAAAGCAATGCGAAGTGCCTCGATTTGCCGTTTAACCTTCAATAACTCTTCCTCTTTCGCATGCAGCAGTTCCATTACATCTCGCATCAGTGATCCCCTTTTGTCTTCCTCTCAGACGCTTGTGTGACTGAATGAGTTGGCTCTAGCGAAATGTAGGAGCTGTCGAGCTCAAGAGCAACTCACGAAGGTGCATTAGAGAAGTGAGCCTCGCACAAGCTTCCCAATTCAAAGTTCAATGCCCGGAATGATAAGGATGACCTTTCAAAATGGTGAACGCCCGGTAAATTTGTTCCAGCAGCACCACTCGCGCCAGTTCGTGTGCGATCGTAATTTTGCCCAAAGAGAAAGTATGCTGAGCCACGGAACGAGTCGCATCACTGAATCCATCGGCCGGCCCCACGGCAAAAACCAGCAGCAGCGGATTGCGGTCCTGATAATCCCCCAGGAAGCGCGCAAACTCATCCGACGATAACTGCTTTCCACGCGAATCGAGAAGAATCAACGTCGCCTTGGCGCCGGATCGTTTTCCGCTCTTTCCGGCCAACTCCAACAGCGCGGCCTCATCGCGAAGCGCAAGCCCTTCGGCGGGAACATATCGCGAAATTCGCTTCAGGTATTCGTCGGTAAGCGACTGGATCGCCGCTTCCTTCGTCTTGCCAATCCATGCAATCTTGATTTTCACGGGCTCGACGCACCACGCCCAATACTCTAACCGCCTCGCATCAGGCACCGCTTCAGCCGTGCCGCCAACGTATCATTGAAGCAAACGGGCTTTAGCCCCTGAGGTTCGGGAACTGACTTTTATCGGAGCGTCGTTAGGCGTGTTTCTGTCGCGCAGCTGCCGTCGCAGCGCGCTTGCGCGGCGCTCCGGTCTTCGTTTTCGAAGACACTATCCGCTTCGGCTCCGCCTTCAACTCCGAAGGCTCAAGCCGCTTGGCCGTTTTCCAGAGGCGCTCCAAATCGTAATACTTGCGCGCCTTTTCGGAAAAAACGTGCACCACGAAATCAACGTAATCAACCAATATCCACTCAGCCTGCCTATAACCTTCAACCTGCGTGGGCCGCAATCCAGCCGTCTTTAGCCGCAACTCGACCTCATCCGCAATGGCCTGCACTTGGCGCGGATTTGTGCCGCTGCATAAAACAAAGTAGTCGGTGAATGCTCCCGACCCTTTTTCCATTTCCAGGATGGAAAGTTCTTCGGCCTTTTTGTCGAGACAGGCCTGAATGGCTGCCGCTACCTGGCGCTTCAAATCACTTTTCTTCATGCAGAAAGTTCGTTCGTGCTTTTCATTAATTGGTCCTCAGCAATTGTAAATGCAGGAGGCCCGGGTGCTTACGTTATTCCTGTGGAAAGCCCGGTTGGTACAAACCAATTTTTTTAATGTAGTCGGCGACCGCGGGCTCAACGAAACGCCCCAGCGATTTTGCGCCTGCTGCCGCTTGCCGGATCGCGGTCGAGGAAACCGGCTGGTAGACCCCATCGAGCAAATGAATCGTCACCCCGCTAAGCACCAAATCACCGGTGGCAGCCTGTTTTGCAAACGGCTTCGTGGCCTCCGCGCGCGGACGAAGACTTTCCGGCAAAGCATTCGCCACGTCGGCGAGGGAATAACCCGGCCTGCTTGCCACCACAAACTCGCACTCACGAAACAAAGCCTCCGCCTGATGCCACTTGGCAATATCGGCAAAGGCGTCAATGCCAATCAGCAAAAAGAGGCGGTCTGCCTTCTTGAAGGACTGCTTTAGTCGCTTCACCGAGTCGATAGTATAGTTCGGCTTAGCTTCCGCTTTTTTCGCAAGCGGACTACTCGCATCCAAGTCCTGCGGCGCTTCGAGCAACGAGGGCACAAAATCTTTCTCCGGCCCGGTGGCCAGAGCAATCATCGCGTAACGGTGTGCGAACTCGGACAGAGGTTGCTGTTGCTTGTGCGGAGGAACATTTGCGGGCACAAAGAGAATTCGTCCCAGCTTGTAACGCTCGCGCGCCGCACGCGCCAGCGCAAGATGCCCGCGATGAATCGGATCAAACGTCCCGCCAAAGAGTCCAATGTTCATGCGCCGTTAGTGTCGTTGTTTGCAGCCTTCGTTGGCAAGCGCAATGTGGGAGCGAACCCGGCTATGGGCCTCGGCACGATCAGAAGCATCGCGGCACTGGCCGATCGACCATTGCTCGCACTGTCCGTGTGGCCCGGAGGAATCTGAAAAGGAAACAAGGTTCCCTGGAATTTGGAATGAACTCTTGTAATCTCGCGCATCTAAGGAATAGAAATTAGCATCCTCTCATGCGGTTCACCCTCCCCCTACTCCGCATTAAACCTGCCCGTGCGCCCATTCTGCGTTATGGCGTCGCCGTCCTCAGCACAACCCTGGCGCTAATTCCTGCGGTTCTGCTTCCTAATATCACCGAAAGCCGCCTGGCAGTGTTCGCCGTCGCCGTCATGGTAAGCGCATGGTACGGCGGCTGGAAGCCAGGATTGGTCGCCACATCCTTCGCACTCACGGTAAGCGCCTATTTCTCTTTCTCCGGAGAACAGACGCCGGCGCAATTCCGCGCGACCATGGTTCGCCTCACTCTTTTTGTGGTTCTGGCCGGGCTGATCTGCTGGTTCAATGCCGCCCTGCGAGCCGCTCAAGAGAGCCTGCGCCGCTCGGAAATCAACTTTCGATCACTGGTCACGAACGCTCCTTACGGCATCTGCCGCTGCAACTCCGCCGGCCAGATTCTGGATGTGAATCCGGCGTTTGTCTCCGTCCTCGGATATTCCTCGGCAAAGGAATTGTTGGGAAAGCACCTCGGGGAGCTGTATGCGGACACCAATCACTGGTTCGAACTCGCCGACTACTTGCGCTCCACGGCATCCTTCAACGGGTTAATTGCCGAATGGAAGCGGAAAGACGGAATCACCACAGCGGTTCGCGTTTCCGGCCGCACCGTTTCGAACGGAAAGAACGGCAAGAAAGGAACCACATTCGAGCTCTTCGCAGAAGATGTCACCGAGCGGCGCGCTCTCGAGCAGCAACTCCGGCAGTCGCAAAAAATGGAAGCTGTAGGCAGGCTCGCAGGCGGCATCGCGCACGACTTTAACAATCTCCTCATGGTGATCTCCGGTTATTCCGAATTCCTGCTCGACCGCTTAGGCCCGGATCCCGCCCTCCGCGCCCCCGCACAAGAGATTGCCAGCGCCTCCCAACGTGCCTCATCCCTTACTCGTCAGCTTCTCGCCTTCAGCCGCAAGCAGATGATGGCGCCGAAAATTCTAGATCTCAACGCTCTTGTTACAGAGAATTTGAAGATGTTGACGCGAGTGATCGGCGAAGATATTGACCTGGTAATGGTTCCTGCACCTACGCTGGGAGCGGTGCGAGCAGATGCCGGCCAAGTCGATCAGGTCGTGATGAACCTCGCCGTCAACGCCCGGGATGCCATGCCCTCCGGCGGCAAACTCACCATCGAAACCTCAAACGTCACCCTCGACGAAGAATACGCTCGCCTGCATGCTCCACTCAGTCCGGGAGAGTACGTCATGCTGGCCATCAGCGACACCGGTCTGGGCATGGATTCAGAAACTCAATCCCACATCTTCGAGCCGTTCTTCACCACCAAAGGCCCGAAAGGAACAGGCCTTGGCCTCTCGACCGTTTACGGAATCGTGAAGCAAAGCGGCGGCTTCGTCTGGGTTTACAGCGAGGTAGGGAAAGGCACAACGTTCAAGATTTATTTTCCCCGCGTCCCGCAAATTGCGGAAACTCCCGCGCTGGCCATACCGGCAGAGGAAGTCGCTGCGACCGAACCGGGAACCGAAACCATTTTGCTGGCCGAGGATGAAGCCAACCTCCGCTACCTGGCGCGGCAGTTCCTGGAGAAGCAAGGCTACAAGGTTCTCGAAGCGGCCGATGGCGCAGCCGCGATGCAGATTGCCGTCGCGCACGAAGGAGTCATTCACCTGCTGCTGACCGACGTGATCATGCCCGGCATGAACGGACGCGAACTCGCACAGCGAATTTCAGAAATCCGTCCGCAGACGAAAGTCCTGTACATGTCCGGCTACACAGAAAATGTGATCGGCCACAACGGCACTCTTGATGCTGGTGTAAGGCTGCTGCAGAAGCCGTTTACGTTGCGCGATCTCAAGAGTAAAGTGCGCGAAGTCTTGGATACCAAGCCCTCCACCGAGGCCGATGTCTCGCTCCAAACAGCAGGCGCTCCTGCAGCCCGAGCCTCACAAGCGTCGGCACTCACGCGCGCGCCGCGTTTTCAGCTTAGCCTGCCGTTAAAGTATCGCCGCTTGGACGAAGAAAAATGGCACGAGGGCGAAACGAGAAACATCAGCCGCTCAGGATTGCTCTTTCAAGCCGAGGATCTGCTGCAACCAAGTGTGCAGCTAGAAATCAATCTGGTATTGCCCGCGGAAATTGCCGGCCTGTCGCCAACAGAAGTGATTTGTCGAGGAGAAATTGTACGCACGGTAACCGAACAGGTGCCGCCGTCCCTGGCAGCCAAGATTCTTCAATACCACTTCCAGCACGGATCACAGTTGCCTCAGGCTTGATTCTCGCTCACGTGCCTGATAGCTCCGTGTGAGTCGCAGCCTCCTGTAGAGCCTCTTGCCGGAGCGCATCCACTTTCTCGGCAACCGCGTATTTCAACTCTTCGATCCCTTTGCCCGTCACCGCTGAGATCTCGTAAAGCTTAAGCTTGTGTTTCTTGCAATAGCGCTTGAACGCCGCCACTTTGTCTTTATTAGCGACATCGATCTTCGAAGCGACCATTATCATCGGCTTCTCGTCCAAATGCGCACCGAAGTTCGACAGCTCGCCAAGGATGACCTCCACATCTTTCACCACGTCCGAACGCCCGCTCCCGTCTGAAACATCGACGAGATGCACCAGCAATCGCGTTCGCTCGATGTGCCGCAAAAATTGCGTGCCCAACCCCGAACCGGTATGCGCACCTTCAATCAAGCCAGGAATGTCGGCAACGACGAAGCTGATTTCATTCTTAGCATCTCCCACGGCGACCACGCCGAGGTTCGGCTCTAAAGTAGTGAAAGGATAATCGGCAATCTTCGGCCGCGCCGCCGAAATCCGCGAGATCAGCGTAGATTTGCCAACGTTGGGGTAACCGACCAGCCCGACATCCGCCAGCAACTTCAATTCAAGCCGGTAATTATGCTCTTCCCCCGGACGTCCCGGCTCATGCTCGCGCGGAGCTTGATGCACCGAAGTAGCGAAGCGCGCATTGCCGCGTCCACCCCGTCCGCCACGGGCAATCACCATGCGCTGATCGGGACCAGAGAAATCGAAGACCTTTTCGCCGGTCGCCTCGTCATACACAATCGTGCCAACGGGAACTTTGAGAACAACATCCTCGCCTTCGCGTCCGGTTTTGTTCGAGCCTTCGCCGTGGCGTCCGCGCTCAGCTTTGTATTCCGGATTGAAACGGAAGTGAACCAGCGTGTTGTGCCGCTCGCTCGACTCCATAATTACATCTCCGCCCTTACCCCCGTCGCCACCGGAGGGCCCGCCGCGCGGAACAAATTTCTCGCGCCGAAAGGCCATGCAGCCATTGCCGCCGTCGCCAGCCTTCACCCGAATTTTGGCTTCATCGATAAACATTGTGCAAAAGGAAAAGCCTCGTCCCGAAGGCGAGGCGTGTGGCGCGGGCGCCCTCGCCCGCGACTTGTCGATCAAGAGAAACTAACTACTCAGCAACTTCCACAGGCTCGACCATAACAAACTTGCCCATCGAACCCTTGTTCAGGAACTTGATGCGTCCTGTAATCTTGGCAAAAAGCGTGTCGTCTTTGCCCCGGCCAACATTCAGTCCCGGCTTCACGCGCGTGCCCCGCTGTCGAATGATGATTGTGCCGCCGGGCACAAGTTGGCCGCCGAAAGCCTTGAATCCAAGCCGCTGAGCATTCGAATCGCGGCCATTCCTTGATGTTCCCTGTCCTTTTTTATGCGCCATAACTTGCTCTCACTCTCAATTTTAGCTACCGCTAGAACAACTGCCGCTCCGAACTTCCAAGATAACTGTCGTCGTTCCGAACCGCCAGGACAACTATTGTCATTCCGAACGCGCGCGAAGCGCGGGAGAGGAACCCGCTTTTCCTGGGCTACGATAAAACGCTTCTACTACTTTTTCTTGGCCGCCTTCTTCGCCGCTTTCTTCGGAGCCGCTTTCTTCTTCGCGCGTTTCTTAGTAGCAGCGGATGCCTCAGGCTCGTGCTCGTCTGTAGCCACCGGCTTCTTCACCTTGGGCTCCTTCTTCGCGACGTCTGGAGCCTTGAAGCTCTGCCCATCGAAGGCGATCTCGCTGATCCGCACTGCGGTGAAGTCCTGCCGGTGTCCGCGCAGCTTCTTGTACTGCTTCTTCCGCTTGTAGTGGAAAACCAAAATCTTCGCGCCGCGGCCTTCCTCCACCACTTGGCCGACTACGCGCGCATCCGACTGAGGCTTGGCAATCTGCCCGGCCTCGCCCGAAACCGCCAACACCTCGGGAAATTCCACCCGGCCGCCAGTGCCTGTGGCCAGTTTCTCTACTCGAATCACATCTCCGGGCGCCACCCGGTACTGCTTTCCACCGGCGCGGATAACCGCGTACATACGTCTGCCTCCATCAAAATGTCTTGAGTCAGTTCCTCAGGCGCGACTCGCGCACGCGGGTACAAGCTGGGAACCCGCTGAACTCTCTGCCGAAAATCCTCTTCTGGAGAATCTTCTTGTGAACTTCCCTATTTGCTTGCTGTGTTTTCCGCCTCGGCGCTTCGGCAGCCATGGCAGGCGTCCCAAGAACGGGCCGACGAGTACAGGCAAACTCAACCATTTTAACGTGCGCCGCCGAAATCGGTCAATGTGAGGTTTGCCAAATCGTACACCGAGCCGAGCCTTTAATATAGGCGGTTACATCTGTAACGTCTTCTAACCCCTCCCAGGTTGCAGAAACAAGTCTTCTGCGAGAGTGTTATTAGAAGATATTTGGGGGAATCCTCATGCGCAATCGAATAGCTTTCTTCTTTTCTCTCTTTCTGCTCGCCAGCATTGCGTGGAGCCAGCAACCGTCCGGCAACTCTCAGCCCAGCAGCCAGCCCATGCCCGGAATGGACATGCCCTCGCACGACATGTCCAACATGCAGATGAAAGACATGCCGGGAATGGAAAAAGATGACAAGGACAAAGAAAGCGACGCCGGCATTCACGCCATGAACTCCATGGAGGGCCACATGGACATGGGCCCGCACATGAAGATGACGGCGCTGCGCCCGGCAAAACCTGGGGACGCCGATCGCGCCAGGCAAGTGGCCGAAGCCGCACGCAAGGCTTCGGAAAAATATCTGGACTACCACGTTGCGCTGGCCGATGGCTTCAAGATTTTCCTTCCCAACATCCCGCAAAAAATCTATCACTTCACCAACTACAAATATGGATTCGAAGCGGCGTTCAGCTTCAACCCTGAGCATCCTACCTCGCTGCTTTATGAAAAGCACGGCGACGATTACAAACTCGTAGGCGTAATGTACACCGCTCCAAAACGCTTCAACGAAGATCAACTCGACGAGCGCATTCCACTAAGCATCGCGCAGTGGCATGAGCACGTAAATTTCTGCACCGCACCAGCAGGCAGAAAGGGCGAGTACTTCGGCCCACATCCGCTCTTCGGACTGAAAGGATCGATCACTACGCAGGAAGCCTGTGACGCCGCAGGCGGAACATTTCATCCGGTCGTCTTCAACTGGATGGTCCACGTTTATCCGTTTGAAAAAGATCAGGCAAATACCTGGTCGGTAGATCGTCAACACGGCGACGCGGACTAAGGGTACCGCCGTTTCCAGTCTGTTTTTCCCGTATCGAAATTACATTTCCATCATCATTCATTTCTAGCGTGCATCCACCGCGCGCCACAGGTTATTGTTAGCTCTCCAGACAAGACATACGGCCGCTGTGCAAACAAAAACTGCGGCCGCACTGCTAACGGCGGTACAAACCTCGCGTCAAACCAACGTTAACTGAGTTTCGAAACCATTGAACTTTTTGAATTGGCGTTACGTACCGGATAAAAGAGGGCGATCAGCCGGGATAGATTCAGGCGGGTTGCAATCGTAAATTTTTCTGCGGGGTTAGGGGATTCTCTCACTTTCGGTTTGGCGGCCCAGGTGAGAAAACCCCCAATGCGGAGGCAGGCCTTGCGGCTTGCCTGCTTAACCCCAACGGCTGCATTGTAGGCGATTCGCGGCAAAACACCAAGGTTTTCTCGCGTACGTCGTGAGCCGGGCCGCCCCAACCGTTTCCCGACGCGATTTCGGGAAAGAAAAGGAGCAGTCATGAAGTTCGCGACCGTATCGAAGAGCGTGGTAATGGGGTTAGCATTGCTGTTGGCCTCGAGTGCGTTTGCTGCAACCAAAGGCAGCTTGCAATTGACCAATCCGGTCACCGTTAACGGAACAACCCTCAAGCCCGGTGATTACAAAGTGCAGTGGGAGGGGACCGGCCCGAATGTGGAACTGAGCATTATGCAGGGCAAGAATGTGGTGGCGAAAGTTCCAGCGCACACAGTAGAACTGCAGTCGGCGCCTTCGGACGACGCCGCCGTAACCCGCCAGAACGATAGCGGCCCGAGCACCCTGGCCGGAATCCGTTTCCACGGCCAGAAGACCGCGTTCGAAATCGGCGATTCCAGCGATGGTATGCAAGCCGGTGGTTCCAGCAAGTAGGTCGAAGTAAATACCGGCCAACAACAACGGGAGCACGGAGGGTGCTCCCGTTTGTTTTTTCTGACCACACCTCTAGTGCGCAGAAAGGGTTTTCACAGTGCCCCGCTTCGCATCAGGGGTCGGCTTCGTATCAGGGCACGCCTTCAGGCGTGCCGCGAAGCCTATTCCTAAAGAAACGGGCTTTAGCCCCTGACGAGCAGAAAGACTGCTCCCGTTACGCTTTTCGGCGCGCGCCGCACTAATTCGTAGGAATCTTTTCCAGCTCTGCGTTAAGACGCACGCTGCTGCCAGCGCTCACTTTCAGCGTGCGTTGCCAGTCTTTGAAGCCCGACTTCTTCACCGAAACTGTGTGATCCCCCTCCCCAACCTGCACATCCGAAGGAGTATTGCCAACGAAACTGCCGTCGATTTCGATATCTGCACCTGCGGGATCGGAACTCAGCTGCAGCTTCGCCTGCGGCGCGGTGTTCCCGCTTGGACTGTTCGCATCCTCACTTCCGGCAACGTCGTTCATAGGCGCCGCCGGCTGGAACTTTGCGATATCGAGCTTCACATCCCCATTGACGTAAGCAGTAATCTCTGCCCCTTTCGGAATACTTATGTCTTTGCCGTGCATAAAAAGAAAGAAAGGTGCAGCCGGGAAGAACACGATGCTCGTCGCTACCATCCCTCCGACCATCGCTCCGGTATGCCCGCCTCCCTTCAGGTCTTTCACGGCTCGCAGGGCAGCCCTGTCCCCGCTCACCAGCTTGACGTAGTCGATATTAATGTCGAGTTTCCCACCCCGCGCCATTCTCCTCTTGGCCTGAGCTTCGGTCACCGTTGCAAACGCCAACCCTCCCTTCGGAATCACAAGCGTCCCATTCACTGTGATGTCGTCCAGCGTCTCAAAATCAAGAGTGTCGCCCACATGCGCATCAGCGGAAGATATGGTTCGATTTAAGCGCAGCCTAACGGGGGTTTCGTCCTCTAGCACGAATCCTTTCTTCGAAACGAAATCGGTTTGTGTCGCTTGCGCGGTGGGAAGCTGTTGAGCCGGGGGCGCAGCCTGCGATTGCGCGGCGGATGGCAAAACTTGGAACAACACCAGGGACAAGAAAATGACGATGACGCGTTTCATGGAGTCCTCGTGAGCATGGATTTGGTAGGGGCCCCGGTCGCGCAGCTCGGCCAGCCGCGAACGTTAGGGGTTCCAAGGGGGACAGTTTGGATGGGCCGAAAGCGCGAACACGCAATTATCGCCCCTAGCGGGGAGATGTCAAGCAGTACCTTCGTACCCGACGTTAGCGCCCCACAATTGCGGGTCGGTATCAGGACAGGTTGGCGCCAGGGCTGGTTCGTATCGGGGCAGGAATCGTATCGGGGCAGGAATCGTATCAGTGCAGGTTTCGTATCAGTGCAAGTTTCGTATCAGGGCCGGGGTCGTATCAGGGCACGCCTTCAGGCGTGCCGCAAAAGCCCCTTTTGAAGAATGGGCTTTAGCCCCTGCGGCTTCGTTCCGCGCTGCCCGCCCCGCAGCGGCTGAAGCCTGCTCCGATTTTCTACGCCTAAGGCATCGCTGAACGATGCCCTTATACACCCCATATCCACGCCACCGCATCCCGCCGCCGCCGTTCCAGATTGGAGCAACGAAGAAACAAGAATCCGCCACACGTGACATCCGTCACATCGAGCCTACGTGCCTGCCGAGTAAAGATTCGTATCAGGGCACGCCTTTGAGGCGCGCCACATAAAGGATCACTGAAAGAGAATCCGGCTTTAGCCGCTGCTTATGTCCATCCCCGTTCGAAACTACAACTCAGCGAAAGTCATCGCCAGCGCACGCACGTTTTTCGTCACCTCATCGATATGGGAAAAACGAAATCTCCTGCAATCGGATCGCGCAGCGAAACTGTTCGTCGCCGTCCTCTACGACTACCGCGCCCAAGGAAAATTTCGCCTGCACGAATTCGTGGCCATGCCCGATCACTTTCATGTGTTGCTCACAGTCTGCAGCGAACTCACAATCGAAAGAGCTACACAATTCATAAAGGGAGGGTTCGCGTATCGCGCGGGGCGAGAGTTAGGGTTTAGCGCCCCTGTTTGGCAGAAAGGATTTTCGGAAGTACGGATTCTCGACGCCGAGGCGTACGCGCGAACCAGACAATACATCCGGAACAATCCGGTGGCTCGCCATCTTGTTTCAAGAGCAGAGGATTTCACTTATTCCTCGGCGAGTCCGGGATACGAACTCGACGCCGTCCCTCAGGGGCTAAAGCCCATCTCGATTCTGGTTTCCAGCGGCATGGCTGAAGCCATGCCCTGATACGAATCCACCGATCTCGACGGCCTTCCCCGGCAAATGGCGACTGCCCTTCAATACTTCGGCACCTTCGGATCCACCCGATCCGACCACGCCGTGATCCCACCGGCCAGATTCGTCACCTTCTTGAATCCCGCCTTCTGCAAAAACTCCACCGCCTTAGCACTGCGTCCACCCATCTTGCAATGAACCACAATCTCGCGGCTCGAATCCAGCTCGTTCACGCGTTTCGGCAAATCATTCAGCGGAATCAAATGTCCGCCGAGGTTACAGATCTGGTACTCGTGCGGTTCGCGCACATCGAGGACGAATAGATTCTCTTTCGCATCCAGCCGCCGCTTCAACTCTTCCACTTGAATTTCGGGAACTCCATTCGACACAGCTTTTTCCTCCCCGCGAATTCCGCAAAACTCGTTGTAGTCTATCAGCTTCGTAACCGAGGGATGCGTGCCGCAAATCGGGCAATCCGGATTCTTCCTCAGCTTCAACTCGCGGAACTTCATCCCGAGCGCGTCCACCAGCAGCAGTCGACCGACCAGCGAATCGCCCGCACCGAGGATCAGCTTGATCACTTCGGTCGCCTGAATTATGCCGACGAGACCCGGAAGAATGCCTAGCACACCGCCCTCCGCGCAGGACGGCACCAGCCCCGGCGGTGGCGGCTCAGGATAAAGGCAGCGATAGCACGGCCCATCCTCGGTCGCAAATACGCTCGCCTGCCCTTCGAAGCGGAAGATCGATCCGTAGACGTTCGGCTTTCCGCTGAGTACACACGCGTCGTTGACTAAATATCGCGTGGGGAAATTATCGGTACCATCGGCGATGATGTCGAAGTCTTGAAAGATTTCAAGCGCATTCTCGCTGCTCAACCGCGTGTCAAAAGTACGAAGATTCAAGAATGGATTGATCCCTATCAGCTTGTCCGCCGCAGAATCCAGCTTCTTCCGTCCCACGTCTGCGGTCGAGTGAATGATCTGCCGCTGAAGGTTTGTGTAATCGACCACATCGAAATCCACCAAGCCAAGCGTGCCCACGCCAGCCGCAGCCAGGTACAAAGCCAGCGGTGAGCCCAATCCTCCCGTGCCAATGCAAAGCACGCGCGCCGCCTTCAGCTTCAACTGCCCATCCATGCCGACCTCGGGCATGATCAGATGCCGCGAGTAGCGCAGGATTTCATCCTTGTTCAGCGTTACTGGAATTTCGGTTGTGGTGGTAGCCATAAAGTCCTCGATTGAAATTGTGGATTTGGAGGCGGCGCAGACTGCTGCGCTAACAACAGGAGAGGCGACAACAACAGCGGCGGTTTGTGGCGAAGGCTTTCAATCCCTTAATTCTCGATCGCGAATCCGAGATCAGACCGCGCCCCCGGCAATGGAAGGCACGATAGAAATGTTATCACCATCCTTCACCGCAGTCTGTTCTTTCTGCAAATAGCGAATGTCCTCGTCATTCAAGTAAAGATTGACGAAGGCGCGCAGTTTTCCATCTTCTGCATACAAATGGCGGCGCAGTTCAGGATGTTGCGACAGCAAATCGCTCATCGCTTCGGCCACGGTGGCGCCCTTAACGTCTACGATGGGTTGCTTTCCAACATATTGTCGAAGGGGCGTAGGGATATGAATCTTGCTCATAGTTCTAAGCATAAAGGATGCTCGCGGAATGGGGAAGATTCAGGCCGTTGCAAGTTCGGCTCCAGGGCAGCCACTTACGCACTCGATCAGATCAGCCTAGAATCAGCACGGGGGACACTACTATGACGATCTTTGATCCGGCTCGAGGCAGAGTGATTGATGGCGGCGGCGGTCCCGGTTTCGGCGGATTGCTGCGCCTGATCGGAGTTGCGCTGGCCGCACTTCTTCTGCTGATTTTAGTTTTCAGTTCTGTCACTAAGGTGGGCACCGGGCACGTCGGCGTTCTAACGCTCTTTGGAAAAGTTACCGGCGAAACTCTTGGCGAAGGCATTCATTTCATCAACCCGCTAAAAACGAATAACGAAATGTCGGTTCAAACCCAGACTGTGAAGGAATCGGCCAGCGTGCCCTCTAGCGAAGGGCTAATGATGAGCCTCGACACTTCCCTCATCTATCATCTCAACCCGGACCACGCCGCTGACGTCTTCCAAAAGATTGGCGCCGATTACGAAAATATAGTGGTTGAACCAACCCTTCGCTCTGCCATCCGTGAATCTACAGCCTCGCATACGGCTAACGCCCTCTATACCGGCGAACGCGAAATGGTGGCCAAGCAGATTTACGATCAGGTCACTTCTGAGTTGAACAAGCGCGGCCTGATCGTGGAGAACGTTCTCCTGCGCGACATCCAACTTCCAGCCACCCTGAAGGCCGCAATTGAAGCCAAGCAGCAGGCCGAGCAGGAATCTCTGGCCATGAATTTCCGTCTACAAAAGGAAACGCAGGAAGCCCAGCGCAAGCGCATCGAGGCCGCCGGAGTCCGCGACTTCCAGCAGATCGTGGCGCAGGGCATCACGCCATCTTTATTGGAATGGAAAGGCATCGAAGCCACCGAGAACCTGGCCAAGAGTGCGAATTCCAAAGTGGTGGTGATCGGCAACAGCAAGAACGGCCTGCCCCTGATTCTGGGTCAGTAGAGCCACGCTGTTACCATAAAATCGTGACACCGCTTCTGCAGGTTCACGACTTGGGCATTGCTTTTCCTCGTGCCGCAACCCACGGCGCGCCAAATGCGCCTGACTCCGCGTCCCCACTGCAGGCGGTCCGCGACCTCAACTTTTCCATCGCTCCCGGCGAAGTTCTCGGCCTGGTTGGCGAATCCGGCTCCGGAAAGTCTCTGACCTCACTCGCCATCATGCGACTGCTTCCGCCGCAAGCCCGTGTGTCGGGTGTAATCGACTTCGCCGATAACGACGGCCAGCGGAGTCTGACCGCGCTTTCAGCCGAATCGATGCGCGAACTGCGTGGGTCTCGCATCGCCATGATTTTCCAGGAGCCGATGACCGCCCTGAACCCGGTCATGCGCGTGGGCGATCAGATTGCGGAAGCAGTCCTGGCGCACAATCGCATGCCCAAGAAGCAAGCTTGGCAGCGCGCCGTCGATGCCATGAATGAGGTTGCGATTGCCGAGCCCCAACATCGAGCCCGTGACTATCCCCATCAACTCTCAGGCGGCATGCGGCAGCGGGTTATGATAGCCATGGCCATCGTGAATCGTCCACAGCTGCTCATAGCTGACGAACCGACGACCGCGCTCGATGTCACCATCCAGGCGCAAATCCTCGACCTGCTCGCGCAACTTCGCTCAAAGTTCGGTTTGGCCATGCTCTTCATCTCGCACGATCTCGCGGTCGTTTCTCTTGTGGCCGACCGCGTGGCCGTGATGTATGCAGGCAGCATTGTCGAACTGGGCAGCAAGCACGATATCTTTCGCGCCCCAGCTCATCCTTATACTCGCGGCCTGTTGCAGGCTGTGCCCGACCTCAAAACCCCGCGCGACCGAGCTCTCGGCAGCATCGACGGCTCCGTCCCCCCGTTGCATGCCATGCCGCCCGGCTGCGCCTTCGAGCCGCGCTGCGGCTTCCGCGTCACCGAGTGTTCGCGGATTTTCCCTCCTCTCGACGAAATCGCCCCCGCACATTGGGCGCGCTGCCCGGTGGTAAATTCGAAATAGTGGTTGGGCCGGCACATCCGCCCTGTATCCTCTTAGGCCGAATCGTTCTATAATCGCCATCCGTCTGGTGATCTTTGCGCATACTGCTCCTTAGTGACATTCACGCCAACCTGGAAGCATTGGAAGCCTGCCTCGCGGCAGCTCCCGCTTATGACTTCGTTGCCAATCTCGGCGACGTGGTCGGCTACGGAGCTTCGCCGAACGAAGTAGTAGATCGCTCGCGCGAACTAGGCAGGATTTTCGTTCGCGGCAATCACGACAAAGCCGCCACCGGCCTGCTCGAACTGGAAGACTTCAATCCCATGGCCGCCGCCGCCGCCATCTGGACTCGCGACCAGCTCACCCCAGAGCATTACGAATGGCTGCGCGCCCTGCCGCAAGGTCCGATACCGCTGGAAAAATTTCCTGAGGTGCAATTGGTTCACGGCTCGCCCGGCGATGAAGACGCCTATGTGGTCTCGATCGGCGATGCCCTGGTTCCACTAATCACACTGACTACGCCGATCACTTTCTTCGGCCACACCCACCTGCAAGGCGGATTTTTCGCCAATGGTTCCAGCGCCGACGGCTTCCGTCCCGAATACCGCACCGTCGGCCAAGCCGAGTCGGTTTCCCTGCAACTCAAATCCCAAACGCGTTACATGATCAATCCCGGCTCCGTCGGGCAGCCCCGCGACGGAGATTGGCGCGCCGCCTTCGCGTTGTTCGATACCGAAGCTCAGGTCGTCCATTTTCACCGCACTCCATACAATTTGAAAGGCGCGCAGGATCGCATCTTTGCCGCCGAACTGCCCGCCCGTCTAGCCACAAGGCTCGCCGCGGGCCGCTAGCCTTCGTTGTAAACTCGGACATGCCTTACCCTCAGCGCTCCATCAATAAATCTCTCTTCCCGCGCAGCGAAGATCCAATCCGCGAAAATGCCCCCGAACACCACCTGGTTGCCCACAGCGACGGCGGCGCACGCGGCAATCCTGGTCCCGCCGGCTTCGGAGTAGTGATCGAGGATCAATCCGGACGCAAAGTCGGCGAACTCAGCGAATACCTGGGCCACCAGACCAATAATTTCGCCGAGTATCAAGGATTGATCGCTGCCCTAGAATACGCCCTGCAACACGGCCCGAAAGCGCTCAAGCTCGTCAGCGACTCCGAACTCCTAGTGCGCCAGATCAAAGGCATCTACAAGGTAAAGAATCCCACGCTGCAGGATCTTCACGCCCGCGCCAAACAATTAATCTCTCAACTGGAATGGTTCTCCATAGGCCACGCGCTGCGCGAACACAATCAGGAAGCCGATCGTCTGGCGAACGAAGCGATGGACAGAGGAACAAAGCGAGGATCCGCCGCAACCCATGGAGCCACGGACGCCTCGTCCGTGCGCCCTGCTCCGAATGCTATTCACCAAGAGTTGGAAGGCATAATCCGGAACGGCGTAGTCGAATTGCTGAACGGAAAACTGCCGGAAGGCACGCGGGTTCAAGTCCGCGCCAGAAAGTAAAAAGAAAACGGGCCATCCCACCAGGAGGACGAGGATGGCCCGCGGCCCGCCGAAAAGCCGAAAAACTAGCTCGCCACCTGCCGAATGCAATTCTCCAATACATCCAGAGCAACATCCGCCTCTTCTTTGCTGACCACAAGCGGCGGACACAACCGGATCGTGCTCGGCCCGCAACCCAAAAAGAGAACGCCGCTCTCGAACGATTTCTCGACGATCAAGTCGCGCTCGGCGGCGGCATATTCCTTAGTCGCCTTATCCTTCACGATGTCGACGCCGATCATCAGCCCGCGCCCGCGCACATCGCCAACCAGTTTGAGATTCTTCGGCCAGGCGCTCATACGGCTCATCATGTAGCCACCCACTTCCGCGGAGTGATCGAGAAGATGTTCCTTCTCGATCACATCGAGCGTAGCCAGCGCCGCCGCCACGCAAACGGGGTTTCCACCAAAAGTTGATGCATGCGATCCCGGCACCCAATCCATGATTTCGGCGCGAGTCATCGTGATGCCCAGCGGCATGCCGGATGCAATGCCCTTCGCAATGCAAATCATGTCCGGCTCAACCCCGGTGTGCTCAACCGCCCACCACTTGCCGGTACGGCCAACCCCACTCTGCACTTCGTCGAGCACCAGCAGGATTCCATGCCGGTCGCAGATGCGCCTCAACTCCTGCATAAAGATCGTTGGCGCGACAACGTAGCCGCCCTCACCCTGTACCGGCTCGACAAAAATCGCGGCCACTTCCTCAGGCGGCAAAGTAGTTTTGAAAAGCTTTTCTTCGATGAATCGGGCGCAGCTCAGCGCAAAGGCATCCGGATCCTGCGCCGGATCTTTCTTTCCGCGGTAAACATCGGGATATTGCACATGCGTCACTCCCGGTACAAGCGGCGCAAATCGCCGCCGCTGCTGCGGCTTCGAGGCGGTCAACGACAGCGCTCCCATCGTGCGCCCGTGGAACGCGCCAAAGAATGCGATGATGTTCTGCCGCTTGGTGTGATAGCGCGCCAGCTTCAGCGCGCACTCAATCGCTTCAGCTCCAGAGTTTCCGTAGTAAATTTTGTGCGGTCCCCGCATGGGCGCAATTTTCGAAAGACGCTCCGCCAGCGTCACCATGTTCTCGTAATAAAAATCTGTGCCCGACATGTGGATCAACTCGCCCGCCTGCTTCTGCATGGCGGCGACCACTTCGGGATGGCAATGGCCGGTAGAAGTCACAGCGATGCCTGCGGAAAAATCATAGAACTCGTTGCCGTCGACATCGGTGATAACGATGCCACGGCCGCTCTTGGCAACCAGCGGATAGGAGCGCGTATAGGACGGCGAAATATATTTCTCATCGTTGGCCAGAACTTTCTTTGCCTTCGGCCCGGGCAGCGCCGTCCTGATTCTGGGGCCGGCTGCGGTCGACTTATCTGTTATCTTCTCGCCCATCTTTTCGTTCAGGGGTGCGGTCATGGTCTTGGTAGTCATGGAATCCTCCGAAGCGGCTGTCAGTAAATCAGCCGTCAGTTGTAGGTAAATGCGGCCTCGGAACACGCGGCCCTGGTTAAGGCACACGCAGGCCAAGGCGAATCAGGAGGAAAGATTAACTAGTCGCTACCGAATAGGCTGGGACGAAGACGGGAAGGCAGATTCGCACGATACCGCCGCGGGCACACCAGGCAGTGGAGCCAGCACTCGGGCAGATGCGAATTGGGAGCGTTGTGCAACATGACTATTCATGTCTTCACCGCTATTATACGTGGCGCATGCAAATGGCGTAACCCCCAATTTTTATTAGGCAAGGCAGCGCGTCCAAACTTTGGTGCACTCGACCGCCAGCCACGACGCGGGGGCCACTTTTGACAACCCCCGAAACTCCGCCTAGCATAGCTGACACCCACTGCGGGGCGGCTTCCTGCCTTATCGAATAATGCTCGACCAGACCATCTCTCACTACCGCATCATTGAAAAGCTGGG
>Ga0208691_1000116_pt1 | contig 24732 bp, 23 predicted proteins | sample June2015DPH_20_1_FD_184719 | JGI IMG/M metagenome (GOLD analysis project Ga0208691, IMG submission 184719) | Peatland microbial communities from SPRUCE experiment site at the Marcell Experimental Forest, Minnesota, USA - June2015DPH_20_10... | ecosystem: Environmental > Terrestrial > Soil >... | reverse complement strand
GCCTCGCATTCTGACGGAGGAGGAGTTTGGGGGCTCTCTCGATCAGCTTGCTCATCCCTATCGCTGTATGGTCCTCCCCGCAGGATGCACGGGACTGGCCGGTGCTACGATGCTGCAATCCAGTTGCGGCGCTCGATGAAGGTTGGCGGTTCGTAGGTGCATCCTGAGGCCAAGCGATGCTCTTCTCGGCGGGTGGACCACAATAAGATCGGACCGAGCGATGCTGCACTCAGGCGAGCGACGATGGGGAATTCCTTCTCAACTTCGCGGCGTAGCTCGTGAATGCGCTCGCTTACGGTGCGATTGACTTTCTTGAATTCCCGTTCCATTGCCCAAAGCGCAGCGTTGTAGGCGCTGCTCAGCTTTTTCACTTCCCGCGCAAAGCGCTCGCGAACCCGGGGATCGGGATAGTTTTTATAACGCTTCCAACCCTGCAGGATGGTGCGGCACATGCGATACAGGCTCGGTCCATTGAGCTCAAAATCTCGCCAGAATGCCCAATCCAGAAACCTCTTCGAATCCTCGCGGGAAATTGCCGCGTGCCGGAAATTGAACTTGAATTGTCCATGGACGTCGGCGAAGTCTACGTCAGCCAGCATCCGTCCCTGCTCGGCCATCTCCTTATGAAGTGGCGTTCCCGGAACCGGCGTGTAAAGCATGAACTGATGAAAGTCGGTGCCGTGCGCAACCGCCCACTCGATTTCGCCAATGATGTTCTCCGGCGTGTGATGCTCGAGCCCAATGATGGTAGAGCCTTGCACCCGAATACCGTGTCCGCGAAGTTCCTGTGTGAGTTGCCGAATGTTCTCGCCCTGCAACTTGCTGTAGCCGGCCTTGGGAGATTCCAATCCCATCCATACTCAGGAGATGCCGAGTTCGACCAATTCGACCATCGTGTATTTCCGGATCGCATTGGCGGAGGCGAAGACAGAAAGCTCCCAACTCTTACCGGCCTGCTTCATGCGCTCCAACAGACTCATCGCGCGCGAACGGTGAAGCAGAAAATTCTCGTCCATCACAAAAAAGGAACTTACTTTGAGCTCAGATTCTATGCGGCACATTACGTCGAACAGTTCGTCTCCGGTTTCGTAGAAGTTGACGAACTTTCCCTTGCCGCCGAAAAATGCAGAGGTCGTGCAGAAGTTGCATCCCATCGGGCAGCCCACCGAGGGAATGATGGTTGCCGCCGTCCCGCCTTTTCGCTGCGGTAAGCGTACTCCCATAATTCGCGTTTGCAGGCCTGAAACAATCGCCGGATGGCGGATCGGAGCGTGCTCGTCTTCGCCCAGGTACCGCCGCATCCAGGATATCCCCTCTCCGCGCACGATGTGGTCCGCATCGATCATCGCCTCTACTCCGGGTATGGCGGCGACGTGCCCACCTACCACGATCACCGAATCTGGAGAGAGTTCCCGCACCATCCGGCACATCTCCCGAACTTTTAGAACGTTAACAATGATCGAAGAGATACCAACGATGTCGTAGTGGTTCGCGGTCAATTCCTGGGCGAATGCTTTGCGAGTGGGAAAATCCAGCACGCTGCAGGGTGCTGAGATATTTTCCTGAATCAGCATGATGCCCCAGGAGCGATGAAACATGCGCAGCGAAAAGCTGCCCTGGGCGCGGGTTACCTGGTTGTGGTAAAGCTCCATCGGGTTGATGGAGCGGCTGCCGAATTCATCGTCTTGGGCATAAGGACCGAAGACCGAACTGAGCAAGATACGAGCACGGGTTCCCTTGGGATGAGGTTCCATGTGATTTCTGTTTGGAGAGTACCGCCGGGCGGGATGATTTCGCTGTGATGCATAATACACATTACGAAACTATTACATTCGATTTTCGCAGACTAAAACGCCGGAGCGCCAAAAGGACCCCGGCTGTGAAGGTTAAGACAGGGCAACCGCACCACACTCATGAGTCCACACGTTTCAGTCGGGGGTGTAACCGAGAAAATCTTCGTGTCCGGCAAAGATCTCAACCAGCACGCTCCGCTTCGACTGCTTGACCTCCGGCCCTGGCTTGGGCTCGCTGATCTTCGGAGCCTCTTTTTCGAACGCGAGTTCCTCTTCCTGAGTGATGAGTGTTTCGAATGGCATAAGATTCCTCCTTTCAATCGACAAAGCAAGTCGACGTTGCAACAACAGACCTACGCGACGCCTGTGAGGTGCTTCTCTTTCTTGTTCTTTGCCGTTGAGTGTTGCGCAAACGCCGCTGACAGAGCCAGCCCTTCAGTCCTAGCCGCTGAGACTTCACTCGCAATTCTGTGCCTGATTAGCGGCCTCAGGATCAGCAGCGAGCAGAGCGACGCGATCGCACACAGGACGGCCGAAATGTAGAACGGCACCGCAAACGAGCCGCCGAAATACGCAGCCAGCGCGGCTGCGCCAAAACCGGCAAACACTGAAGCCGCTCCCTTGGCCGTATACACCATGCCGTAGTTGGCAGATGCGTTCTTTGGCCCGAAGATATCGCCTGTCGTCGCGGAGAAGAGCGAATAGATTTCGCCCCAGAAAAGAAAGATAAACGAGAAGAGCACGACAAATGCGATCGGGGCTCCAGCTATTTTCGTGACCAGGAAGACCAGCACCGCTTCTACGCCAAAGGTTAGAAACATCGTATATTCCCGTCCTAGCCGGTCTGAGACGGATCCCCACACTATTCTGGACACAGCGTTGCAAGCTGCCGTTAGGGTCGCGGCCAGTGGAACAATCGCGAAGCCCCACACCGTGGCGTCACTCACATGCAGGGACTTGGCGATTTGCGAAAGGTTTGCGGTGGCGATCAGACCGCCGGCAGTCGCAAAAAAGAACATCGTGTAAAGCAGATAGAACTCAGGCCGCCCTAGAGTTTGAAGCCAGGTGAAATTCACCTTCGATTGCACGACCGCTTTGCGCGCCTGCGCTGCCTTCTGGTCCCAACCGGCAGGAACCCAGCCGGCGGGCGGATGGCGAAGCACCATGGCGGTACCGATTGCGATAATGCCCTGGCCGAGGCCCCACACGGCCATAGCATGTGCCCATCCGATGTGGCGGATGGTGCTCGCGATGGGCATGATGGCGAGAGCGGCGCCACCGCCGAAACCTGCAGCCGTAAGGCCAACGGCTAATCCGCGACGATCGGGAAACCATTTTACGGCATTCGCTACGCAGGAGATGTAGATGATTCCTGCGCCCGTGCCGGCAATCACGCCGTAGTAGATGTACAACTCAAGCGGTGACTGGGCGACGGTCCCACCCAGCACCCATCCAAGTGCGATGCAGACTGCACCGAACGACATCAACTTGCGGATGCCAAGCTTGTCGACAAAATACCCTGCCACAGGCATAGGCCACGTCTCAAACAAAATGAATGCCGAGAAGATGGCAGCGATTTTCGCGTAGGGAACTCCCGGGAAGCTCAATTTCATCCCCGGAGTAAATAAGGTGAAGGCGTATTGATAGTTGGAGATGAGGATCATCGCGGTGACGCCGCAGATCAACTGGATCCAGCGATTGCCGGAGATGCGGCCCATCTTGGGTTCGAAACGAACAGAGGTGTTCACGTTCGCGGCCATAGGCACCTTTCTGGGAGAGAAAGTTAAGAATTGATCTCGATTGGTTCCGCTAAACACTCCGAGCCCGAAAGTATCCGGGCGAAAGAAAAAACCCGCCCCCTTTGGCAGGGGCGGGAAATTTTACTCAGCGTCTTCGATTTCTCTCTGGAGCGGAATGATTCCCGGCACCAGCCACTTGTTCCACATATCATCGATCTTGCTTTGGAAGTAATCGATATCTTCCTCGACGAAATGTGCGAACCTTCCCTGCTTGAGCAAGTAATCACGAACCGGCAGCCGTTTGAATCTGCCGTTGGCAATCTGCGCGGTCTTGCCATACAGCTTCACCTTGCCGTTTTCGATCTCATAAAGAGGCCAAATACCGGTGTTCACAGCCAGTTCGCCCAGCTCAAAGGAGAGCACTGGATCGAAATCCCAGCCCTTGGGGCAAGGATTCAAGCAATGAATGAAGGTAGGGCCGCCGACCGACAGCGCCTTGCGAACGCTGTTCATCGCCTGCAGCGGGTATGAGGTAGAAATGGTTCCTACGTACTTCACTGTGGGATGGCCAGCCGCAATCAGCGGAGCCACGTTCTTCTTCCAGCGGTGATTCATGATCCGCTTCACTTTTCCTGGCGTGCTGAACGAGGTGTTGACGCCATAGGGCGATGTCCCGGAAATCTGGACATCGGTATTGGCATAGGATTCGTTGTCGTACATCAGGATCAGCAGGTTGTAATCGGGATGGCACATGGTGGCTGAGATTGCTGCCAGACCCATGTCCGCGCCGCCGCCATCACCGCAGAAGGCGATAACGTTGATGGCCTCGTCTTTCATGACGCCCTTGCGCATCTGGACGCGGAATGCTGCGGCCGCTCCCAATGCGCTCGAGCCTGAACTACCCAGCTGTGTATGCATCCAGGGGACGCCCCAGGGGGTGGCGTAGTAAGAGGTGTTAGCCACGTACATGCACCCAGTACTCCCCAGAACGATCGTTCTGGGACCTGCAGCCTTCGCCATCAATTTCATGATTTGCGCAGACTCGCAGCCCTGACAGGTGCGGTGGCCGGACGTGTAGTATTCCTCGTGTGGAACCTTCTTTACTCCCTTGAAGGCTTCCAGCTCTTGCGTCGGTTTTTCGTCTACAAATGTGCTCATGATTGTTTGTCCTTTCCGGCTATGAATAGCGCCATGCGTCAACTGCGCTATCCCCGCAGCCCAATCCATTGCGTCAGGGGTTGCGCCTTACCTTTTGCAGCCTGGAATATTTTCTCGGTGATGTCTTCAACATCTGGCACGGTCACTTCGCGTCCACCCAATCCGCCGATGAAGCCGATAACTGGCGGGCGAGTAGCGCTGTGGCTGTACATGGCAGACCGGACTTCGGTTGCCACTACGCCACTCAGGTCCGGTGAACCGAACGAGACATCGCGATCCAGCACGCCGATGGCCTTGAAGCGCTCCAGGCACTTGCCAATTTCCTTACCGGCAAACGGACGGAACCAGCGCAGGCGAACGAAGCCGACTTTCTTACCTTGTTCGCGCATCTTGCGGATGGCTACCTTGACCGGCGTGGAAAGTGTGCCCATGCCCAGCAGAACGACTTCCGCATCTTCGGTCATATACTCTTCGAAGAACGGGTTGCCGTACTTTCTGCCAAACGTTTTTTCGAAGTCGGCATAGACTTCGCGAATCACGTCGCATGCGACTTCCGTGACTGCGTAGTTCTGCCGCCGAATCTCCGTAACCCAATCCTCGTTACACTGCGGGGCCACTGAAATCACGTTGTCGGGGTGGAGGAGCAGGTCGCCGCGGTTGTAAGGCGGCAGGAATTTCTTAACCTGCTGTGCCGTCGGGATCTGTACCAACCCCTGCGAGTGAGTGAGGAATGCACCGTCGCAGCTGATGGCCAGAGGTACGAACATGCGGCGGTCTTCCGCCACACGGTAAGCGATGAGGGCTGTGTCCAGTGCTTCCTGCGCGCTGTCCACCCAGGTCAACATCCAGCCCAGGTCACGGACGGCCAGGGCGTCATTGTGTTCCACGCCGAAGGCGCCAGGATCGTCCAACGCTCGGTTGCCCACCATGGCAATCATGGGGACTCGGAGCGCGGGAGTTACGGTCAAACATTCCATCGCGTACATCCAGCCCACACCGCTGGAACCGCAGAACACGCGTGCTCCGCAAACTGATGCGTGTTTCACGATTTCAAATTGTGAATGCTCGCCCTCGGCCACGATATATTCGCAATCCATTTCGCCATCCGCAACCAGCTGGCTGATGTATTGCATGACCGTGTCGTAAGGCCGGATTGGGTAAGCCGTGACCACATCCACGTTGGCCAGTTTGCAAGCAATTGCGATGGCCTCGGCGCCTGTGATCAGAGCTTCCTGCTCGGTACTTTTTTTCTTTTCGTCAACCGGTAGTGTTAATGTCGCCATTTCAGTCTCCTTGTCTTGTCAGGCTGCGTCTTGAGTGCCCGCAGGACTGCTAGCGTTTCTTAGCGATTTCCAGGGCCTCGGGGACCTGTTCCTGATACTGGCCGCGATAACGAAATCCATGAGCCCGCTTCTCGATCGGTTCAGCCTTTTCAATCGTGGTTTCCAGCCACTGCAAATAAGCTTTCTTGTCTGTCTCGTAAGCTTCCCATTGACTCTTGTTGTCGTGGAACTCCGACTCATTCACCATCGAGACGCATCCTTTTACCGGGCAAACCTCTTCGCAAACGCCACAACCGCAGCAGGCTTCGAGATTGGCGTCATAGGTGCTTTCGGCGGTGACGTCGAACGAGGCATCTGGACAGTTCAGCCAGCACAGCGTGCACTTGGTGCAGATCGAGAAGTTGATGACTGGCCGCAGAGTGCGCGTGGAATACTTCTTGAACAGCTCGTTGCGGGCCGGCCGGAAGCCTCCGACTTTGCCCGTGACGGGATCGGGATAAGGGCCGCCTTGGGGCTGACCTTTAATCGAAGCGCCGGACCGCATGTCTTCCCATCCGGGCAGTTCGAACTTGAACGGCACTTCGGAATTGCCTTCTCCAGCTTTCACCGGAACCGAGGTAAAGCGCTCGAAAGCGTTGCGAGCAGAAGTAACCTTTACGGAGCTCTTCAGCTTGTCGTTGATGAATTGCTCCACTGACTTCAGGCTAAACACTTCCGGCAGCGCTTTGGCGATAACGCCCAGTACGCGAACATCGGTGTGGTCGTCTTTAAAAACCCACATGCCAGAGAAACTGGTAATGCCCTTTAAGATTCCAAGTTTGTAAGGCTCTTCCCGACGATGAATGCTCTTTAACAGGGTGGGCGCATCCTCAAGGGAAATTACGATGAGAGTGTGTCCAGGTTTCAGAGCGTGATGTACCGGCTGCAATCCGTACCACGCCCACGATTCGCCGCCCTTACAGAGCGTGTCATCGAGAACTACGGTCAGATCGACTTGCTTCGGCTCGTATTGCGCCATTCCGGCTTCGAGCGTCTCCTCGTCGTTGGCGACGATGGCGAAACTCTTAGCTGGAATGCCATTCCGCTCCGGAGCATCTCCGTAGCGGCCAAACGAAATACCTAACTTCCCTTCGTTATGCGCGGCCAAGACGATGTCGCGCGTGATGTTCTTGGCGAGAGTCTTTTGAAAGACACCCCGGTAAATGACTTCTACCGCGAATAGCTGACCCATTTGGCAACCTCCATTCTTTTAAAGCTTCTTCAATACGATGTTTTCAATTTCCTGCAAGTGCCGTCGCATGGCAGCTTCGGCGGCCACGGCGTCGCCCCGTTTCAGGGCGAAAAAAATCAGGTGGTGGCCGGCAAGCGACTTTTCCGGACGGCCTTCCCCTTGCAGCGATTGCTCCCGGATTTCGCGCAACAGATCCATCAGAATGTCCACTATTTTCAAAATCACGCTGTTATGTGCCGCCAGCGCGATGGAATAGTGAAACTCTGAGTCCTCTTCGATGGCGAGGTCGCCGCTGCGTATCTTCGCCGTCTGGCGGAGCAGAATCTCCTCCATGTCAGCCAGTTCAGCCGGAGAGGCGTGCCGGGCGGCGCGCGCGGCTAGGTGCGGCTCGATGATCTTGCGAACATCGAGTAGTTCTGCAACCATCTTTCGCTTTTCCAAAAGCGCATTCGCAAGGCGGTTGACTGGCGCAGCGGGGGGAGTGCAAACTATGGTGCCGATACCCTGACGTGGTTCGAGAAGGCCCATCAGTTCCAGGCTGCGGATGGCGTCTCTCACTGAGCCGCGGCTGACGCCTAGCATTCGGACGAGTTCGCGTTCTGGGGGGAGAAGATCGCCGGGGTTCAGTTCTTCCGTGATGCGCCGCTCTAATTGCTGTGCGACCTCTTGATAGACCCTATTTCTAGGGATGGCCTCGAAGCCGGCTCTCGCTGCTGATGCGGTGACTACCATTGGAGCGTGGTCTGATGACCGACCACCTCATTTCAGCCTCGAACCCTAAATTGCGCAATGACCGAAGTCACCTTTCAGCGTGACAAATTGGCAGAGAAGTGTGACGCACTTGTGCGCCTGAGTGGCTAAGAGTCTGACCTGCTTGGAAGAAAGTTCACTCTCTGGAAGGTATCGATCCTAGATGACATAGCTGAACTTTGGCTGATCCCCATTCCGCATCGAGGCATTCCGCCGCTGCAATCTTCAACTTCTGCTATTGCAATATTCAACGCAAGTTTGGATGACCTATAAATACATGAATGCAAGTACTATCCGCACTATTAGAACGCCAAGGTTGAAGAATGCAAGCTTGCCCCTGTAACAATTCACAACAAAGCTGCGATAAGTAATTCAGCGTCACCTCGCTGAAGCAATATGCACGCATTTGCATGTACTTCATTCGAAAACATATGGCAGGGCTCGCACTTATTCGGTTGTGAACTACGCTCTGGCATGGCAATTGCCTTTAGAAATCCGTCAAGTGGTTGGCTTAGCGGCCTTTGAGACGAGGTGACTTATGACAGTCCTACTGGTTCTCTTCACATTCGTAGCATTCTTACTGATCGATTATTTCCGTAGTCGAAACGCAGTTGTTCAGCCCGCTCTTCAGGTCGCAGCGGTGAAGGAAACGCGGCCACGGCTTCAACCTGCGCTAGTTGGAGGTTTCCAGGTTCCAGAGAACCTGCGTTATCATCCCGGCCACACGTGGGCGCTGCAAGAGAGCCCGAGCTTGATACGGGTTGGTATGGACGATTTTGCTTCCAAGCTGACTGGCACAGTGGAAAACATCTCGCTGCCGCAGCGCGGATCGTGGATTCGCCAGGGCCAAAGAATGTGCACCATTCATCGCGATGGCGCTGCCGTCGATATGATTTCGCCGATCGAAGGTACGGTAGCTGATATTAACGAGAGTGTCGCGGCAAATCCGAAGCTCGCGCTTGGTGATCCTTACGGTGACGGCTGGTTGGTGACGGTGCAGTCTCCCGATGCGAAAACCAACTTCCGCAACCTGCTCGGTGGCGCAATGGCGCGCTGGTGGATGGAAGAAGCAGCGACCCGGTTGCAGGGTCGCATCCCGATGGCCGTGGGAGCGCTGGCGCAGGACGGCGGCGTAGCGGTGGATAACGTCACGAGAGAGATTCCAGACCAGGATTGGACGAAGCTGGCGAAAGAGTTCTTCTTGTCATAAGTCGAAGACACGGCCGCGAGCCGGCACAGACTGGCTGCGCGGACCACGATAACTACGGCGCCCGGATGCGGAATCCAGGCGCCGATTTTGTTGACACGAGAGTTAAAAGAGGGACGAGAGCTAGAAGGTTGGTAACCCCACTTGGCTCTTCGGTGTGACTGCGGCCAGGCAGTTCGTGCAGAGGCTGTTTTCCTTGAGGTCGATCCACTCCACTGCGTGAGAAGAAGCCATCACGCAACGGTAGTCGTCGCAGTGAGCCAGATTCAGCGTGTGTCCCAGTTCATGAACAGCTTCCTTCGCCACGCGCTGGCGAAGCAGTTCATGATCCGAAGGCAGGCCGTAGAACTCCTGCCGCAGCCGGTGAGTGGAGACAACCGCAACTGGTCCGCCCACTTGAGCTTCACCGAACACAAAAGTTAGAATCGGGATGTAGAGATCCACGTCAGTGACGCCCAGCACTCGCCCGGAGTCTGCCGAAACGAAACTCTGCATGCGATGGATGATTTGCGAAGAGTGGTACTGCTGACGCTCGCCGTGCAGCGAGAACTCAGGATCTAGGCGGCTGCTTAGCACCCTGCAAGGCACGCGAAACGTAGCTTCCAAAACAGGTTGCAGGTAGCGCAGCAGCTTGTCATCCACGCTTCCAATCGGCAACAGTTGCAGCAACTTCATCGCGCGCCTTTACTTGGCGATTTCGTCAGCCTTCAGCGGGGTGCGGCTCCAGCCATACTTCTTCAGCTTGTGATAGAGGGTCACGCGATCGATGTCGAGGATTTCTGCAGCGTGGCTTTGATTGCCTCCGCATTCCGCCAGCACTCGCAGAATATGGGCGCGCTCTACATCCTCTAGCGCCTTGCCACGGCAGTTGGAAACAGTGCTGGCCTTGAAAATGAAATCGCGCTCCTGCAGGTCCGGTTCCTGCCCTACAACCATCGCGCGCTCGACCGCATTCTCCAATTCACGGACGTTACCCACCCATGGCTGCTGCTGCAGTTGCTCCATGACCGCCGGAGATACACGATTGATACGCTTATTCATCGCCAGAGAAAACTTACGCACGAAGTGATCCACCAATAAAGGAATATCCTCCGGCCGCTCACGCAACGGCGGCATCTCGATACGGAAGACGTTAAGACGATAGAAAAGATCAGGCCGGAACCTGCCTTCCTCGATTAACTTTTCTAGATCTTTGTTCGTAGCGGCAACACAGCGAAAGTCCACCTTGATCGTCTGATTGCCGCCGACGCGAGTGATTTCCCGCTCCTGCAGCACGCGGAGCAAATCGCTCTGGGTCTTTAGTGTGATGTCGCCGATCTCATCGAGGAATACCGTACCGCCTTCGGCAATCTCAAATTTTCCTTTCTTTCGATACTGCGCGCCCGTGAACGAGCCTTTTTCGTGCCCGAAGAGTTCGCTTTCGAGAAGCGTTTCGGTAAGAGCGCCGCAGTGAATCACTACCAACGGATGAAACCGCCGCGGGCTGGCGGCGTGAATGGCTCGAACTACCAGCTCCTTCCCGGTGCCGCTCTCTCCGGTAATCAGCACGGTGGCATCCGTCGAGGCCACCGTATCGATGGCGTCGAAGAGTTTCTTCATCGCCACACTCTGGCCCACGATCTCATCTGGCCGGGAAACCTCCGCAACCGTTTCGCGCAGCCGAATGTTTTCTTGCTCGGCGCGCTTGTGAGCGAGAGCTTTGGCCACCAGATGGGAAATGTCATCCGGATCGAGAGGTTTGGTGACGTAATCGTAGGCGCCGTTCTTCAACGCCATCACAGCCGTTTCCACCGACGCATAACCGGTCATGATGATAACGGTCAGGTTGGGGTCGACTTCATGCATCTTCCGCTGCAATTCGATTCCGTCGGTGCCGTGCATTTTGATGTCGACCAGGGCCGCATCCCACGGTTGCTCGGCCATGCGGGTTAACGCGTCGCTGGCGTTTTCCGCAGTGCCAATTTCGTAGCCTTCCTCGCGGAACCATTTGCCGAGTGAATCGCGGACGCTTAATTCATCATCGACGATCAGGATCTTCCCGTGTGTACTCACGTCGATCACCTCACTTTTGTTCCCACACTTCCAACGGCGGCGGCCGCCAATGAAGCTGCGCTGCCTGTCACTGGCAGAGTGACGATAAAAGTCGTGCCCCTGCCCGGTTCAGATTGCACTTCGATGCGGCCGCAGTGGCGCTCCACGATGCCGCGGCTGATAGCTAGTCCCAGCCCGACTCCGTGTGCGCCGTCCTTGGTAGTGAAGAACGGTTCGAAAATTTTGGATAACAGGTCGGGAACGATGCCGGCTCCATCGTCGCGTACCTGAATTTCAATTTCTTCACGTGGCTCGTCAAAGCGGGCGCTGATCCATAGGTTCCCGCCGCGCGACATCGCGTCCATGGCATTCGTAATCAGCGCAATGAGGACTTGTTCAAGCTGGGCGGGGTCACATTGCAGCGCAGGCAGATCCTTCGCACAATCCAGTTGCAATTGGATCCCCGCCATTTCCAGAGGATGGCGCACCAACATGAGCGAACGATCAATCACTGCGTGTAAATCGGCAAGTTCCAGATTCATTGGGGCCGTGCGAGACAGGCTCAGCAGATTTTTCACGAGTTCGCCGCAGCGCTTGCTTTCGGAGGCGATCAACTCGAGGCACTGCACGGCATCTTCCTGCTTCTCACGCCCCGCCTGGCCCGTGGCGGCCCACTTCCGCAACAGCTTGGCATAGGTCAGGATGCCGGAGAGCGGGTTATTGACCTCGTGCGCGACCACCGCTGCCATTTTGCCGAGAGCAGCCATCTTCTCTACCTGCAGCAGGTGATCGTGCGCTCGCTTGAGCTCGCCTGTCTTCTGCTCAACGCGATCTTCCAGTGTTTTTGCCCAGGCAACGCGCGCCGCACTGGCCTCACTCAGTTGCACACTCATGTCGTTGAAAGCGCGCTTAAGGTCGCCGACTTCGTCCTGCGCACCGCCGTCGATCTGGTATCCCAGGTGGCCCTTGGAAAGCCGCTCAGTGGCCCCTCTGAGTTCGCGAATCGGCTTGCCCACCACCCTCCACACGACGATCCAACTTAAGATTCCGATCGTTAGCAACGCGACAAACATGTACGCCATCATGCGGCGCGTGCTTTGGGCGATCTGAATGTCAGTAGTCGCGAGCGAGAGATTCGTATCCAATACGCCTAAAACCCGCTGGCTGGCGGGGTGTGCATGGCACGCCGCGTTGGAGCAGGCAGACTGATTTTCTATCGGAGTGACAATCCCCAATATTCGCGGCCTGTTTGCGTTGCGATAGATGCGAAATCGATCGGGACGGTTCAGGTGTGCCAGCGGTTGCGATTGACTGTGACAGCCGTAGCAGGCTTCACCGCTCTTATCCACAATGTGACCGACTTCGGTCGAATCAGTGGAATAGCTGATTCGGCCGTCCTGATCGAAGATGCGGACCTTGACCATTCCCGGCTGATCGGCCGTAGTCTGCATCGTGTGGTAGAGGCCCTCGCGATCGTTCCGCAGCATGTAGTAGCTCGTGCTGCGGCGGATCACGTCGCTGATGCGCTCGGCGCTCGCAAGTCGGCTCTGCTCCAGGTGCTGCCGGTGCAGGTTGACGATCAGATAGCCGAGCAGGGCGAAAACCGCAGTCATCGAAACAATCAACGAGAGCACAAGTTTTGCGCTCAAACTGCGCGTCAGACGTGTCCATCGAGCCCGAGTTGGCTCAGTCTCCCGCATGCTCGACTAAAGCGGGGACGGCATCGATGCGAACCCGCTCCTCTCTCACGAGCGGCTCTACCGCATGTTCTTCGTCGGGGAAGATCGGCAGATACTTCACTGCCACACCGAATAATGCGAAGCCCATCGCGATGATCATCAGAGTGACCGAGAACTCTGTCCACTTCGGAAGGTAGTGATGGCCCACGTAGGTTTCGAAGCCGATGATCCCTACATTAAGCCGGTTGGTAATGAATCCGAGAAGGCTGATGACCGAAGCCCAGTACAACCCATTCGGAGATAGTCTGACCTTCTTGAAGCTCAGCAGGGTAATGGGAATTACGAACGCCATCAACAGCTCAGCCCACAGAAAATACGCTTCGTAGCTCGGCTTGACGATCTGGCCCAACAAACCGCGATGCCAGAAATCTTCGAACCGCAGCAATGCGTTCACCCATAGGGCAACCAGCAAGGCTCCGCCGAGAGTGACCAGGACGGGCAGTTCGAGCTGGCGGCCGAGCGCCCTCGAACTTTGCGTCGATTCGAATATGGTCATGGCGAGTCCAACCGCAACCGCTGAGCCGAAGAAGAAGAATGGTAGCGCCGGCGAATACCAGAAGGGATGCAGTTTCGTCGGCATGATCAGATACAGCGAACCGAGCGAACTCTGGTGCAAGGTTGAAAGCAGAATGCCTACCACGATCAGCACCGGATAAATCTCTTTAATCCACTTGATCGGCGCTTGCAGATTGAACCGCTCGAATACATTCGGCAGGAATTCGAAGAAAAGCACGGTGGTGTAGGTCATCACGCACATGCCGACTTCGAACATGACCGAATGCGGATTCATGTAGATCAGCTGGTGCCAGATGTACCAAGGACGGCCGAGGTCAAACAGCAATCCGACGATGAAAAGCAAATATCCGAGGAACGCCGTGAGCACGGCGGGCCGGACGATACTGTGAAGGCGTTCGACGTTGAAAAGGTAAACTGCTCCGACAATGCAGAATCCGCCGGCCGCCAGCATCACTCCGCAGAGGCAGTCGAAGCCGATCCAGAACCCCCAAGGGAACTGGTCTGTCATGTTCGAAATTGCGCCCAGGCCGCGGAAATAGCGAACGTAAGTGGAATATAGGCCCAACGCCATGATCACAAGAAAGACGCCCTTCCAGAAAGTGACCTGGATCTTCATCGCGAACTCCCGTTTTTCTTTTTTCTTTCTTCGGCTTCAACAGCGGCCACTTCATCGCGGCGATGCGAAATCCAGTAGATGCCGCCCAGGACCAGCGACCAGACCGGTATGAAGTCTGGAATCCTTTCCATGACTCGTCCGGTGTATTCAGGCATCGGAGTTTCGCCGAGCTTTGTCGCGGAGGGGTACCCGTACTTTTCCGGGTTCACGCTAGAAAGAATCAGCACGCAGGTGCCGCCTACTTCGTTCAAGCCATAAATTCGTGGCACATAGGTCGATGGATTTAGCCGAATGCGCTCCTGCGCTTCTTTGACCAGGTCGTCACGGTCTCCAAATTTTGTGGCGCCGGTGGGACAAATTTCGGCGCACGCCGTTTGTTTGCCGGCCACAATGCGGTCGGGGCACATAATGCACTTGCGCACACAAGGATTCAGCGATTGCCATTCATACTTCGGCTGACCGAATGCGCAAGCCACCATGCAGTAGCGACACCCAATGCACTTCCAGACGTCGTAGACGACCGGGCCTTCTTTTGTTTTGTGCAACGCGCCTACAGGGCAAACCGACGCGCAGGCTGGTTTCTCGCAGTGCATGCACAGCCGACGCATAAATTTGTCATCTTTGGTCAGGACGACCGTGAACTTATGCTCCGACTGCACCGGCTCCGCCGCTACCGCGTCGTCATAGGGCAACTTGTTCTGTGTAGCGCAAGCCTGCTCACACTGCTTGCAGCCGATACACATTGTCGCGTCATACAGCAATGCCTTACTCATGGAATTGGCTCCTGGACGCTCCGATGCGGGATTCTCTTCCCGTGTGGCTGAAGGCGGAATGCAATGCGCGCCTCCGTGGAGTCACGCCGACAACGGTGCACTGGAATTGCTCAAAAAAGAAAAGCCCAGACCCAAGGGATGTGCGCCTTGGGTCCGGGCGGGCTGTTTCGGTTGGCAGAGTGGGCGAGGCAGAAACGGGCCGGACGGCTTTCGATCGGAAAAAATTCCGTTCGAGCCGAGACTCACCGGATCCCGTCATGACAACACCTCACACTTCTCCTCGGCGATCGTTTCACCGCGGTGCCGGGCGCAACTGAACAGCCAAGCGCTTACTTCTGCAGAGTGCGGATGTAAGCAACGACCGCTCTCACGTCATCAGTGGGCAAGCCCTTAACTCCGGCAGGATGCTTCGCTGTGTCGGCGACCTTTTTGGTGAGGTCTTCGTCCGAAGCCTTCTTGGCTTCGTCCGAGACTAGGCTGGGAATCTTGGCGGCGGGTTTGCCGGCGGCATCAGCACCGTGGCAGGCGGCGCATTTTGCTTTGTAGATGCCCGCGCCGTCGTCACCGGCCCACGATAGGTGAGGGATCAAAATGAATAGGGCTATTGCGATGGTCATGATCAACATCATGAGTTTCTTCGTATTCATGATTTCGTTCGTCTCCTTATTAAGTTTTTACAACCGCACAAAAGCAGCAGCCCATCTCGCGGCCCTGCGGGTGTTGCGAAAGTTGACCACTGGTACGAGCCTAAGAAACTTGCACGTAAGAAAACTCGGCAGCTTTACGGCTGCCCAGTTGAAAGTTTCAACGTTTGCGGGAAAGTGCGCAGTGATTACAGTCACTCTTAGCCGTGATAGTTGGGCGGGCCCCGGCCCTGGACTTGGCGTTAAAGCAACATTCAGCCCTGTGACCGTAGAGTGAGTACCGGGCATTTTGCGTGCGCTACCACTTGGTGCACAGTCGACCACGGCAAATGCGTAGTTCCATCACTGGGCTGGGCTCCCAGCACGATCAGGTCGGCGTCGCGCACCGCCGCCGTGGTCACGATTGCCTGCCATGCAGAACCGTATTCGATGACAGTGGCCGGCGCATATGCCAGAGTAGCGTCCTTGGGTACCATTCCCTGCAACCGGCAAGTGCACTCTTCAGTCTGACTCGGACTGGAATCGCAGGTCGAAGAGCTCTCGAGGACGTGCATCAGCGTGAGCCGCGCCCCAAACTCTTCGGCCATTGCGATCGCGAACGGAGCAACTTTGAGCGATGCAGCCGTAAGGTTCGCAGCGTATAGGATATGCTGCAACTCCAGTTCAACTGGCGCAAGCGCTTTTGCCTTGCCCTCGAATTGCGGCAACCGGACTCTGCCGGTGGTTCGCGGGCCGACCGTCAGAACGGGGCAGGGCGCATGCCGGAGAATGTCCTCGGCTACGGAACCAAGCAGTAACTTTTCGAATCCGATTCGCCCGCGGGTTCCAACCACAATCAAATCAATCTCGTTCTCCGCAATAATGCTTCGAAGATTCGGCCAAACTTTGCCATGACGGAGGTAGCTGCGCCACGGAATTCCACTCCCTCTGGTGATGATTGCATCGATCTTTTCTTTCGCCGTCGTGTTGGCGTCTTCGTACAGGGTTCCGAAGGTCACGTAGTCGACACCGCCGGTCATGAGCAGCAGGCCTGTATCGGAAATAACGTGCACCACATGCAGTGTGCTTCCAAATTTGCGGCAAATCGCCGTGGCGTAGGGCAGCGCGGCTTCGGATGTGGTCGAGAAATCTGTTGCGTACAGAACGTTTTTGACGGAAATCGCGGCTAATTGCTCTTTGGTTTCGGGTGTGTCTTGCTTGAACGCCAGAACGTGCATGTGACACCTCCCCGCATAACTTATGGTTACACCTTGGGAAGTGTTTCGGCGATGGCGGGTGATACTGATGGCCGTGACCGCCGTCACATTAAGCGCATTGAGCATTGCCAACAGCAGAATCGGACGAGAACCGGTTTTAAGCAAAGCCGTCGGGCTGGCTCACCGGTCCCAGTCTTCGCTGGTGATCCACCACGTCAGACCCAGCCGCAATCGCCTTCAGATCAACTTCGAGGAGCATAGGAGTTTTTACCTTTGCCTCCAGGAACCGCGACGCGGTTGCCAGGTCAAAGCAGCCGGTTTGCTCCAGCAAGGCGCCCATCATGACGATATTGGCAGCTTTCGCCGAGCCAAGCTTGTCGGCGATTTCTGAGGCGGGAATGCAATATACCTGCGCGTCCGGAGCAGGGAGGTCCGCGGGCAGGTCGTGACTGTTATAGAGAATGAACCCGCCCGCGGGAACCTGATGGGCAAACCTTCGAAGGGATAGTTCATTCATCGCGATCAACACATCCGGCTTCGAGGTCAGCGGCGAGCCTATACGATTCTTGGAGAGTGATACCCAGCAGTGTGCGCTGCCCGAGCGCATTTCGGGACCGTACGAGGGCAACCAACTCACCTCAAGTCCTTGCTCCGTCCCCATCTCAGCCAGCAGTTGACCGAGTAGCAGAACACCCTGTCCTCCAAAACCGGCGATGTTGACGCTGAGATCCTTGAATGAGCGATTGCGCTTGCCTGGGGCCTGACCGGCGTTGGTTTCCGCAGAGATTCCCAGAACGTCCGCGACTGGTCTCTGCGCCGGAGCATTGTCCATGGGTAATGGTTCTTTACGATCACGGAAGACGGCGAGCGGGAACTCCGGAACCATTTTTTCGAGCACCCATTTTCGCGCCACGATTGGGTCCTTATTCCAAATTGTTGGGCAGGGCGAAAGAATCTCGACGAAGGAGAAGCCGGCTCCATCGCGCTGCAGCTCCAGTGCCCTGCGCACCGCTTTCCGCGCACGCATAATATTTTTGTTGTCGCATAGGGCCACGCGCTCGATGTAGACCGGAGCTCGTAACGTCGCGAGAAGCTCGGCCATGTGTATGGGAAAGCCCTCATTGGCCGGGCGGCGTCCCCAGGGCGAAGTTGTACTCTTTTCTCCTACCAGCGTCGTCGGCGCCATCTGGCCGCCGGTCATGCCGTAGATTCCGTTATTCACGAAAAATACCGTGATCTTTTCCCCGCGATTGGCTGCGTGGATAATTTCCGCAGTGCCGATGGCAGCCAGGTCCCCATCACCCTGATACGAAATGACGATTTTGTCCGGAGAGGCGCGCTTGATTCCCGTTGCTGCCGCCGGTGCGCGGCCATGCGCCACCTGCACATTTCCTACATCGAAGTAGTAGTAAGCGAAAACGGAGCAGCCGACGGGACTCACAAAAATGGTGTGGTCCTGCAAACTCAAATCTTGCAGAGCTTCCGCGATCAGCTTGTGTACAACGCCGTGGCCGCATCCCGGGCAATAGTGCGTCTGGTGCTGCAGGTCAGATTTGCGTTCGAAGAGATCGAAGAACACTGTAGGCCGGGAGTGAACCGGAACGTAGGTTTCCGCGCTTGTCACTTCATATTTGTCTTTGACGTCAGTCGCCATTTTCTCGTACCTCCGGCCGGTCTAGGAGCCTATGTTCGCGAAAACTTCTGTACGCGAAGGAATGCGTACTTCCACTTGCTCGCGCAACTCCTCCACCGATGGAACGTTGCCGCCCATGCGGGCGTAGAAATCGACGCGATTTTTTCTATTCAATGACAGCCGCACGTCTTCCAGCATTTGGCCGTTGCTCAACTCCACAACCAAGACATCGGAGACTCCGGCTGCGGCTTTGAGCAATGCCTTCGCGGGAAAAGGCCAGAGCGTGATGGGCCGAAACAAGCCTACAGGCAAGCCTTCCGCTCGCGCTTTTTCCACCATCGACCGCAGAACACGGGAGACGATACCATAGCCAACTACCAGGATCTCAGCGTCGTCGGTGCAATATTGTTCCCATCGCGGCTCGCTGTTTTGCGCGCGGATGTACTTTGCCTCCATTTGCCGATTGTGCTCTTCCAGTTCGTCGCTTTCCAGGTAAATGGAACTGACCACGTTGGCGCGGGTTTCAGGGGTTCCCTTCACCGCCCACGGTCTAGGAGGAACTTTAGTGTCGAAATATTCGAGATCGAGCGCTTCCATCATTTGACCGATGAAGCCGTCAGCCAGCACAACAGCAGGATTGCGGTATTTGTCGGCGAGATCGAAGGCCAACATCGTAAGGTTGGCCATCTCTTGTACAGAAGCCGGCGCCAACACGATGTTGCGGTAGTTCCCGTGGCCTCCGCCCTTTACCGTGGCAAAATAGTCGCTCTGCTCGGGAGCTATGTTGCCAAGGCCCGGTCCGCCGCGCATTACATCGACAACAACGCATGGCAGCTCTGCTCCCGCCAGGTACGACATACCCTCTTGCATCAGGCTGAGGCCGGGGCCCGAGGAGGCGGTCATTACGCGGACCCCGGCAGCCGCTGCGCCATAGACCATGTTGATGGCGGCGACTTCGCTTTCAGCCTGTACAAAAGTCCCACCGACCTGCGGCAAGTAGCGGGCCGCAGCCTCGGCGATCTCGCTGGCCGGCGTAATGGGATACCCATAATAGGCGCTGCAGCCGGCGAGAATTGCTCCCTTCATTACCGCTACGTTGCCTTTGCAGAGTTGCCGCATAGTTTTCTGCGCCTCCTCAGCTTTTCCAGTTCTTCAGCCAACCAGCGAGAAAATAACGGTGATGGTGGTCTCCACCTCAACCGGTTGTCCGTTCAACAGGTATGGCTTGTAACGCCATTGCCGAACCGCCTCAATAGCGGCAGGCACCAGCATCGGGTGTCCACTCACCAATTGCAGATCCTGAATGTTGCCTTCTCTATCGATAATGGCCTTCAAGATAACGCTGCCTTCAATGCGGGCCGCCTTGGCTAACGTAGGATACGGCGGCTGCACTTTGTGCAGCAGCAAGCCCGCGGTCACGCCTTGGGAAATTCGTATTCTCTGTGGCACCAGCGGCTGAAATTTCGGCACGAAAGCTGTGTTTGCTGAGTTGACGATGCCACCAATCACGCCTCCCAGTTGCCCACCCGGAATTCCACCGGGCACACCTCCGACCACACCACCTGCTCCGGGCATTGGAGGGGGCGCTTCCTCTTCCTTTATCATTTGCACTTTCTGCGGAATTTTGGATGGAGTGCGCAGTGATCCGCTGGAAAGCAAGTCGCTTTCAATCTGTTTCGTTATCTTGGCGACTTGTTGCTCCGCCGACGGTGGAGGTGGTGGTGGCGGCGGAGCCTCCAAGAATGTCAGCAGCTGCGATTTCGGTAGCTGTTCAGTGAAATAGAGCGGTATGAGGAGCAACACGCCCAGCATCATGCACTGAATAATAAAAGACGTGACTGTCGCCCACGTCTGCCGGCCCCTCTGGCCATCGTACTGAAGCAGGCTGTCCGAGAACATTGGGCGGAACTGCACTGGCTCTGTCATCAGACGTTCCACCGAGGCTGCCGGAATCTCGCGCCGCTGCACCTGCTGAGTCCCTCTAACTTCTGGCTCCCGGACTTCGATTGTGCCTTTCATGGCCGCTCACCCTCTCTCGAGCAATTTATGAAACAAGAATTTTTCCTCAAGATCTGCAACGCCTTCCCCCGCCGGCGCACCCACTCTGGCTTTGACTGTCGATGCCAGCCGGTAAACTGTGATCGCCCCTGGCTCCGGGCAGCAATAAAAACAGATACCGCATCCGGAACATTCGTTTCCTCTATAATGTGCCGGGTGCACGCCGTACGAACTCAACTCCTCGGCGAGTTCAAGACACTTGGGCGGGCACGACTCCACACAGAGCCCGCAGCCTTTACACTCATCGACGTTGATTGTGACCTTGCCTCGTGCCTGCGGTGCCATCTTCACCTCGACGCGGCCAGTTCCGCTCCCTGAGGCCGCTTCAACCATTTGGTCTTCTCGCAGTAGTCGTACAGCCCTTCGCGAAACTTGGGATGGGCAATCTCGATCAGCGCCTTCGCCCGATCGCGCACCGTCTTGCCGTGGAGGAAAGCGACTCCGTACTCCGTCACCACATATCGAATCAGGCCTCGCGAAGTAACCACTCCTGCTCCGAGACTCAGGGTCGGCACAATTCGCGAAATCCTGCCGTCTTTGGCGGTTGAACATAAGGCGATGATTGGCTTGCCGCCTTTCGAACTGGCAGCGCCCCGAATGAAATCGACCTGTCCACCAATCCCGCTGTAGAACTGGGTGCCGATCGAATCAGAGGATACTTGGCCAGTCAGATCGACCTGTAACGCAGAATTGATTGCGACCATGTTGTCATTGCGGGCAATCGACAATGGAGAATTCGTGTAGGAGGTGGGATGAAATTCAAAGATTGGGTTGTTATCGACGAAATCGAACAGCTTCCTTGTGCCCAGCGCAAAACCTAAGATGATTTTGCGCGGCTTGAAGTTCTTGCGGGCGCCAGTGATCACACCCGTCTCGATGAGAGGTATCACACCCTCCGACACCATCTCGCTATGCACTCCAAGATCTTTGCGGTCTCTAAGGAATGACAGAACTGCATCGGGGATGCCACCGATGCCTGTCTGCAAAACAGCGCCGTCGTCGATAAGACTAGCCACGTTCTTAGCGATGGCGATTTGCGTATCGCCAATCTTCGCGCCGGTTGCTTCGCACAACGGGCGTGACGATTCCACGATCGCATTAATGTCATTCACATGGATAAAACTGTCGCCAAACGTCCGCGGCATCTGGTCATTGATTTGGGCGATCACATAGCGGGCGCATTTAGCGGCGGTGAGAGACGTGTCCACACCAACGCCAAAACTGCAGAATCCATGCGAGTCGGGCGGGCAAAGCTCTATCAGTGCAACGTCGATCGGCATTGCGCCGCTTTCAAAAAGATCTTCTATCTCACTTAGATTGATTGGCGTGTAGTCGGCACGCCCGTCGTTGATGGCCTCCCGCACATTGGGGCCGATGAACATGGCGTTGTGCCGGAAGTGCGCCGCCATTTCAGGTGCCGCGTAAGGAGCGCAACCCATGGTCATCATGTGAACGATTTCCACGTCATTCACATAAGGAGCACGCCGAATTAGCGCTTGCACCAGAGTTTCCGGTTCGGCGCAACCGGGCTGGATGTACACTCGCATTCCTGAGTGCACCCGCTCCAGCGCTTTATCAGCGGTTTGAACCTTGTTCTTGTATTCCGTCTCCCACGACATTTTCATGTCCCCGGCTGGTCCGCGTTTCGTTTCTTATCTCCAATCCCGGCAGGTTCTTCGATTGCCCACTCATAGCCCACAGCAGCGGAATGGATGGCGCGGTCAAAAAATTGATCCAGCAGTTGCAACAATTCCTGTCTTCCCAGGATCTCTACGGGCCGGCCGGGATAAGCCTCGTCCAAAATGAACTCCCAGAGATTGTGCTTCGTTAAGATGATGGCCCAGATCAGCTCACTCAGCGGCACCCCTTGTTGGGCGCGACGAGTACCGATCGCCGTATAGCGCTCTGCAATATCCGCTTCGTTTTTGTGGAGCAACCACTCGCCCAAGTGGCGATAAATCTCGTTCACCATGCGCTTGAGGTCTTCGGCGGGAACCTTGCCGTAGTTTTCGGTGTGGGGGGACTGCTGAACCTTCCGCAACAAGCTGCTGGCCAAGGCGTCGGAGCGGTCTTCAATGAGACGGACGAACCTGTAGGTGATAATCATGGCCGCCTCCCTCCACCTCTTCATCGTGATTTTCGATCTGCAGGATCGAAAACGGCGATGATGTACAACACGCCTGCCTGTGACTGGGGTCACCAAAAACTACGTGTCGCGGAGGTGCCGTAACGTTGACCGTCACCGCCCCTCCCGCCACGACCGTGGGCGGCGTTGGGGCAGCGATCACGGTGAAGGCTGTCACTGCGGTCTCGAAGTCTAGGAAAATTAAAATTTCGTGTTCGATGCGAAACGAGGCATTTGGCAGCCGGTAGAGTGACTGTCGCCAATTGGAACTAGCACTCCAGATCGTTCTGCGGAAGCGAAGTTATGGCTGTTTGGGATTAAAGGGGACAAACGGTCGGCTGGACGATCGGAACGGTGGGATTCCGGGGGCGAGCTGAATGGTTTTGCTGTCTTCACACATGCGCACGTGGCATTAAGACTTGTTCGAAGAGAAATGACTTCGTGGCTAAGGAGGCCGTATACGACTCGCATCAGTTTCCAGAAAGGCAATGTATTCACCCGGACAACGGAGCGCGGAACGGTCCACGTTATTCGTTATCGGGTGCGTTCGGCAGATGGCAAGTGGCGGCACAAAGCCGAGACAGTAAATACTCTGCGCCGCAAGGATGCGGAGCGGATATCGGCAGAGCGTCTGCGAGAGGTCAACAGGGGGCTGAGGCTCCCGGTTGAAATCACTTTCGCCAAATATGCCGCTGGACACTGGGAGACTTACATCTCTCAAAACCTGAAACCTTCAACCCAGGCATCTCATCGCTCAAACGTGAAAGCGCATCTTTTGCCAATGTTCGGTAAACGTCGGCTCTCGGAAATCAGTCCTGTCCAAGTGATGGATTTGCCCAAGGACAAGGCTGCTGGAGGATTAAAGCCGAAGTCTCCGCTGAACCTGTATGTCCTGTTGCAGAAGATGCTCAACCTGGCGGTGGCCTTGGAACTCTTGAACTTGAATCCGATGCAACGGGTTCCGAAGCCCAAGGTCGAGCGAATCGGGAAGCCGTCTCTCTCGCCAGCTCAAGTCAAAACGATTGCAGACAACATGCCTCAGAATCTCAAAGCGCTTGTTGCGCTTCTGTACTTGACAGGGTTGCGAATCGGGGAAGTCTTGGCTCTGAAATGGTCGGAGGTGAATTTCGATCAGTCCAAACTCTACGTCCGCAGATCGGTATGGCGTGGCAAGGAACAAACGCCGAAGAGCCGAAAGAGCATTCGCGCAAAACACCTTCTCGGCGGATTGAAGCGAGTTCTCCAGAGTCATCGTGAACTATGCGCTGTGGGAAAGCCGAGGAATACTTGTTTGTGAATGCTGCGGGACGATCCTACGACTCCGACGATCTACGCAGACGAGTGCTCTATCCGGCGCTGGACAAGGCTGGAATTGAACGCAAGGTTGCGCGGTCGTATGGCTTCCATCTGTTCCGGCATTCAGCCGGATCAAAGATGCAGGAAGTCACGGGCGACTTGAAACAGACGCAGAGCTTTCTTGGGCAGGCGAATATCGGGATCACAGGTGACGTTTACGTTGACTTGCAACCCGACTCCGAAGTTGAGTCGATGAAGAAGCTGGAAGAGACATTTTTCAGCGAGTTGTGCTCAACTGTGCTCAAAGGCGGGGGTGAAGTTCAAAAGGCAATGGTGAATTAGGAGGAACGATCGTGAATTGCAATGCTCATAACCTGCAAATACTGAAGGGGTTACCAGCCGATTTAGGCCAGCAACCCCGTTGGTTGCGGGGGGTGGATTTGAACCACCGACCTTTGGGTTATGAGTTCAAAGGGAAATTGATACCAAACAACTTACAAGCGCACGGATGACACCTAAGCACCTGTAAGTACGCGCAAGAAACGCACCTCAGTCCCTCGTTTAGTCCCTAGTCCCCAACTAGTCCCCGGTCCCTAATTAGTCCCCGTTTTACGTCCATACCGGAGCACTGTTTTGCTGCCTTTCACACATTCCGGTCAAAACCTCGGCTGAAGGTATCGAGTTGGGCGCGAGCATCTTCCTCAACATGGTCCCCGACGCCTCGGGCACGGACGAACGCCATCCACGCTGGATTGGCTTCATTCATCGCTTCGAGAAACGTGTGGACAATCTGTACTTCGTCGTCCGCGCAAAGCGCACGCAGGTCGAGACCCATCAGAAAGGCGGGAGCCAGTCCATAGTCCTGGAGCGCGGCATCTATCACTACGTCCGAAAAGATCCGCTCGCTGTCGGCTTCATATTGCACAAGGAGACCTCGTATGTCA
>Ga0208691_1000115_pt1 | contig 24784 bp, 26 predicted proteins | sample June2015DPH_20_1_FD_184719 | JGI IMG/M metagenome (GOLD analysis project Ga0208691, IMG submission 184719) | Peatland microbial communities from SPRUCE experiment site at the Marcell Experimental Forest, Minnesota, USA - June2015DPH_20_10... | ecosystem: Environmental > Terrestrial > Soil >... | reverse complement strand
AAGCCGTGAGCCAGATCCGTGACGCCTTGCGAAAGGCGTTGCCCGGTGCGACGTTCGGCGAGCGCGAGGCCGAGGCGCTCGCGATCAGCAACGAAGCCGTGCGCGAGCTCTTGCAGGAGGACTTGCAGGCGATGAGCGACAGCTTCGGCGACGAGGTGGTTGTGGACGGCGTGCCGTACAAGGAACACGCACCCGGGACGGACACCTACCACTCGCTCTGTGGCCCGCTGCATGTGAATCGTCCGAGCTTTCGGCAGACGGGCGTGCACAACGGCCCGATCGTGATCGCGCTGGAGCTGGCGGCGGGGCTCGTGGAGGGCGCGACACCCGCGCTGGCCTACAACCTGGCGCACGGCTACGCGCAGCACGACATGCGCACCCACGGCGAGACGTTGGACGCCGCACACCGGCTGGCCCCTTCGCGGACGACGCTGGAGCGCATCGCGACGCGGATTGCCCAGAACGCCGTAGAGCAGAGCACGCGCATCGAGCCGATCGTGCGGCGCGCGGAGAGGGTGCCCGACGATGCGGTGGCTATATCGATCGGCCTGGACCGCACCTCGGCGCCGATGATCGAGGACCGCCCCGAAGACGCGCCTCCGAAGCCGGAGCCCAAGAGACGTCGGCCGCGCATTCGCCGTGCGCCCGCGCCCTACGACATCAACTGGCGCATGGCCTACGTCGGGACGGTGTGCTTTGTCGATGCCAACGGCGAGACGCTGCGGACGGTGCGCTACGCCTCGGCGGCGTGTGACGATCCGCGCGAGCTTGTCAGCAGGATGACGGCCGACCTGAGCGCGGCGCTCAAGAAACGGACGGACCTGACCGTCGGCATCGTGCAGGATGGCGCACCCGAAATGTGGAACCGGACGCGCGAGGGCTTGCAAGCCCTCCGCGACGAGGGCCGTTTGGAAACCTGGCACGAAGCCATCGACCGGTATCATCTGATGGAGCGTCTGGGCGAAGCGCTCAAGATCGTCGAGTCCAACGCCACCGACGAACAGCGCAAGCAACACCTCGCCCACTGGCGCGCGACCTGCTCGACACCGCCGAGGACGCTATCGATTGCATCGAACAGTTCCTGCGACTCGGCAGCGACGGCGTCGCGAACGATAGGGATCAGGAGACTCTTCGAGCGCATCGGGTCTACATCGAGAACAACAAGGACCGATTGCGATACGTCGCGATTCGCGAGGCCGGCCTCCCCGTCGGCAGTGGCGTCACCGAGAGCACCGCCAAGACCGTCGTCAATCAACGTGCCAAGGGCGCCGGACAACGCTGGCGAGAAGTCGGACTCCGTGGTGTCGTCACTCTGCGCGCTCTCGATCAAAGCCAACGTCTCCCCCGATTCTGGTCACACCTCGCCACGGCTACACCGCCAACGTTCAGGCGGCCGAGGCGGCATGAAGTCATGAGATCCGCGATATCCACGCCCGCCCGATCTCGCCCCCGGCCGCGTCTACCGGACGCGCGACCTGAGCCGTTGGAGCGCGAATCCGCCTCGCCTCGTGAAGCGTCTCGTGCGGTCCGGCGAACTCGTGCCGCTGGCTCACGGCCTCTTCGCGCACCCGAAGCGCGGTCGCTTCGGGATCGTCCCGCCCGGCGACGAGGAGATGCTGCGCGCGTTCCTCGACAACACGCCGTTCGTTCTCACGGGGCCCGACCGCTGGAACGCTCTCGGCCTGGGCACGACGGCAGTGTTCGCGGAGCCGCTGGTCTACAACAAGAAGCGGTCCGGCCGCTTCGTGCTCGGCGGTCGCGCGTTCCAGCTGCGCCGCGTGGCGTTTCCGGAGACGCCGACGCCCGAGTGGTACGCCGTCGACCTTCTCGACCACGCCGACCAGGCAGGCGCGGCGCGCTCGGACATCGTGAACGCACTCGCTCGCGCGCTTGCGGTGGGACGCCTCGACCGCGACCGCGTGACGCCGGCGATCCTGCGGGACCTGACCTCGTTCGTTCACGCACACCTCGCAGGGATCGGGCAGCTGGCAGAGGTCGACCTGAACCTGCCCACCTCGGTGAGGTGCGTGCATCCGCTCGTAACGTTGCTCGAGAAGCTCGATGCCCTCCACAGGCGAGCGCTCAACCCGACGGTGGAGCCCGCGACGTTCGTCAGACACTTCGAGGACGCGGCCCGCGTGATCGCCGCCGAGAAGGACTTGCCCGCTTTGACTGACTACGTGGACATTCGCGCGCTTGCGACGGACATGTTGGGGCAGAAGCAGCTCGCGTCGCTTCCGAACCGCTCCGATCCTGCGTTTGCGCCTGACGATGGTGACAGATGGAACGCCATCCGCCGTGCGCACGGCGCCATTGCGCCGATGTTTTGGGGAACCGGCACCCCGATCGAGGAGGCCTGCAAGGCCATCCGTGGGTGGATTGGCGAGTAGTAGAGGCCAAAGCGCGTCCGCCGACGAAGAGACCCACTTCGCGCGCGCCGGTGTCGACACGTGTTGGGGGGCAGTGTCGCTTCTCGTAGGCGTCCGGGCGCTTCTCGGCTGCTTGATCGGCCCGTCCCCCACATAGCTCACGGGCGAAGAGGTCCCGCGCATCGCGATGTTCGCGCCACCAGCTGTCGCACTCGTCCGCCTGCTGTTCGGCTTCCGGCGTGAAAATCGGCCTCATCGGCGAGCTAGGAGCTTGCCGATCACGTCGTCGCCGTCGATGAGCTGACTACCTGGCGGATGTATTTCGGCCCCGCATCGTGGTGCCCGCCCAGTCTTCGAGCGCGGATGGATGGGTACCGCGAAATTTTCCCCGTATCCCGCCCCGACGCCGATGATCTGATGCGCTTCATGGGCAACGCCCGCGCGCACTATCAGCACCATCGGGTCAAAGACGGAGGCGTCGAAATTCTCGCCAAGGGAGGCCATTACTGCATTCCTCGACGAACGCGGGATAGCGGCGCCCGACAGTGAGCACCCGGGCCGGTTCGTTCTGATTGGGATGTCGCGCGCTTCGCGTACTCTTCGTGGTGTCCGCAGGGTCCGGGGAGCGCGTCCGGCTCATCAGCGCACGCAAGGCCTCCCCCGCCCAGCGCAAGATGTACGAAAATGGCCCGTAAGAGCGAGACCGATCTGAAGCCGCTACGACTGGACTCGAGCCACGCGTGGCAAGTACGTCGAGAAGGCGCGCCGTTCGCTCGAGGTCATCGTGATCGACAAGAAGAGCGCCAAGGCCCTGGGCGGGCCCGAGGCGATTCGACGCATCCTTCAGGCGCTGGCCGAGTCCATTGAGCCGCGGCGCAAGAAGCGACGTGCTGCCTAGGCGCCCACGGTGCGCGCCCAAGCATCGGTCGACAAAGAAAACGACCTCGTCACGCGGCACGTGCCGTGCGCTGCTCCCACCTGAGCGCCTCCTGAATTTTGGCTTCGTCGAGTTCGAAGTCGCGCGCGAGAACGTCGACGTCGTCGCCTTCCGCGAACCGCTCGGCAATCGCTTGGGTCGGGATTCCTGTCCCGACGAGGACCAGTCGGCCGAAGGCGCGGTCGGGGTCGATCTCGACCGCTCGAACCTCGGTCGGTTCGTTAAGCCAGGGATAGAAGCGAACCACGCGCCCGTCAGTCCCGCGGTCGACGCGGCGAAGCGAGTCGACGAGAATGCCGCGCATGACCGCTTGCCCGTCGGATGTGTCGATCAGCGAGGCAAGGCGCTCGACCAGCAGATGGACCCCGTCGCTGTAGAACGTTTCCTCGATGAGCGGACGACGGGCGCCAAGCCTTTCGCCCGTGAAGCGCAGGGCGGCGCGAATTTTGGGCATGGGAAAATCGTGGGTGCGGCGCAAGGATCGCAGCACGTAGAGCTCGACCAGGTTCCAGAAGGAGAGCGACAGCGGCGCCTTCTGCGCGGGCGATATCAGCGGATGGAAGAACCGGACCTTGTCGCGCTCGCGTCCACGCTGGCCCAGCGACCAGGCGCGGACCGTCGACACCGGAAGCGACAGGTCGTGCGAGGCTTCCTGCGGCGTATACCGGGGCAGATCTCGGCGGTCCAGCTTGGGTTCTCGGGCCATGAACGTGCGTGCACGCCTAGCACTCGCGTACGGGCGGCAACCTGGCTCTTTGGATCGGGTTCCGGCCGACTGAGTTTGTGGAGGTGCGCGCTCCCTCTCGCCCGAGACTCGGCAAGAACCGCGGTCGCCGGAGCGACGCCGCGCGGCGACGGGTGCTGGCTTGACCGGAGCCAGTTTGCCTTCGTATTGGCTCCGGGTCGGACCGCCGCCATGCACCGATCCACCCGCTACGATGCGGAGGAAGAGGCGCCGGCGGCCGAACGACAGCTCGACGTTCCGGATAACCGTGCGCCGGGGCTGAGTACTGACGATCCGACGGACCGTCAGGCCTCCGAGCAGCGGGCCACGGAACGCCATCGAAGGGCAGCGGTCCGCACGTTGTCGTGCCGGCGTTGCGCACCAGCTCACAATCCGCTCACGTATTTGCTCTTGAACCTGGAACACGTTTTGCGCCGCGTGCGGGCCCCCTGTGCAAGACGACGATCCCGTGGCGTTGATCGGAAGCGATGCGGCCGGGTTGGCCAGCTTCGAACAATCTCTGAAGGACGCTATCGACGGGGCGCAACATCTCGAATACTCAGGCGGCCGGCCCACCGGACCGATATGCCATCGCGTGTGGGCCGCCGAGCGCGATCGTGCATTGACGGCCAGCGGTGGCCTTGCTCGAATCACCGGGCGCCCAATGCGCGGCCAATCGTGGACCGACAGATGCGGGCGAACGGGGTGGACGTCATGCCGAGCTCTCTCTATGGAAACGACGTACAGGCGGTGTTCGATGCGGCACGGACAGGTGGCCTCTTTGCCTCGCCGGAGGACTGGCGGGACCTGCCGATCTATTTTCTCATGGTCGACCGCTTCAACGGTAAAGGCGCGGCCAAACCCGCGAACCTGCCCTTCGATGCGTCGTTCAATGGGTTTCAGGGCGGCGGTTTCGCCGGTGTGCAGTCACAGCTGAAGTACATCAAGGACATGGGCTTCGGGGCCATCTGGCTCTCGCCGGTACTGCAGAACCGCTTCACCGACACCACGGCGTACCACGGGTACGGAATCCAGAACTTTCTGACGGCCGAGCCTCGCTTCGCCACCAACCCGGCCAGCGCGGACGACGAGCTGAGAGCGCTGGTCGACGCGGCGCACGAAATGGGCCTCTACATCATCTTCGACATCGTGCTGCACCATGCGGGCGATGTGTTCGCGTATCTTCAATCCGACGGAACGTTCGCAACGACCGTCCCATGGCAGTCCACCACCGCTACCGTCGGGTGGCGCGACGCGGCCGGAAAGCCAGGCGCGACGAGCCCTCCGCCTGGTTCGCCAAGAAACGCCGTGGTTTGGCCCTCCGAGCTGCAGGACAACAAGTGGTTCACGGAGAAAGGCAACGCGGCCGGCAACTCGAATGCCAATATGCAGGGGGATTTTGACAACCTCAAAGGCTTCAACTTCGATCCTCTCGACGCGAGCCGCAATTCACCCCTCGGACCGCTTCTGATCCGTGCCTACCAGTACGTCATTGCCCGCTTCGACGTGGATGCCTTTCGGATCGATTCGGTCCTCATGTTGTATCGGAGCGTCGAGCGCACCTTTGCCAATGCAATGCGCGAGTTCGCCCTCAGCGCGGGGAAGAAGAACTTCTTCAGCTTTGGCGAGATCTGGTCCGACGAAGCCACGGTCGCCCGCTTCATCGGTCGAAACACACAAAAGACGTCCACCGACGCACCGATCGGGATCGACGCCGCGCTCGATTACCCGCTCTTTTACAAATTGCCCGGGCTTGCCAAGGGGCTCGGCTGGACGCCGAACGACCTCGCCGGCGTGTTCCAGACGCGAAAGAACGCCGAACAGACCATTCTCACCTCCCATGGCGAGGCCGGCCAGTACTTCGTCACTTTCCTCGACAACCATGATCAGGGACAGCGCTTCGGCTACACCGGGGCTTCGCAGCTCACCGACCAAATCGAGCTCGGCCTGCTGGTTCTCTTCTCGTTGCCCGGAATCCCTTGCATCTACTACGGCACAGAGCAGGGACTCCAGGGCCACCAGCCTGTCCCCCCACCAGCGAACCCTGACGTCTCGCTCGTCCGCGAGGCGCTCTGGGGGAAGCCTATCGTGGCGCCCGCACCATCGGCGTTCGATACGACGAACCCCCTCTATGCGTTTCTTTGCGCGCTCGGTGCGGTCCGCGCCGGCCAACCACCGCTGCGTTATGGCAGGTACTACTTTCGACCCCTCTCGGGCGATCACAGTCACTTTGGAATCTCGACGATCGCGCCCGGAGTCCTCGCGGTTTCGCGCATCCTCAACGACCAGGAGGTCGTGATCGTGGCCAATACGGACCGCGGGACGGCGTTCACAGGGGAGATCCTCGTAGACGCCACGATCAACGCCGCAGGCCCGCCGTATCGAATCCTTCTCAGCAACCTCGGAACGGCCGGCTCGACGGGCAAGGTCTTTCAGCGCGCTGCGGGGACGGTCACGATCGTGGACATCAACGGCAACACGACCAACGGGCCTATTCTCGTGTTGCCGGTGACGCTCAAGCCGGGCGAAGCGCAGATCCTTGCCGTCTAAAAACAGGGTAAGCTTGAAGCCAAGACTTGGGCCGTGGCCCAGTACGGCGACGCGGGCGGCGACGCACGCACGATGATCAGCGTGTTGAATCTCGAGAACCGCTGCCAGCAGGACTGGGCACGCCGACGGCCGCAGTGGCTCAGCCGTTGGAACGAGACGCTCGACACCGCCTCGCAGTGCCTCGGACTTGGAACCGGTGATCGGCCACACCATGCACGCTCAGTACATCGACGCACTCCTGTGAAGGCAGGCGTCTCAGTGAGCGTTGTCCGGAAGACCACCACGCGGATGCTTCAGCTCGTGAGACGCCGCGAGGTTGATCGTCACTCGAGCGCCGGAGGATGACCCCATGTCGCGAAGTGTCGAGGCAAGACAAAGACGTCCATCGCGGAGATGCGGCCGTCTTCGTCGAGCGTCATGACCGTCATGCACACCGAGACCCACCGCCCGTCGTCCATCCGGACGTAGGCGAGCGCCGCGGGCTGTCCGTTCAGCGCCGTGGGCACGATGCGGTAGCGACCGGGGCGCGGTATGCCCTGCCACGTCCCCGAGCTCGTGATCGTCGCGGCGATCGCGTCGCGTCCGTCGAGCCAGTAGACCCACGGCGGCATGTTCATCACCGCATCCTGCGTGAGCATCGAGACGAGCCCATCCATGTTCCCCGTCTCCCATGCGTGGACGAAGCGCGCGATCGCCTCGGCCGTCTGCGCGTCGCGTCGCTCGCGCGCCGTCGCGTCCCGCTCGACGCGGATTGGCGTCCGGTCGAGCGTGGCGCGCGCCCGCTGGAGCGCGCTGTTGATCGCCGCCCTCGTCGTCTCGAGCATCGCCGCGACCTCGTCGACGCCGAAGTCGAGCACGTCGTGAAGGACGAGCGCCGCGCGCTGCCGCGCGGGAAGCACCTGCATCGCGCGAACGAGCGCGAGCCGAACGCTCTCGTGAAGTCGCAACTTCGCCTCCGGATCCGCGGCGACAGGAAGGAGCGCGTCCGGGTACGGCTCGAGCCAAGGGATGTCGCTCCGCATCTCAGTCGCCGGCGGTCCCGGCGCGACCGAAGGCCCGACGTCCTGCGGGAACACGCGCCGCTGCTCTTTGCGGAGCATGTCGAGGCACGTGTTGGTCGCGATCCGATACAGCCAGGCGCGGAAGCTCGCGTGGGGCTCGTACGTCGAGAGATACCGCCATGATTTGATCCGCGTCTCCTGGAGCGCGTCTTCGGCGTCTTGAAACGCGCCGAGCAGCCGGTACGCATAGGCGCCAAGCTCGCGCGCCAGCGGCTCGATGAGCTCGCGAAAAGCCGTCTCGTCGCCAGCTTTTGCTGCCTCGACCAGCGCACGTTCACTTTTTTCGCGGAAGACCGATGAATGCGGCACGTCGTCGACGTTCTACGAGAGAAAGGTGAGGAAACCAACATGAGCAAGGTGTTCGTCAGCATGGGGATCTCTGTCGACGGCTACGTCGCGGGTCCGAACCGTAGTCTTCAGAACATGGGAGGCGACGGATGGAGCTCTCTCCATGCATGGCTCTTCGGACAGCGCGTGTTCCGCCAGAAGCTCAAGCTCGGCGAGGGCGGTGAGACGGGAGCGGACAATCAGTTCCTCGAGGCCATCTTCGACCGCATCGGCGCCAACATCACGGGCAAGCGGATGTTCGACGAGGGAGAGCGCGCCTGGCCGGAGGAGCCTCCGTTCCACAAGCAGGTCTTCGTCCTCACGCACGAGGTCCGTGCACCGTGGGAGCGAAAGGGCGGCACCACGTTTCATTTCGTGAACGACGGGATCGAGGCCGCGCTCCAGCGTGCGCGCGACGCGGCGGGGGCGAAGGACGTCCGCATCAGCGGAGGCGGAGCGACGGTCCTCCAGTATCTGAACGCGGGCCTGGTCGACGAGCTTCTCCTGTCGCTTGCGCCGACGTTCCTCGGTGGTGGCGTCCGGCTTTTCGAGGGGATCGACAAGAACGCCGTCGATGTCTCGATCACGGAGGTGGTGAGCTCACCCAAGGTCACGCACCTTCGTTACGCGTTGAAGAAGAACCGCTGATCTTCCCCGCCAGGCGCAGCCCGGCAACCGTCGAGGCCTCTCCCACGAGCGTTGTGGTGGGCCGAGGCACGAGCGCGGCGAGCACGCAGCCGACGAGGATCCAGCCGCCGACGACGTCGACGCATTGGGCGGCGAAGAACGTGTTCGCGAACGCGTACCAGTTCCAATAGATGACGCCGACCGACGCGAGCCCGATGACGCCCACCGCCGCGGCCGTCGCGGCGCGTCGCCGGAACGACCCCGCTACCGCGCTCACGACAAAGAGCGCGAGCGCCGCCACCGCGAGCGCGTCGGCGGCGAGCTGCACGAGGAGCTTTCGCGCGGAGAACGGCCCCTCGCCGCGCGGCCGCACGACGAGCATGCCGGAGGGGCCGGCCCGGAAGGTTGTCTCCCACGCCGTCATGCGCACCGCGGTTGGCTCTTCGCCCCGCCAATCGGGCGGCGCCGGGAATGCGTAAAGGCCCGGTGGGAGCGCGCTCGGCATGGCGGCGTCGACGAAGCGGGGCTCGTCGGGGATCGCTGCGTAGCCGACGCCGCGAATGATGACCATGTGCGAGAACGCGCCCCAGGCGAAGAGCACGAACGTCGCCGCGGCGGCCGCCAGCACCATCCGCGCGCCACGGCTCGACTTCACGACACTGCGCTCGCCTTTTGGAATGCGGCGACGTACCGGACGAGGTTGTCGAGCGTGCGGTCGGTCTTGGGCGCGACGCCCATCTTGACGAATTGCTCGAGCTGCCCTCTCGACGCGCAGCGGATCGTGACGGTCATCCGCGTGCCGCTGGCCGCCTTCTCGAGCGTCACCGTGCCCACGGAGCCCATCGCCTCGAACACGAGACGCGATGGCCGCTCGACCACGGCGTAGGTGCCGGCAAACGGCGGGCCGTGGCCGCCGTTCACGAAGCGGAATGCTCCGCCAGGGCGGAGGTCGATCTCGCACGTCACAAGGCGCGCGCCCGTGGGGTCCCACCACTCGGCGGTCTGCTCGGGCTTCGTCCACGCGTCGAACACCTCCGCGCGCGAAACCGGAAGCTCGCGGTGGAAGGTAATGGTGAAGGTCTTTTGGTCGATCGTCGTCTGCATCATGGCTTTCTCTCCCTCTCTTTCTTGGTGCTCTTGGTGGCCATCGATTCGTCGGTCCGCTTCTTCGGCTTCACCTTCTCGCGCGCGCCGAGGAACGACCCCAGGCGATCGAAGCGGCGCTCCCACTGCTCTCGGAACGGCGCGAGCCATGCGTCGACCTCCTCGAGCGGCCCCCCGATGACCAGACTTCGGGGCCTGCGCTGCGCATCGCGCGCGGTGCGGACAAGCCCGGCCTCCTCGAGCACGCGGAGGTGCTTGGAGATGGTGGGCTGCGCCATGCCAAAAGGCGCGGCCAGCTCGGCCACCGTCGCGTCCCCTTGCGCGAGGCGCGCCAGCATAGCGCGGCGCGTGGAGTCCGAGAGCGCCGAGAATAAGAGGCTCAAGCGGGCATCATTATGCATAGCTGTTCAACTATGTAGCCGCACGGCTATGCTGTCAAGCGCGTCGTAATTGCTCGCGCGACGAGGAGTTGCGCGAGGCCGCGAGGTTCGAGGTTGCCGGAACGATGTCGAGGAGCGCCGTTCCTTGCGATCGCGGTTCCGTCAGCACCTGGCTCCAGCAAAAGCGCGCTTTCGTCTGCTCCGCGTAGAATCTGCCTGCAGATGGAATACGGACCGGCGGTGGTGTGTGATGGACGAGAGAGTTCGAGGGCACCCTGGTGCTGGTCGATTCGCTGACGCAATACGCGCTCGCCGATCGACGCTCGTCCCCGCGCGGTGGTCCGCCCTTGCGCGGCTGGAAAGCCTGGACGCCATCGAGGTCGAACGAGACGACCTCCCCGCCGTCGTTCGCCATCGTGCTGGCGAGGGGGCGACCGACGACCTCGCTCCGGTTGAACGCGGTCGCGCGCTTGCCGGCGAGCGGCTTTCCTGCGGTCCCGAGGCGGGCCACTTTCGATCGGGGCCGTTGAGCAGCAGTATTTGGCCCGTCCTCCGGACGTCGCACGTTTTTAGTGGCCAATCTCGACGGTACGCAGCTGCGTTTCTGACGCGACGCTGGGCGTGAGCCCTCTACGGGCCCCTCAGGCTCCTGGTTGCATCGCGTAGGCGCTCACTCGAAGCCGAACAGTTCGTGGAGTTCGCGATAGTCCGCGACGACCGCATCCGCTTCGGGGCGATCGCAGGGCGGGCTGCAGCCGGCCTCGTTGCAGCCGATGACCGACGCATTGGGGCCGGGGTCGACCGCGTCGTCGTTCTCCACGGTGATGCGCACGGAGCCCATGTCGTACGCGCGGGCGCCCGCGACATCGCTTCGCCGCAGGTCGCCCACGTGCACGGCGCCGCGCGGGCCCACGCCCAAGCTGTCGAGGGCCACCCTGAACGTGAGCGCGTGCGGCTTGGGGACGCCCACCTCGTCGGAGAACACCTGCACTTCGAGGTGCTCGAGCAAGCCCACGCGGGCGAGGAGCTGCCGCACGACGCGGCCCGGCGTGTAGCCGGTATCGCAGATGAGCGCGCGGCGTACGCCACGGCGAGCGAGCGCTTCGAGCGTCTCGCGCGCGCCCGCGACGGTGACGACGTTGTGCGTGAGGATCTCCGACTCGAGCTCGTCGATGAGTCGCTCCGCGTTCGCCGAGTCGAGCGTCACCCCGAGCGCGCTCAGGCACGCGAGTGTCATGTCGCGGCCCGTGAAGGCCCTACGCCGGTGCCAGCAGATTTGGTGCTCGCGCCAGGCGTCGCGCAGCGCCGTCTCCGCGGCCTCGGGGTCGGCGCCCGTGTGCGCGCAGAGGATGCGCGCGCGCGCCGACGGACGTTCGCTCGGCCCAGCCTCGGTGAGCACGGTCTCCCAGCAATCGAAGGTGACGGTGTGCGGCCTGAAAAGGCGGGCGCGATCGCTGGCCATCTCCTCGCCGATACCGCGAGAGCTGGAGCCGCGCCACCATGTCGGGGTGCACGTGGCCCGGCCCCCTGGCGATTCCGAGCATCCGCGCCATGTCGCCGCCGAGGTACGATCCGCGGGTGATCAGGTACGAATGACGTGGCCCGTTTACCAACGAAGGCGCGAACACTCTTCACACCGAGTGCTTCGACCACGAGCCGCGGCAAGACGACTGGTGGGGCCAGGTGAACAAGCACAGTCGGCTGGGTTTGCGCATGGGTTGGGGAAGGAGCTCGTCGGCTTTGTAAACGTCGCATGGGACAGGGGCGCGCACGCGTTCGTCTTGGACACCACGGTCGTCGCTCGCTAGAGCGCCGCTCGGCCAAGCCATGCCAGGCGCGGACTTCCGCCGAGCATCGCTGGCGCTCAAGGCCACCGAAAACTAATACCAATGACCGACTAATGACCGACTAGCCGATGGTTTTGCTGTTCGATCTCGATGGCACTCTGACCGATTCGCGGCCCGGGATTCTTGGCTGCATGCGCTACGCACTCGACGCCCTGGGCATAAAACCGCCGTCCGATGACGCGCTTTCACAGTTCATCGGTCCACCCACGCACGACGCTTTTCGCGCGCTCTTGGGCCCCTCGAACGCGTCGCTGCAGACTCGGGCCATCGAGCTCTATCGGGAGCGCTTTTCGACGATCGGCATGTTCGAAAATCGCGTCTACCCTGGCATTCGGGAAGGGCTCACCGCACTGCGAGCCGTGGGCGTGCGGCTATGGGTCGCGACTTCGAAGCCTCGCGTGTATGCCGAGCAAATTATCGATCATTTCGAATTGAGGCCATTTTTTATGGGAGTGTATGGATCCGAACTCACCGGAGAGTTCGGCGACAAGGGCGATCTCATCGCCCTTCTCTTGAAGACTGAAAATCTCGATCATTCCACCGTGTGGATGGTTGGCGACCGGATGCACGATGTGGGCGGTGCTCATCGAAACGGACTGCGGGCCGCAGGCGTTCTCTGGGGCTACGGCTCGCGTTCCGAATTGACGGCAGCGGGCGCCGATCTCCTCGTCGTGTCCATGCCCGAGCTCATTGCGGCCCTCACCTGAGCGGCGCTCGCTCAAATCGGTTCGCCGCTGCAGTAACAACGGACGCCCCAAAGGGATCTACGTTAACTTACCGTCTCGCTGGCTTCTTCGTCGACCAGCAGGTTTTGGTCGGGCTACTGTGCGCCAAGAAAGTCTCGAATCAGGAGGATGCCATGTAATGCCAAAACAAGCTGAAACCTGATGTCGCAACCAGCGGGTGTAACTCCGCCCGGCCAAGGCAGGGCCGCCAGCCGGAAGCGAGGTCCGCACCATCAAGGAGCGGTGGAAGACGGAGCGGGTCTACCAGGAAATCAAAGGTGAGTTGGGATTTGATCACTACGAAGGGAGAAGCTTCTGCTACGCCTTCGTCGTAGCCGAACGGGTCCGGGCTTTTCCCCGTCGAGCGCACGGGCCCGTGCCGATCACACGATCGCCGTCACGGCCTGAGCGTCACTTCGCCGATTCGCCTTCCACCGTACGCCTTGCCATCGCGCGCGTCCTTGCGAGATGGCTCCGTCGATGTCCGCTCTGTCACCGCGACTGTTCATGCGCCCCTCGCGGATCCCACGCCCACCCCGGCGGCCCAAGGCGATCGGAACACTCCGATGCGAAACAAATGTCCAGCCGTAGTGCCAAAGTACCCCCCCCAGCGGGACGGGCCTGGTGCTCGCCACGTGCGTCGGCCCGATGCCACGTCACTCCGCTCGCTCCGAGACCCTGGACGTCGACGTCCGCCTCGGATATCGGATCAATTCGCACTGGCAAATCAAAGGAGGTCAACGATGAGCATTATCGACAATGCGCTGAAAGCAAACCGCGAATATACAAAGAGGCACGATCGAAAGCTCGCCCAACCTCCAGCTCCTAAGATTGCCGTGGTGACGTGCATGGATCCGCGTCTCTCGAATCTCCCGGAAATCTTGGGCCTGCCGCACGCGGATATCGACGTTATCCGTACCGGCGGACCGGCGGTAACGGACGACGTTCTCGGGGAGCTTGTCGTGTCTACCCGCGTACTCGGGACGAAGGAGATCATGCTTTTCAACCACACCGGCTGCGGGTTCACAACATTCACGGACGCCGAGTTGAACGCGAGACTTGCCGCTTCAACTGGTGACGCGTCGCCGGCACCCATGCGCTTCTTCTCTTACAAGGATCCTGAGCAACACGCTCGCGAGCAGATCAAGAAGGTGAGATCCCATCCTTGGATCGCGAAGGACATCCCCGTGCGGGGCTTTGTCTTCGACATGGAGACAGGTCTCCTCAGCGAAGTCGAGGCGTGATCGATGATGAGGCCGCTTATGCCGCAGGAGATGCCGATATGCCAAGCCAAGCCATGGAGGAATTGATCGACGCCTTGAGGGATCGGCAGAAGGCCACTGCCAGCCAGGCCGCGCCGGCACTCGAAGAGCGCCGCGCCGCCTTTGCCCCCGCGGGCCGCCTTCATCCGATGCCTGATGACGTACAGGTCACGGAGGTGAGCGCGGGCGGCGTGCCCGCCCACTGGCTCGCCGCCCCAGGAGCCGAGACCGGCCGCGTGCTCCTCTTCCTGCACGGCGGAGGTTACGAGCTCGGGTCGCTTCGCAGCGACGGTGAGCTCGCCGCCCGGCTGGGACGGGCCAGCGGGATGCGGGTGCTGTTCCCTGAATATCGCCTGGCCCCGGAGCATCCCTTTCCCGCCGCCATCGACGACGTCCTGACCGCATGGCACTGGCTCCGTACCGGCCAGGACCTGAGCGCAAAATCCATTGCGCTGGCTGGCGCCTCGGCCGGCGGAGGGCTCACCGTTGCCCTGCTCGTGGCCACACGTGACGCCGGGGAGGCATTGCCCGCGGCTGCCGTGCTGATGTCCCCGACGGTGGATCTTACCAGCTCGGGGGCCTCGATGACCGAGCGCGCTGATCAGGATCCGTTCTCCACCCCCGCCATGCTCCGTCAGCTGGCCTCCGACTATTTGGCCGGGGCCGACCCCAAGACGCCGCTGGCGTCGCCACTGTTCGCCTCGCTGTCCGGGCTCCCACCGCTGCTTGTGCAGGCAGGGACGGCCGACCTGCTGTTCAGCGATTCCGAACGCCTGGCCGCCGCAGCGGCGGAAGCCGGAGTGCACGTCACCCTAGAGATCGGCGAGGGGCTGCCGCACGTCTACCCGATCATGTTCGGCACCCCCGAGGCAGCGAAGGCCACCGAGCAGATCGGCAAGTTCCTGCGGACCCGGGTTCGCTGACTAAGCCTGGGAGCTTGCCGATCACGTCGTCGCCGTCGATGAGCTGACCGGCCTTGGCTTGCGCCCTGCTCCGTCGCAAGGACTCGTGCAACCGAGCGCACTCGACGGGATCCATGTCGTCGCCCTCATCGACGACAGCGAGCACGAGTTCGATGCCCTCAGGGCGGCCGGCCAGCCCACCGGCTCGACGGCGGACTGCGGCGAACCCGGCGCTGGCGATTCCGGCGTAGCGACCAACGCGTCGAGCACGTACTTCATCGTCGCCCGCGCACCAGATCCTCGACGGCCGGCAGCGTTGGATCGCCGCACCTCGTCGCGTCCTCGAAGAATGCACGCACTTCGTCGTCGGTCATGGCTTTCGCTCGACCACTGCGAGGCATCGCAACCTCGACAGGCACGATGGCGGCGGCCGGCTGGCCGTGGCGCAAGATCACGATGCGCTTCTTCTTGTGCTCGGCCTGGTCGACGAGATTCGATAGATGCGCTTTGGCTTCGGCGAGCGAGATTTTGATCACGAGGAACATGATGACCAAACGCAAGGAGCCGCGCACGCGCGACGTGACTCTCGACGTCTTCGACAGCTTGGGCGCACGTTGGTTTGCAAGCTCCTCCTGCTCCTGTCCGGCTACGACAAGGGGGAGCGTCCGAGCAAGGCGCACCAGCAGGGGCAGATCGAGGAGGCACGAAGGCTCCTCAAGTACTGGAAAGAGCGCACGAAAACACTCGCTCCCTCCGTTCGAAGCGTACGGCGGAAGCCTTGACGCTATGGTCTTTAGGCCATACGCTCTGATGAGGATGGCAACTGATGGCAACGAAATTCAGCACCTTCGTGCGCGAGATCGAGGATGAGGCGAAGGCTGAGGGGCCGGAGGCCGTGAAGGAGCTCGACGCCCTGCGCGCTCACTTCCGCCTGGGCCGTCGCATCGCGGAGGCGCGGCTCGCCCGAGACCTGACGCAGAGTCAGGTCGCGAAGCTCGCCGGCATCGACCAGGCAGATGTCTCGAACATCGAGCGGGGCGCGGCGAACCCGACGTTCAACACGCTCAACGCCCTGGTCTCCGCGGTCGGGATGGAAATCGACCTGAAGAAGAGCCGACGCGCGCGATAGCGTGCGCACCCGGGTGACTACCGCGCGATCGCGAACATCGCGGCCGCGCGCGTCGTCAGCACGACAACGACGGGCGCAAGGACGGCTCCGAGCCCGAGGCGGATCGAGAAGAGTAGCTCCCGGCAGCCCTTGCGCCGGCCCGCGTCCGACCGTCGGGAACTCCGCGACGACAAGCGCGACGTGTTCGCCGTCGCCCCCTCGACCTCCTCGCGGGCCCGCTGGTAGTAGAACGACGTCGCCATGCCGATGCCGCGCCGCCCCCACCGAGCCTCGCCCGACGAGATCAAGATCACCCGCGACGGTGACACCGCCATCATCGCCTACGCCGATCCCAAGGTAGCGACAACCCACTTCAAGATCGGGCGCGAGAAGCTCACCGCGATGAGCGACGAGGAGGTCTTCGCTCTCTGGAACGAGCACATCGAGGCGCGCGATCAGCTCATGCAGGAGTACGATCACGTTGCCGTCGAGGTTCCCCCGGGCCACCCGCAAGTCCGCTACTTCGAAGAGGGCGACCAGTGGGTTCCTCGTGGCGATGTTCTTCGGTGCGTCGTCATGGGCTCCAACGGTGAACCCGACGAGCCCTTCATCACCATCGACGACCGCGACTTCACGCCGAAGGAGTTTGCGAAGATGGTCGGGACCTTCGGCGGATGGGGGATGCGCATCGTGTTCGTGCCCGACGACGAACTGCACGACGAGCCCGTCGTCGAAGTGCGGGAGCCGGACCGCGAGCCATGACGGATCGGACCCGCTCCGAACCGGGTCTGTCATCCTTTCCGGCATTTGCGGCGCCGGCTCCGAGCAAGGACGAGATCACGGACGCGCGCTGGACGGTTCTTCCGGTGGGGCGGTAATTGGGTCGAGGGGGGCGGACAACCGGGGAGCCACGGAACGTACAAAGTCGGCTTTCGTCTGCTTGGGTGCTATTTTGGCTGTCATGTCCAATCTCCTTGGATGCCTCGGCCCTTCATGCCTTGGACGTGGGAGCGCTCTCCACCACCGCGGCGGCGTGTGGAAGCCCTTTCTCGTCCGAGGACGGGTTGGCCGTCCCCTACGGAGCCGTCCCTGTCGATGCGGGCGTGGTCCTTGACGCCGACGTCGACGACGCGAGCGCCCGTCTCGATTCGGCTGCCCCTCTCGATACCGGCGTGTCCGTGGATACCGGCGTCGACCACGCAAGCTCCCATCTCGATTCGGCGGTCGATGCAGACGCCAACGAGACCCAGGACGCCAGCGTCGACGACGCGAGCGCGAGTCTCGACTCCGCCGCCTGTGGTGACGAAAATGCATTTTCGCAGGATTCCCTGAGACGCAGCGCATGCCGGGCCGCGCAGCATACCGCGTCGGCCGGAGCGAGTCGCGTGTGACAGGGACCGCGGCCAGCGCGAACCTTGCCGCGATGCTCGCGATCCTGCAGGCCATTATCGGCACGCTGTGATCCACCCTGCGGCCCCGTGCGAGCCTCATTGCGGAGAACCTCGTGCTCCGCCAGCAGCTTGCGATTCTTCGTCGGGCAACTCCTCAGCCGCGGCTCCGGCCAATCGACCAGAATGACTGTGATTGCGACTCCGTAACGCTTCATCGCCCAACGGCACCCACGATGGCGCGAGCCACTGCCACCCAATGCGCCTGCTGGCCCTCTGTGAGCTTGTCCCACGGAAGGACGTCGCCCACGGGCACCGCTCGACGGGTCAGCGAGCTCGAGCTCCGGACGACGGCGCCGGGCCCGCCGAGCTGCGACGCGTGCGCCACGTAGGCCACGTGTCCAAGCTCGTCGTCGGTCGGCCTTGGCTCCCCGGTACGAGCGTCGATGCGCGGGACGACGACGGGCGCAGCGTCGGGCGTCGCCTCAATCGGATGCGTCGCTGGCGGACCGATGCCGATACGATGCCCATGCTTCGAGACGAGCGTGAGCTCGAGGTCACTTCCGAGAGCCTCGACATACCGGCGGAGCGTTGCGATCGAGCGATGCTCGATGGATCGATCGGCTTCGATCTTGGAGATCTCCGGCTGCGGGATCCCGCTCTTCTGAGCGATTTGCGTCTGACTGAGACGCGCCGCCTCGCGCAGGGCGCGCAGTGACAGGGACACCGGGCGTCCGGGACCGCGACGCACGAGCCGTGCGCGCCCGATGTCACGTGAGACGTTACTCGTCTCGGCTTTTGACCGCTTCAGTGCGCGTGCCATGGGTCAACCGTCCTCATGCTCGGGCCGCATGTACCGCTTGCGCTCCTCGCGGGTTGCTTTGCGCGCGCTGATGATGCGTTCGCGCCTGCCGCGTGGCTCGAAGACCACGGTCAGCAGCCTGCCCGCAAGTGAGAAGCCGATCGCGATCGAGCGCTCCGGATGCTCGCCGTCCGCGAGAACCTTGCTCTCCCTTGGGGCGATCGCTGTCGCCGCTTCCGCGAAGGACACCCCATGCTTGCGCTCGTTCGCGCGCGCCTTGACGCTGTCCCACTCGTAGGGTCCTTCGACGATCGTGGGCACGGGCAAGCATGCGAGAAGTTATATGCTAGAGCATATGGGCGTCAAGGTCACCCATCGGCCGCGGGGAGGACATTCGCCGGGCCTTGATGCCCGCACGCCGCCCACGGAGCCTCGCCCGACGAGATCCAGATCACCCGCGCCGGTGACACCGCCATCATCGCCTACGCCGATCCCAAGGTAGCGACAACCCACTTCAAGATCGGGCGTGAGAAACTCGCCGCGATGACCGACGGGGAGGTCTTCGCTCTCTGGAACGAGCCCATCGAGGCGCGCGAGCCGCGATGCGTTTTTCGCCAGCACAGGCCGCCCGCACGCGGCGACAGATGGCGACAGGTTTCTACCGGGTGCAATCGTTCAAAAGCACGCTAACGGTGCCGTCTGTCCAGTTGGCAACCGCCAGGTCCAGCCTCCCGTCTCCGTTGAAGTCTGCGGTTACAACCGATTGGGGATTGGTCCCCACGACGAAGACTTTTGGGGGCGCGAAGGTGCCATCGCCTTGGTTCAACAGCACGTCTATTGTGTTGGGGTCCTGATTCGCGACCGCGAAATCCAGCCTGCCATCTCCATCGAAGTCGCCCGTCGTGACCGAGTAGGGGGCGCCCCCGACTGCGAAGATGTTCTGCGAAGCGAAGGCCCCGTTCCCTTGGTTCAGCAGAATGCTTACGGTGCCATCCTCGAAGTTCGCGACTGAGAGGTCCAGCCTTCCGTCTCCGTTGAAATCACCGAGGGCCACGTCATAGGGCTGATTCCCCACGGCACAGCTCACCTGGGGTGCGAAGGTTCCACTTCCCAAATTCAGGAGCACGCCCACCGTGCCGATGCCGCCGCTTGCGCTTAACACCACGAGGTCCAGCTTCCCGTCGCTATTCAAATCCCCAACTGCGACACCCCAACCATCCCCAACGGCGACTGACGGCGTGAAGGTTCCATCCCCCTCATTGAGGAGGATCCGTACAGTGCTTCGCAATGTGTCAGTCTCTATCACCGCTACCGCGAGGTCGAGCTTGCCATCGCCATCAAGGTCGCCAACCGCCACAGACGACGGGTCGGTTGCGGCGGCATAGACTTGCGGCGGACCGAAGATCCCGTTCCCCTGGTTAATCAGCGCGCTCACGGTGCCGTCCGCTAGATTCACCACGGCAATGTCGGGCCTGCCGTCCGCGTTGAAGTCTCCGCTCGCTACCGATTCGGGCTCACTGCCGACGGCATAGATCGCCTGGGGGGTGAAAGTTCCGCGCCCAAGGTTCAGGAGCACGCTCACGCTGTTGCCGCTCCCGCTGCCTCCTGGCTCACCGGGCAGACCCAGCGGCAAGCCGGGTGGCCCACCCTGATTCGCGACGGCGAGATCGGGCATGCTAGCGGTACGTGGGAAGCAAGCTCGACGCGGGGGCGAAGGAGTAGCCGCCCGGGAGCACCCGGGGCAAAGTTGTCGTCAGATTGGCACAATTTGTGCACGGATCGACGTACGTCGCATACCCATCCAAGTTCCACTCGAAGACTTCCCCCGCCATATCCAGCTGACCCCAGTAGCCCGCTCCCAGCGTCGCCGTGCCCACTGGCGCGATGTTCGTCGGGTTGGCCGTGTAGTAACCGCTGTATATCGCGTACTGGTTCGTCGTCCCCGGATCCATCGACCCCCACGGGTACTCGAGCTGTTGGCTACCACCCGCCGCCACGTACTCCCACTCCGCTTCGCTCGGCAAGAAGCCCCCATCCCAAATACAAAGCGCGTACGCCTCGTACCAGTCCACGCAGTTGATCGGCAGATTCTCTTGGCTGCCTGCCGCGCTCGTCCAGGTCACATCGGTTGCCTGGCAGTTTAGGTTCGTGTCCCACGTGCTCGCCGCGCCAGCCCCCGTGGCGACGTACGTGTTCCAGTCCGTCGCGTCCCAGCCCGTCTCGTACGTCCCCGCACTCCCGCTATTGGCCAGTCCCAGTCCCCCGTTCAAATGCGTGTGGATACCGCTGCCGTTTGATCGACGACAATTACTTCTGCAGGTCGACGACAACTAAATCTGCAGGTTGACCGCCGTGCTGACGGCGCATGCAAGGCTACCGCCCGGAGTTCCGGGCGGGTCTCGGGGCTCCCCGGAGTTCCCATGGTCACGGATGCGCAGGTCAGGTTGTTGAGGAAGAAGATGGCGGAAGGAAAGACAGTGGCGGCAGCCGCAGTGGCGGCCGGAATGAGTGAGCGCAGTGCGTACGCATGGAAACAGGGCGCGCTGCCGAGTGAGACGAAGGGGCCGCGGACATGGCGCACGCGCGTCGATCCGTTTGCGGCCGTGTGGGAGTCGGACGTCGTGCCGCTGCTCGCGGCCGACTGCGAGGGAGTTCTGGAGGCGACGACAGTGGTCGGCGAGCTGCGCCGACGCCACGGCGACACCTTCGGCCCCGGCCAGCTGCGGACCCTGCAGCGACGCATGCACGAGTGGAGGGCGCTGCACGGCCCGGGCAAAGAGGTGATGTTCGAGCAGCAGCACCCGCCGGGACGCGAGGGGGCGTTCGACTTCACCGACGCGTCCGAGCTGAAAGTCACGATCTGCGGTCAGCTCTTTGCGCACCTGCTTTTTCAATTCATCCTGACGTTCAGCAAGTGGCGTTGGGTCGGGCTGGCGTTTTCGGAAACATTCGAGGCGCTCGTTCACGGATTGCAGGACGCGCTCGCCGCGATCGGCGGGGCGCCTCCGGTATGGCGCAGCGACAATTTGTCGGCGGCCACCCATCAACTGCCCGGGTCCGGACGCGAGCTCAATCGCCGATTCGCCGCCGTCCTGGAGCACTATGGCGCATCCTCGACTCGCATCGAGCCGCGCAAGTCTCACCAAAACGGCGTTGTCGAAAAGGCTCACGACGTGCTGAAGTCGGCCTTGCGTCAAGCGCTTATCGTTCGAGGAAGCCGCGACTTTTCATCGGTCGACGCCTACACCGAATTCGTCGGGGGAATCCGTGACCAGCTCAATCACGGCCGGGCCACGGCGCTGCTGGCCGAGGAGCGGCAGCACTTGCGGCCTTTGCCTTCGACGCGACTTCCCGAATACAGCGTGTACACGGCCGTCGTGCGTGCGTGGAGCACCATTCATTTCTCCAACCGGACCTACTCGGTCCCCTCGCGATTGATCGGAAGCGAAGTGGAGATTCGCCAGCATCCCGATGTCGTCGAGATTTGGTACCGAGACAAGCTGACCGAGACGATGCCTCGGCTTCGGGGCGAGCAGCACCAGCGGATTGACTACCGGCACGTCATCTGGTCGCTCGTTCGAAAACCAGGAGCTTTCGCGCGTTATCGGTATCGCGAAGAGCTGTTCCCATCGCTCGTGTTCCGACGGGCCTACGATGCGCTCCGGCAGGCGCGCGGAGAACGAGCCGACGTCGAGTACGTGCGCATTCTGCACTTGGCCGCGAGCACCATGCAGGCGCGCGTCGAAGAGGTCCTCGAGCAGCTTCTGGCGGGTGGCGAGCGGCCCGACTTCGTCGCCGTCAAGGCCCTGGCAGCCCCCGAGCCGTCGACGCTTCCCGAGGTGCACATTCCCTCTCCGGACCTAGCCGTTTATGACCGCCTGCTCGCGGGAGGTGAAGCATGAGCGCGTTGACTGCGGACATGGCCGCCCGTACGCGCGAGCTTCTCGCCCGCTTTAAACTTCCCACGGTCGGGGCCCAGCTGATTCGGCGAATGACCGACGCGGGCCACGACGCCGCCCTGCCAACCCTGCTGCAGGTCTTCGAGGCCGAAGCCGATGAGCGCGCACAGCGGCGCACCGAGAGGCTCTTGCGAGCTTCACGATTGCCACCCGGTAAAACGTTCCAAACCCTCGAACGCGCGCGGGTGCCGCGCTCCGTGCTGGCCAAGCTCGACGAGCTCGCGACCGGCGAGTTTCTGGAACGCGCCGACAACATCCTCTGCTTCGGACTACCGGGACGAGGTAAGACCCATGCGGCCACCGCACTCGGCCACGCGCTCGTACAACGCGGCCACGCCGTACTCTTCTCGCCGACGTTCCGACTCGTCCAAGATCTGCTCGCGGCCAAACGCGACTTGACGCTGCCCCGTGCCCTGCAACGTCTCGACGCCTTCGAGCTCCTGATTCTCGATGACATCGGTTACGTCCAGCAGAGCGCCGACGAGGTGGAGGTCCTCTTCACCCTGCTCGCGGAGCGTTACGAGCGTCGTTCGCTGCTCGTCACCAGCAACCTGGTCTTCGGCGAATGGGATCGAATTTTCAAGAATCCGATGACCACGGCCGCCGCAATCGACCGACTCGTTCACCATTCGGTCATCTTGGAATTTGGCGGACGAAGCAAGCGCGCCGATGCGGCCGAGGAGCGCTCCAAGTCCGCCAACACGGAGGCACGATCCTGACGACAATTACCCAACCCAGCGACAATTACACCAACGACCACGAACATGATGAACCTGGCGGCGACCTGCCAATTTGGCCGACGAAGCACGCGCCAATGCGGTGAGGAGCGCTCCAAGTCGCGAACACGGAGGCACGATCCTGACGACAATTACCCACGACAATTACCCAACCCAGCGACAATTACACCAACGACCACGAACATGATGAACCTGGCGGCGACCTGCAAAAATAGTCGTCGCCGACATGCAAGAATAGTTGACGTCGATCAGCCGTTCGCCGGCGGCACGCCCGCACTGCCCGTCACGTAGTTCACGTATTGCCGGAACCGTCCCACCGTCACCAGATACTTGTCCATGCGCAATCCGCTCACCGTCGCCGGATCCGCTTCGCCCGTCGCGCCCGCACCGCTATTCGTATACGTCCGGTCGTACGTTCCCCCCGTCACCTCCAGACTCGTGCAGCAGCTCTCGCTCGCCGCTCCGCAATTCGTCGTTCCCGCCCCGCTCACTTGGCAGCTCGCCGGCGTCGCCGTGCATGCTCCTGCGCTGCAGTACGGCGTCGCCGCCGGGCAGGCCACCGGACTCCCCCATGCGGTGCACCCGTTGCTTTGCGTCGCGCACGTCTCGAGCCCCGTCACGCACTGGCCGGCTCCGATCGTGCACACGTTGGTGCAGCACGCTCCGGCGCTGCATGCCCCGTTGGGGCACGTCGTCGATGTTGACTCGTAGAAGCACCCCTGCGCGTCCTGCGCGCAGGTCGCCAAGGTGGACGTCGTCGCGCACACATTCCCCACGGCCGCGCACGTCGCACTCACGTTGCACGCGCACGCGGTCACCCCAGCGCTTGTCGTGCAGCTTTGGTGCGCGCCGCACGCCACCGGGGGCCCGTAGGTCGAGCAGCCGTTGGTGCCCAGAGTGCACGTCTCGAGACCCTCCGTGACGCATAACGCGTGCCCTTGGCTGCAGGTACTCGTACACGTGAGAGCGCACAGCGCGTTCGGCGCGTTTCCCACGCACGACTCCAGAGACGCGCAGGCTTGCGTCGATGCGGCGTAAAAACAACCGTTCGCGTCCGTGTCGCACATCGCGACGGTCCCGGTCCCGTCGCACGCGGTTCCGGTCTCGGTGCAGACCGTTGACGCGTTGCACGTACACGTTGCGGCCAAAGCGTTTCCCGTGCAGCTCTGGTGGGCGCCACACGCGACGGGCGTGCCGAGAGCGAAGCATCCTGAGCGCGGCCATCATCGCCGATGGGAAAAAGGCTTCTTTTGGTCACGCATTTCGATGGAGTGGGGGTGTGGTCCATCGCCCTTCGTGAGCGGAACGTTGGCGGAGTGAGCGAAGCGAGGGTCAGAGCGAGTCAGCGAGCCGTTGCTGCTTTTCTGCTTGCTCGCGATAATAGTCCTGGTCTTCGTAATCGTCTTTTCGAGTTGGATCGGTGACGAAGGCGAAGGCTTGGCGGTAGAGGTCGGCCGCGAGGGCGTGATGGCCCAACTTGGCGTGGACCATGGCGGACCGCTCGAGCCCGTCGACAACCTCGGGGAACTCGGCGAGGAGCCGGGCGCAGGCCGCGAGCGCCTCGTCCAAGCGCCCGGCGTTGGCCAAGTCGACGGCGGAGTTGGACAGCTCCGTCAGGCCGTCATCGTCTATCGCATCGTCCATGGTGAGCAGCGAGGCGAGCGCATGGGCGAACGCGGCCCCGCCCGAGTCCTGGGGAGCACGAGCCCTGATCGGCTCACGAACTTTGGGCGGCAGGGAGGTCTTGCGTGGCTGGGTGGCAAGAGCCTGGTGAGCGGGCAAACAGCACTTCTTGAATTTTTTGCCGCTCCTGCAGGGGCAAGGGTCGTTACGTCCAATCGTAGCCATAAAGTTCATCATGGTCGGGTCATCGGGCGATGTCTCGAGTCATGTGGAACAACGGGACATTTGACGCAAGTTTTTGGCAGCAGCTCACGAGGATCGATCTGGCGCAAGCCGAGCAGGTCCGCCAGCG
>Ga0208691_1000111_pt1 | contig 25056 bp, 20 predicted proteins | sample June2015DPH_20_1_FD_184719 | JGI IMG/M metagenome (GOLD analysis project Ga0208691, IMG submission 184719) | Peatland microbial communities from SPRUCE experiment site at the Marcell Experimental Forest, Minnesota, USA - June2015DPH_20_10... | ecosystem: Environmental > Terrestrial > Soil >... | reverse complement strand
GGGCAAGAAAAGCGGGGCGGTGAGCGCCTTTGCCATCGATCGCTCGACCGGCAAGCTGAAACTGCTAAACCAAGTGGCCACTGGCGGGGCCGATCCTTGCTATGTGACCGTCGACCACGCAGGCAACTACGTTCTAGTCGCGAACTATACGGGCGGTAGCATCGCCGTGTTTCCCGTGCTAGAGGATGGCCGATTGGGCGCGCAATCGGCCTTCATACAGCACACCGGCCATGGCACCAATCCACAGCGCCAGGAAGGACCGCACGCACACTCCATCGATCTTTCACCTGACAATCGTTTCGCCATCGTCGACGATCTTGGCCTGGACGAAACGCTGGTCTATAAATTTGACGCCACGAAGGGTTCGCTGGCGCCGAATCAGCCCCCATCTGTGAAGGCCGAAGCCGGGGCAGGTCCACGCCATTTCACCTTCGATCCCAAGGGAGACTTTGCCTACGTCCTCGATGAAATGGGATCCACCGTCTCTGCTTTTGCCTACAATGCTTCTGACGGGGTTCTTAGCCCGCTGCAAACCATTTCGACACTTCCCAAGGATTTCACCGCGCACAACGACGCAGCGGAAATTGAAGTCCATCCGTCCGGCAAATTCCTTTACGCCTCCAACCGCGGCCATGACAGCATTACAGTCTTCGCCATTGCAACCGACAAGGGGACCTTATCCCTGATTGAGTATGTTTCGACCAAGGGCAGCTCGCCCCGCTATTTCACAATCGATCCGACCGGATCGCTGCTGCTGGCGGCTAATGAGAAGTCGGATAATATCGTGGCCTTCCGAATCGACTTACAGAGCGGACGGCTGAAGCCAACCGGAGCCGTGCTGGATATTCCGCAACCTGTCTGTATCAGGTTTGTGCCCGCTAAGTAGATCTTTCGCCAGCTTTACCTACGAATGAATTCGAGCGTTTTCGTGAAGCCGGATCTCTAACCACTTCGCTATTAACTCCGAATCGCTCCGCGGCGCGGACTTTGGCTTTGGCCGCTTCCTCTTCGCGATTCTTCGGAGGCGCGCTGGTTTCAAGCGAATGAAGAAGGCGGTATGAAACGGATGCCACTTCGTCTACCGCACCAAGAAAGGCTGCCTCATTCGATTTGGACGGTTTATTGAAGCCGGTAATCTTCCTGACAAATTGCAGCGAAGCGGCTCGAACTTCATCGGCGTTGACCGGCGGATCGAAATTAAAAAGCGTCTTTATGTTTCTGCACATTCCGCATCCCTCGCAGGGCTTCAGTCGACTGAAGCGGCTAGTAAGATTTTGACATAAGTAGCGCGACTATTTGGGCTCAGCACGACCTAACGCACGGACAGATTCATTCTCTCGGGCCTGCGAAAGCACGATGCGCACCGCCGCGATCACCAGGTCTGGGCGATCGAGTTGAATGTAGTGTCCGCTGTTCTTGGCAATTTGGTGCGTACCCCGCGTCGAGAGATGCGACAATTCATCTTGCATCTGCCGCCAAGCGTCGTTCACCGGCTTGACCAAATCTGCGGGAAAATCCGGCTGAGGCATAGCAGGATCATGCGAGAGGACCGCCAGCGGCAGGTCGCCGAGCGAACCCGCCGTTGCCGCTTGAGCAGCACTTATAGGAAACGCTTTCAACTCCGCGACTCCTTCGCGCACACTGTGAAAGTTGCAATCCACGGCGCGAATTTGGGCGGTGTCGCCGCAAAACCCTAACAACCGGGGCAGGCCGAAAGCCATACTGAACTCTAAAAACTCTTCTTCCCGTATCCAACTCTTATCCAGATCACTGACCGCTTGAGGAAAGCGCTTTTCCTGTTCCGGATGCGACGCGTCCACCAGCACCATGCCCGCAACTTCGAGCGGATAAACACTCGCATAGAGATGAACGTTGTATCCCGCCATGGAATGTCCGACCATAATGTACGGTGGCGCGATGCCCGCGTTGTGCAGCAGCTCGTGCAACTCCTCTGCCATTACTTCGCTCGTTCGGGGGCCTGGGATCGAGTCGCTGTAGCCGAGCCCGGCGCGGTCATAAGAGCATACCCGCGTAAACTGCGCTATCGCGGGCTGAACTTTCTCCCAGGAGATGTAGCTATCGCCCAGCCCGGAATCGAGAATCACCGTGGGGGATCCCCGGCCAAGACAGTAGATGTGCATTCTGTAGCCACCAACGTCGACGAGCTGTCCGGGCACGGGATGAGCACGGCGCTCGCGAGCGCTGGAGATCGCCTGGTAGATCGCGCCGGCTACTGCCGTCAGCGCGGCAAGGGCGGCGGCGCCGATAAAGATGTTTCGCAGCCAGTGGCTTTGTGCTCTCTGAGAGCGATTCGTCGGGCTCGACATCGTCTTGAACAGTTCGGGCGGGCAAGAGCCCCGCGCCACAAACTACATCACTGGTGGAACGGTAATGCCCATTACCCCTAACGTTCGAATCAACTCTCGGCGTACCACGGCTACCGTCGCCAGCAGAAATTGCTTTCGTTCCTCATCCGTTTCGCTGAGGATCGGATGTCGGTGATAAAAAGTGTTGAAAAGCTGCGCCAGTTGAAAGACATGTTTGGCAAGATACGCCGGCTCCGTGGTAGCAATGCACTGGTCGATAATGTAGGACGTTTTAGCAGAAGCCAGCCAGAGCTCCCAGATTTCGTTGCTCTCTTCGCCGCCGAGAAATCGCTTGAAGTCAGCCGCGGAGGTTTCAGAAAGCACGTCTCCGCCGAAAGTATCGGGATCGAGGTCAGCTTTCTTGAAAATACTAGTAGCGCGCACCACGGCGTATTGGGCGTAGGGCCCGGTCTCTCCTTCGAAGCTGAGAGCTTCTTTGAAATCGAAGGCGATTACTGACTGCTTGGTGTACTTCAGCATGAAGAAGCGCAGCGCCCCGACCGCGATTTGCGTCGCGATAGTACGGCGCTCCGAATCCCCGAGTTGAGGATGGCGGGAATCGACTTCCCTCTTCGCCGAGGCGATAAGCTGGTCGATCAGATCGTCCGCTTTGACTCCGAATCCTTTGCGGCCGGAGACTTCGATGTAAGAGCGAGTTTTATCCTCTTCGCTCAATGTGTAGCCGAGTTCTTCTGCGCAACGCGGCGTGAGCGCAACCATCTCGTAGGAAAAATGCGTGTAGTGGTCGGCGGCTTCGTCGTGGCCGAGTCCGCGCAGGGCCTCGATTACCGTGTTCTGCGCTTCGGACTGGCGAGCGTCGATCACGTTATAAATTTCGGCGACGTCGCCAAAGTGCGGGTGATCTTTCTCGCCGTGCATGGCCGAGATCCAGCACTCGTGCTCGTCGGGATAGCGGTAGAACTTGCGATAACCGAAGTCGCGGCCGAGCAGACCGAACTTCCACATGTGATACGCGATGTCTTTACCTACATAGCCCACGGTGCCGTTCGAGCGCACGATTACTTTTTGGTCGTCTTCGGAAATATCTTCCAAACCGGATGTCCCAATGCTAGTGAGCAGCGTATCCAGGTCGATCTCGGTTCCTGGCGAAGCGGAAGCGGTTCGCGAGGTGCCCGCTCTGCGCATGACCCAGCAGCCTTTATTCTTGCCTTCATTCTCGAATGTAAGGACCCCGGCTTCTTTGAGTTTGGCAAAAGCTGCGTCCCAAAAATGCAGATGAAGGATTTCGCTCTCGCGCGGCAGGAAGTCGTATTCGATATCGAGGCGGTCCATGGTCTCGAGATGGCGGCGCAGGACGGCGGTCGCGATGAGTTCGGCAATAGCGGCGGTTTCGCTGGCAGCGTCCTCAATCCCCCGCAGAGTCTGGACACGCGCCTGACGATTTTGCTTGTCTTGTTCGTACCACTGAGAAACGCGCGCATAGAGATCCCAGCAGTAGTAATCGAAGCGCGGCTGTCGAGTGAGCGCTTCAATTTCGGCGAGCGATTTTTTTTCGATATACGTAAAGCCCACGACAACATCGGCGACCTGTACGCCGGTGTTATCGATGTAGTTCTGAACATCGACCTCCCTGCCCTCGGAACGCAGGAGGCGGACAAAACTGTCGCCGAGAATGGCGTTGCGCAGGTGTCCGATGTGGGCGGCTTTGTTGGGATTGATGCTGGTGTGCTCGACCAGGATTTTGCCTTCGGCCGCAACGGCGCGGGGCCTTTGATCAGCAGCCAGCGCCGCTGCCAGCCAGCCACGATCGATCTTAATGTTCAAATAGCCCGGCGGCGCGACCCGCATTTCCGCGATGCCTTCGATAGCCCCGAGTTCAGCGCGGATCGTCTCCGCAATTTTCAAAGGCGCCGTGCGTAGCGGCTTGGCGAAAGGAAAAACCGGGATAGCAAAGTCACCGAGTTCGACCTTCGGTGGCTGTTCGATGACCACCTTTGGCAACGTAGCCCCCGGGTACTTCCGGGAAAGAAACTCCAAAATATGCTCGGCCAGACGATTTTCAAGATGACGATACAAGGCTTTCCTCTGCGGTTCTCAGGAAGATAGTGATTCTAGCAGAGCGAACACGGGATGCATGTTTGACGCAAGATGCACCGTTCCCTATGATGAAAAATCAACCACTTTCTCCATGCGCATAGCGTATCTAGAGTGTTTTTCCGGCATGAGCGGCGATATGTTCCTGGGCGCGCTCGTGGATGCCGGAGTTCCTGCTGGGCTGCTTGAAGAGACCGTAGCAGCTCTCGGCATGGGCGCGCGGCTGGAGGTTTCTCGAGTGGTGCGCTCGGGAATCTCGGCGACGAAAGTCGATGTCTGGACGTCAGGGGGGAAAGACCTGCCGCGAGAGGAATCGTGGAGGCAGGGGCAGGAACCTGCGCACTCGCATGGGGACGGCCACTCCCACGAACACTCGCATCAAAGCGAAAATAAAAAATCGGGCCCGCACTCACATGAACCTTCTCATTCGCATGAACATGGGCGAGGACTGACGGAGATTAAGCAGATTATTTCCGCTGCTTCGATTTCGGACTCTGCAAAAAAGACGGCCATTTCGATTTTCGAGACGTTAGGTGTGGCCGAGGCAAAGATTCACAACGTTCCCATCGAGAGCATCCACTTCCACGAGGTCGGCGCCGTGGACGCGATAGTAGACATCATCTGCGCGGCGGTGGGCGCTGAGGCGTTGGGCGTGGATGAGTTCGTGTGTTCGGCGCTGAACGTTGGCGGCGGGATAGTGGAATGTGCTCATGGCTCATTTCCTGTCCCCGCACCCGCGACGGTCGAGATGCTGCGGGATGCTTCTGTGTATTCGTCAGGCCCGCAGGTGGAACTCGTTACGCCGACCGGCGCTGCAATTGTGAAGACATTGTGCCGGAGCTTTGGCACGTTTCCGGAGATGACAATTCAGAAATCGGGCTATGGCGCTGGATCACGCGAGTTTTCAAAGCATCCGAACGTTGTGCGGCTCACAATAGGAGAAAGTATTTCCCCCGGTATTTCGCCAACTACCGAGACGGACACAATCGCCGTACTGGAAGCCAATCTTGACGATTTAAATCCGCAGGTTTTCGGTTACGTGATGGACCGTTTATTCGAAGAAGGCGCTCTCGACGCATTCGTCATGCCGGTACAAATGAAAAAGAATCGTCCGGGAACGCTGTTAACGGTGTTGTGCAAACCTGAGGACGCGGTCAGGATGTCGAAATTAATTTTCACGGAAACGTCCACGCTGGGCGTGCGGCGGCGCGACGAAGTGCGGCACACGCTAGCGCGGCGATGGGAGAAGGTACAGACCGCGTGGGGCGAGGTGCGAATTAAGATCGCCAGCATGAATGGAACGGTTACGAACTACGCCCCCGAGTACGAAGACTGCCGGCGTATCGCCGCGGAACATCATGTGCCTTTGAAGACCGTGATGCAGGAAGCGGGACGAGCCTATCTCGAGATTCGGGAAAAAGCTTAAACACATAGGGGCACGGGGAGCACAGAGGACGCTACAAAAGCAACATCTATGAGCAAGAAGTTTTACATCACGACGCCTATCTATTACGTGAACGCGCGGCCCCACATCGGGCACGCTTACACTACGATCGCGTGCGACACCATTGCGCGGCGCCAAAGGATGCTCGGTGCGGAGACGTTTTTTCTTACCGGCACCGACGAGCACGGCCAGAAAATCGAACGCGCTGCGGATGTTGCGGGCAAGACTCCGCAGCAGTATGCCGACGAAATTTCCGCCGAATTCCGGCAACTATGGAAGCGGATGGGGATTTCGAACGACGATTTCATCCGCACCACGGAAGAACGTCACAAGAAGCGCGTGCAATACTTATTCCGCCGCATTCGCGACAACGGCTTTATCTACAAAGGAACGTACACCGGGCAATATTGCGTGTCGTGCGAACTTTATGTCGACGGTGCGCAACCCGGCGATCCCTGCCCGACCTGCGGCCGCATCACGGAAACGGTTCATGAAGAAAATTATTTCTTCAAGCTTTCTGCGTTCCAGGAGAAGTTGCTGGCGCTTTACATGGACGTGGACTTCATTCGCCCCGAGGCGCGGCGGAACGAGGTGATTTCGTTTGTGCGCTCAGGGCTGCGCGATCAGTCGATCAGCCGCTCAACGTTCAAATGGGGCATCCCGGTGCCTGACGATCCGGAGCACGTGATCTATGTATGGTTCGATGCCCTGGCCAATTACCTCACCGCGATCGGCTACGGATCTTCGCACGAGGGCGCACTGGCGGCGTTCAAGAAATTCTGGCCGCCGGATGTGCAGATGATCGGCAAGGAGATTGTTCGCTTCCATTGCGTGTACTGGCCGGCGTTTCTCATGGCGGCAGGGCTGCCGCTTCCCAAAACCATCGTCGCGCACGGATGGTTGCTGTTTGAAGAGAGCAAGATGTCGAAGTCGCGCGGCAATATCGTACGCACGGAAACAATTCTTGACGTTCTGGGCGCGGATGCGTTGCGCTATTTCCTGCTGCGGGAAGTCGTCTTCGGGCAGGATGGATCTTTCTCGTTCGATGCACTTGTTCAGCGCTACAACTCGGACTTGGCGAACGGGCTGGGAAATCTAGCCAGCCGCACGCTCACGATGATCAATCGCTATTTCAAGGGCGAAGTGCCGTATCCTTCGCACGGAGCTTCCAAAACCGCGGCGGACGATGCGATTGCCGAGGTGGCACGGAAGGCCATTCGCGATTTTGCCACTCTGTTCGATCAGTTTCAGTTTTCGCGAGCGTTGGAGAGCGCGTGGGGCTTGGTAGCTGCGGTCGACAAATACATCGTCGAAAATGAGCCGTGGGCGCTGGGTGAAAAACAGGATGAGGACAGCCGCTCGCGCTTGGCGACAGTGCTTTACACCGCGGCCGAAGCCTTGCGGATTGCCACTGCGCTGGCGCATCCGGTGATGCCCGACGCGACCGCGAAAATTTGGACGCAGCTGGGCCTGGGAGATATTCAGAAGCTGGCGCTGAGTGATCTCGCCTGGGGACAGTTGCCGCTCGGCGCGAAGTTAGGCGAAGTGCAGCCCGTATTTCCCCGTGCCGACAAAAGCGCGATTGAAAGGATGCAGAAGATGGAAGAAGAGCAGAGAGTTGCGCCGGTTGTTGAGGCTACAACTGCGTTGACTTCGACTTCAGCGGGCGCAACGGCGCCAACTTCGGTCCAGCCGGCCCCGGTTGAAACTCCCGCGACCAGCGAGAAGATTTCAATCGATGATTTCGGCAAGGTCGAGTTGCGGGTGGGGTTGATAAAAGTCGCCGAGCGCGTGCCGAAATCGGACAAACTGCTACGCCTGGAGATCGACATCGGGACCGAAGTTCGGCAAGTGCTGGCTGGGATTGCTGAAGCCTATGCGCCCGAGACGCTGCTTGGGCGAAAGGTGGTGATCGTAGCCAATCTCGCGCCACGCAAAATGCGGGGATTGGAGTCGAACGGGATGATCGTGGCGGCTTCCCTTGACGGCGGAAAGCCTGTGCTGGCCGGCTTTTTGGAGGATGTGCCGCTGGGGGCGAGGCTGAAGTAGTTGAGCCGAGCGCAATAGCAGCTTGCCTATGTTCATCGACTCGCACGCACATCTCGATGGCGAAAAGTTCGACGCCGACCGTGATCAGGTGATCGAGCGCGCTCGGGTGGGTGGAGTTCAAGCGATAGTCGCCATCGGCAATGGCGACGGCCCCTCGGACGTGGATTGCGGCATCCGCTTGGCAGAAAAATACGATTTCATCTACGCCACTCTAGGGATTCATCCGCACGAGGCCCGGCTCGCCAACGATGCCGCTTATGCGAACATGGAGCGACTGGCGCAGCATCCCAAGGTGATTGCCTGGGGCGAGATCGGCCTTGATTATTATTACGACCATTCTCCACGTGACGTGCAAGCGCAAGTATTCACGAAACAGATGGAACTGGCAGCCGCGGCGAAGTTACCCATCGTGATTCACTGCCGTCCCTCGGAAGGCAGCGATGATGCCTGGGAGGATTGCTTTCGATTGACCCGCGAGCACTGGGCGTCGCGTGGACTGGGAGGAATCCTGCACTGCTTCACCGGCACATGGCCGCAGGCGAAGCAGGGCTTGGATATGGGATTTATGATCTCCTTCGCGGGCAATGTTACTTTTCCCAAAGCGCAGCAAATCCGGGACGCAGCCCTCGAAGTCCCGCTCGACCGTATGCTGATCGAAACAGATTCACCATATCTCGCACCAGTTCCCTTTCGAGGCAAACGCAATGAGCCGGCATTCGTAGTCGAGACGGCGAAGAAACTCGGTGAGCTGCGACGATTAACTCCGGAAGAGGTCGGCGACCGCACTTCACGCAATTTTTACAATTTTTTCAAATTGGCTGAAATCTCTGAAAGCAAAGTATCGACTCCTTAGCCTCGCCGTTCTGTTACCCTCAAGTTAAGATTCCATCATTTCAGAAAGAATTGAAATCCGATGCCCGATAACAGCTTCGACATCGTGAGCAAGGTCGATCTGCAGGAGGTTTCGAACGCCATCCAGCAGGCCTTGAAGGAAGTCCATACCCGCTTCGACCTGAAGGATTCGAAATCGAATATCGAACTAGAAAAAGATGCGATCGTGCTGCACTCCGCCGACGAGTACAAATTAAAAGCGGTGAACGACATTCTGCAGCAGAAATTGGTGAAGCGCGGCGTCTCGCTGAAGGCTCTAACGTACGGTCCGGTCGAACCGGCGGCGGGCGGTACCGCGAAACGCAAGGTGACTATGCAGCAGGGTATTGCAATCGAAAAAGCACGGGAGATCGTGAAGCTGGTAAAGGATTCAAAGAAGAAGGCGCAAGGTTCGATTCAGGGCGATCTGGTACGAATCAGCAGCAAGGATCGCGATACTTTGCAAGAGGTGATCGCCATGTTGCGCCAGCACGATTTCGGTATCGACCTGCAGTTTGTGAATTACAGGACAAATTGATCGAACGGGGTAAGCAAAGGCTTTGAGCGCGCCGCCAATCATAAATGGCAAGGAAGTATTCGACCTTCTGCACGACGATCTCGCAGCGTTGGAGGGCGAATTCGGGCAGGATATCGTTTCTGGCGTCGAAGCCATTACCGAGATTAGCGAATATTTGCGCAACGGAGGAGGCAAGCGGATCCGTCCGGCGCTTCTCTTCCTCTCGGCCAAGCTACTTGATTACCAGGGACGCGGTGCGGTGCGCCTGGGCGCCGTCGTTGAAATCATTCACACCGCAACGCTCGTACACGACGACATTATCGATGAAGCCAAGACGCGCCGCGGCCGGCCTGCTGCCAATACCCAATGGGGCAATTCCAAGTGCGTACTCGTCGGTGACTGGCTCTACATGCAGGCCTTCAAAATGGCCGTGCAGGAGCGTAACTTCCGCATCCTGGACACTCTGATCGAGTTGACCCAGCAGATGGTGGAAGGCGAACTGCTGCAGATGGAAAAGCTCGGGAAGTTGGTCAGCCTCGATGAGTACTTCGATTTGATCTATCGCAAAACGGCTTGCTTATTTTCGGTCTGCATGCGTTTGGGAGCGATTCTCGGCGGAGCCACTCCCATGCAGGAAGAGGCTCTAGGCCGGTATGGGCACGATCTAGGAATGGCGTTCCAGATCGTTGACGACGTGCTGGATTTAACCGCGTCGGAAGATGTTCTGGGAAAGCCAGTGGCAAGCGATCTGCGGGAAGGCAAGGTTACCCTGGCGGTGATCCACGCACTGGATCGCTGCACCCGCGCGGAACAGCAGAAGATTGAAAAAATCCTGCAGGATCGAGCTTTTAATGGGGTGACACACGGAGAAATTATTGAGATCCTCCGCCGCTATGGTTCTCTCGATGCCGCGAACGATCGCGCCGCTCGTTATGCCGAATCTGCGCGAAAAGCGATCTGCACTTTTCCGGATTCCGAGATTAAACGCGCGCTGCTCTGGGCTCCCGAATTCGTGGTAGCGCGGGAAAAGTAACTCACCCTCCTTCATTCTTTCTCTGACGCAGTTTGTATCCCCTGTCGCCATTCTCCTACAATCGAAGTTCCCATGACTGAGCTCACTGCAGCAGAGCGCACCGCGCGGCAAGGTTCGAAATTCTGGCGCGTATTCTTCTGGTTGTTCGTCGTGCTGCTTTTCGCAGTTGGCGCTATCCTTGGCTACGGCTATTTCGCCATTCAGTCCGCGCTGCCGCAACTGGACGGAGATCTTCCAGTGCGAGGCTTGTCGGCGCCGGTAAAGGTCACACGCGACCGGCAAGGTGTTCCTGCCATCGATGCTGCCTCGCTGGAGGATTTATTTTTCGCGCAAGGCTATGTCACAGCCCAAGACCGTCTATGGCAAATGGACGTGATGCGCCGCTTTGGAGCGGGTGAACTCTCGGAAATTCTCGGCAAGGATACAATCAAGATCGATCGCGAGCAGCGCATTTTGGGTTTGCGAGCGGCTGCGGGAAAATCTCTCAGTCTGGCAAGCCCTCGCGACCGCTCTTATTTCGACGCTTACGCGCGCGGTGTGAATGCATTCATCGACGCTCATCAGAATCGGCTACCGATTGAGTTCCGCATCCTGAAGTACCGCCCCAAACCGTGGCAGGCAGAGGATTCTATTGTCATTGCGAACCAGATGGTGAAAGACCTCAACTTCTACACTTTCCACGATGCATTTACGCGAGAAAAAATACTGGCGAAGCTGGGACCGGAGCTGACTGCGGATTTGTACGTCAATCGATCGTGGCATGATCGTCCTCCGACCGTCATGAAGGAAAATCTCGCGGATCAACAGGATCAAAACGATTCCGACGACGATGATGATGACGATGACGATTCAGGTCCGGACAATGCGGTAACGCAGCGAGATCGCGGACCGGAGGTTTGGGCGCAGCACGCTCCGGAGGCGGTGAACGGTTCAAACGACTGGGTCGTCTCGGGAGCGCATACGGTCACCGGCAAGCCGCTGCTTTCCAACGATATGCACCTCGGCCATCAGATGCCGAACCTGTGGTATGAGGCGCATTTGAAGTGTGGCGTGCTGGATGTTGCCGGCGTCACGCTTCCAGGTATGCCCTACGTCATCGTGGGGCACAACCAGCGCATCGCGTGGGGGTTCACCAACGTTGGCCCGACCGTGGCAGACGGTTTCATTGAAGCCTTCAATGCTCAGGGTGAGTATCAAACACCAAGGGGATGGACACAGCCGGAGCCCCGCGAAGAAGTAATCCACGTTAAAGGAATGCCTGATGTGACGGTAGACGTGAAGATCACCCGCCACGGACCGATTGTGACCGAACTTATCCCGGGAGAGACGCGGCAAGTAGCATTGCGCTGGACACTCTACGATGGTCTGCATATGCCGTTCTTCGATGTCGATACCGCACAAAACTGGGAGGACTTCCGCAGGGCGTTTTCGCAGCTCGATGCGCCGGGACAAAACGTGGTCTATGCCGATGTCGATGGCAACATCGGATACCAGACGACCGGACATATTCCGATTCGGGCTTCTGGCGACGGCAGCCTGCCGGTCAGCGGCGCTGACGATGCCCACGAATGGACAAGTTACATCCCCTTCGACAAACTGCCTAGCATCTACAATCCACCCTCAGGAGTGATCGCGACGGCGAACGGGCGCATTACGCCGGACGATTATCCGTATTCGATTAGTGCCGAGTGGGAAGCACCTTGGCGCACTGAGCGCATTTACCACGTGCTGGAATCCGGTCGACAATTCGGACCTGCGGACATGCTCGCGCTGCAAAACGATATCCACTCGGAGAACGATTTGTTCGCGGCCGAGCGCTTTGTCTACGCCGTCGACCATGCCGCCAAGCCCTCGGCCCGCGCCAAGCTGGCCGCAGATCTCATGCGCAACTGGGACGGTCGAATGAATGACACCTCCACAGCTGCGACGCTGGCGGTGCGTTCGGCGCAGCAGTTGACCCGGCTGTTGCTCGAACCCAAACTGGGGGCTGCGCCTGAAGATACGAAGGAACCGGACGGCGCATTGAACTGGAAGAGTTACGCGTGGGAGATGCGAACGGTGTGGCTGCAGAACGTCCTCCTGCACCAGTCGAAACGCTGGCTACCGGAAAAGTATCCTAACTATGATGAACTGCTGACGGCAGCCGTCGAAGCTGCCGTCAGCAGTCCTGAAGCCCCGCAGGATTTGACCAAGTGGAATTGGGGCCGGATCAATGCAGTCGACATCGAGCACCCGGTGCTGGGAAAGATTCCGGTATTGAAGCGCTGGGCAGGACCGGGCGTCAAAGAGCAATCGGGCAGCGGCTACACCGTGAAAGCTGTGACTCGGCATCACGGCCCTTCCGAGCGATTCACCGCGAATCTCGCCGACCTCGACCAATCGACTTTAAACACCGTCACAGGACAGGGCGGCAATTTTCTCAGCCCGTACTACATGGATCAGTGGCACGCCTGGTACGAAGGCACAACGTTTACTTTGCCCTTCTCAGCACCGGCGATTGAGGCCAGTCGCGCACATCGGCTGGTGTTGCAGCCGGCAAAATAGCAGACATCCTTCGACAGCCTTTCGAACCAAGCTTTCCAGAACTCAATCTGGCCTTTCGAACATAAACCCGGCTAAAAAAAATCAATCGCCTTTACGTCCGTGATCGACCCGGTGATGATGATGGTCCCGGTTAAAATGTAATCGTTAATCAAAAGTGCGTCCGTCATCGTGTAGTAAACCCGAAGATTACCACCTTCGGCGACATACTCGACATAGCGCGTGGTAAAACCCTGTAGGCCTGTCACATCGCCGTTGTCCGGCGGGATCACGATAGTTCCGTTCGTCGTGTTGTAAATCGAAAGACAGCCGCGCACTTCTCCCTGCGGGTTGTTCACGTTGCCGATATTTGTACAGGTGTGGGAGCCAATGAAAAGCTGATCGTTCGATCCCAGATCAATACGATCGTGATAGCCATCTGTAATGGGAAGGCTTCCGGTGACGGTCAAGCTGCCCACGTCGACGATATCCAGCCTTCCGCAACTTGTAGCTGCCGTAGTTTGCCCGGTACATGAACTGTTCGTAGGGGAATTGCCCGCGACCCAAAGTGTGGAACCACCGAGAAATGCAATGGTTGCTCCATCCACCGCAACGAGCGCCCCGGGCGTCGGCGGGGTGCTAGTGAGGTTCAGCAGTTGCACACTGGCCTGTTTGCCGCCGCATTCGGCACCGCAGTTCAGGATATAGGCCGTGCCGCCGTCGCTGCTAAAGACCGCATTCACCGGCCGGTCGAATCCCGGCACCGTGGTGGTCAGCGGAACGCCAAGGTTTAACTCGAGCGGCGAAACTACGGTCACGGCGTTGGAATCGTTGCTGAAAACGAGCAACTGCGTTCCGCTCAGGTTCGATACTACAGTCTGTGCGCCGGGTACGCTGATGGTTGCCGTGATCGATGGGGATGTGAGGTTCATCTCCACCACCGCCCCGGCGGGCGATCCATTGATCGGAGCAGCGGGCACTGCCGCATAACCGACGGTGGATTGCGGCGCGACCATGCTGCTGGTTGGACCCTGCAATTGTATCGTCCCAGCCACCGTTTCCTTCGTGGTATTGACCACGTCGACTTTGTTGGTCGCTGAATCAAAAGCAAGCAAGACCGATCTATCCGGGTCTATCGCCATCAGACCAGGAGACGTACCGGCGCTAATCCCTCCCCTTTGCAGCGTGTCGTACTCGCCGTCGATAAGGTCAAGCCCTCCAGCTGCGGTCGGGCTGGAAGCGCTCTGCGAGGCCAAAACGCGCTCCGTTAAGTGACTGGGCGGCAAGATTATATGGGCTCCGCTGTTGCAGGAGATGAAGCCTAAGCTGATGATCGCCACAATGCCCAATAGGACAGCCGATTTCTTCAAACGCAATGCTCCCAAGTACAGGATAAAAATAGATTTGTTCGCGAAATAGCGGATTATAGCAGAGCTACCTGCCCGTCCACTTTCTCAAACTGAGTCCAACCGCACTCTACGTCGGGATGCAGGAATCCGGCCGCGTCCTGTATTCTTTCCTTATGCCAGACAACTTCCTCTCCCGCATCAAGCAGTCGCCGGTTCTCTGCGACGGCGCAATGGGAACGTTGCTCTACGCTAAGGGCGTCTTCATCAACCGTTGCTATGACGAACTGAATCTTTCGCAGCCCGATCTCATTCGCGCCATCCATCACGATTATTTGCAGGCCGGTGCTGAGATTATTGAAACTAACACTTTTGGCGCCAATGCGTTCCGCCTCGCCCGGCACAGCCTGGCCGACAAAATTCAAGACATTAACCGGATGGGAGCCCGGCTTGCACGAGAGGCCGCCAAAAGCTTCGATGTTTGGGTCGCCGGATCGGTTGGCCCGCTCGGAACACGAATCGAGCCCTTGGGCAAAACCTCGTTTGAAGAAGCCCGTCAGGCATTCCGCGAACAGATCGCCGCCTTGGCCGAGGGCGGAGTCGATCTTCTCATGCTGGAGACCTTCGGATACCTTGAGGAGATCCATCAGGCAATTTTGGCCGCGAAAGAAGTTGCGCCGACCCTCCCTCTGGTCGCTCAAGTCACGATCGACGAAGATGGCAATTGCCTGGATGGTTCCGACCCGGAAACGTTTGTTCGGCGCCTCGAAGACTGGGGCGCGGACGTGATAGGCTGCAACTGCAGTGTGGGACCGGTAGCCATGCTCGACGCCATCGAGCGCGTGCGTGCCCTCACTTCCCTGCCGCTTTCTGCACAGCCGAACGCGGGCATCCCGCGCTCCGTCGAAGGCCGGAATATTTATCTGTGCTCGCCCGAGTACATGGCCAGCTACGCGCGCAAGTTCGTCGCTTCGGGCGTTCGCTTGGTCGGGGGCTGCTGCGGGACGACCCCGGAGCACATCCGCGCCATGAAGTCTGCTCTGCGCATGGGGGAAGCGCGAAGCAGAATCGTTTCGGCCCACGTTACCACCAGCCCAACCGCCACCTCCGTGCCCACACAGCCTCTGGAGGGGCGATCTCTTCTTGGCGCCAGGCTTGCCCGCGGCGAATTCGTGACAATGGTTGAGATCGTTCCCCCAAAAGGCACCGACATCCGCAAGGAGCTGGAAGGGGCGCGTTTTCTTAAGTCGGTCGGTGTGGACGCGGTCAATATTCCCGACAGTCCCCGAGCCTCGGCGCGCATGAGCAACCAGGCGCTGTCCCTGCTAATGCAGCAGGAAGCCGGAATCGAAGCGATTCTGCATTACACCTGCCGCGACCGCAACGTGCTCTGCATCCAGAGCGATCTCCTGGGCGCAGCAGCGGTCGGCATCAAGAATCTGATTTGCATTACCGGCGATCCGCCGAAAATGGGCAACTATCCCGACGCTACGGCTGTGTTCGATGTCGATGCCATCGGCCTGGTCAACATTGTTCACAGTCTGAATCGCGGTCTCGACCTCGGCGCAAACCCCATCGGCGCGGGCACCGGATTCGTCATTGGCGTAGGCGCAAATCCCGGCCTCGCCGATTTGGACGAAGAGATTCGCCGCTTCGAGTTTAAAGTGCAAGCCGGAGCCGAGTTTGCCGTCACTCAGCCGGTGTTCGATCTTCGGCTGCTCGAAAATTTCCTCCGCCGCATCGAGCACTGCCGAATTCCAGTCATCGCAGGAATTTGGCCTCTGGTGAGCGTACGCAATGCTGAATTCATGAAGAATGAACTGCGCGTTTCTGTGCCCGATTCGATTCTCGACCGTATGGCGCGCGCGCAAACCCCCGAAACGGCCCGAGCCGAGGGTGTGGCCATCGCTCGCGAGATGCTTGTTGCAGTTCGCAACACTGTGCAGGGCGCGCAAATCAGCGCCCCCAACGGACGCTACAGTTCGGCAGTCGATGTGCTGGAAGCGTTAGGCACAAAGAGTGCTACGTCGGCGTAGTTTCCTCTGTCGGCACGAAAACGGAAAATTTTTCGCGCTGTTTACAACAAAAGACTGGACATCCTTCCCGGTTCGTTGCATTACAATAAAGGCAGGAGCAAATTCCTATTGGCCAAGTTTGAAGAGTGCCTCCAGCGCCTGGAAAAAATCGTTCAGGAACTGGAAAAGGGGGACGTACCCCTGGAAAAGTCGCTCACCCTTTTTGAAGAGGGTATGAATCTTTCTTCCGCCTGCCGCAAAGAATTGGAGCAGGCGGAGGGTAAGGTTGAAATTTTGCTAAAGAAGAACGGCAAGCTCCAAACCGAACCGTTCGAGTCCCAACCGGAAGGCGCACCCGCCAGCCGCTAGGCTCGACCGCAACCGCTGCCGCTTTTCGCCAAAAATGTCTGTGGAGTTGAGGTTTCGAACCTTCCCCCCGCAGCCCTAATCCGCCGTTGTTGACGGTGTTCAGTCAGGAGGATTTATGGGCTTGAGTGTCGTGGTTTTTGAGAGTGATCCCAGAGTCGCGCAGTCTCTGGCAGGCAAACTTTCCGCTCACTTCCATGCAGTTCATATGGCGCATTCTACGGACGAATTGCGCGAGCGCCTCGCCGGGAGCCGTCCCGAAGCCGTGGTTCTCGACATGGAAAACTCGCGGTTGAGCGACGTGCGCAATTTGCATCACGATTTTCCTTCGCTACCCATCGTGTGCCTGCACCGCATTCCCGACGATCAATTCTGGATCGATGCGCTGGAAGCCGGCGCGAGCGATGTATGTCGCGCAGGAGATGTTGAGAATGTGCTCGCGTCGGTACTGCAAAGTGTGGAAGTTGCAAAAGCGGCCACAGCGTAAAGGCAGACAGAAAACTTCGGCCGCGCTCTGACTCAACCCACGTTGCTACGATGGAGCTGTGGCTCCGTCCTCTTCTGACTCGCTGCCCTCCGGGTCTAGAGGCAGGCCCAAGCGCTGCAGGAGAATCTTTGCCAGCGAATCTGGTTCGTCGTCCTGGATCAGGGGCAGTTTGCGTTTTTGCTGGCGTCTTTTCGCCGCGTCGGCGGCTTCGTGGTCTATGGACGCGGCTGGTTTGCGGGCTATCATCGCTCGCGGGGCGTTTTGGTTTGCTGCGGGATTCACGCTGGCTGCGGTCCGCGTCGCGCTCACAGGGATCGGGACATGTTCCGGTTTCTCCGCTTGAAGATTGTCTTCGGGAAGATCATTTTGCAGCGGGTATTCTTTTATCGAGTCTTGTTTTATCGAGTCTTCGATCGAAGCTTCTTCCATCAAGTATTCTTCCGTCAAATCTTCTTCCATCAGATTCTGTACTTCCGGCGGCGTGGAGGGCGGGAAGTCGCGGGCGGCCCATTGCACGCCTTTGACGCGGGTCAGGTCGACGGTGTCTTCGTCGATTACCACGTCGGTCAGCTTTTCCGGCTCGAACCTGGCGTTGCGCAGGTTGTAGCTGGCGGTTTGCAAAGCGTAGATCATGAGACCCGCGGTCTTGTGATCGAGCGTGCCCGCGCCTAACATCTGGACCATCTTCATCAGCGCCACCTGAATCGAGTTCGCGTCTTCGAGCAGCGGAAAACCGAACGAGCGTTTGCCGTCGGTGGTTTCGGCGGCGGCCCGGCGCTCATGCTCAACGCGCGTGTGAAAGTAGCAGTGCGTCTTGCGCCGGAGCGCGGGAGAGCCGCACTGCACGCCGTTGACTTTTACGTGTTGACATCGTGGAACGTGTTCCAAAGCCATTTCTGTGAATCCTCATGTCCCGGCGATGAAGATTTTTTTGTACCCCCCGGCCCCTGTACCTGATCTTGAAAACGGTCGAGTTAGTGGGTGGTGGGTTTGTAAAATCCGCATGCCGTAGAAGTTAGATATCAAAATCCGCCAAACAAAGGATTTTGATTTGGACGACTGGTCTTGTGGACTGTCGCCTTGGTGATCATCGTGGGTACGGGCTGTGGAAGACAAGGGGAGATATCACAATATGGCGTATATTTGCTATAAGCTAATCATGCATCTACGTCATTCAGAACGTAAGGGAAAGATTGTAGGGGTAGGGGCCTCCGTAATGGAGACAGCAACTCAGATCGGTCAGTAGGCTATCAGAGACGCATGGTCCATCAGCATCCATTCGTTGAACTACCGTGCGCGCAGAAGAGGCGCGGCTACTTCAAGCGTCTCCCCAGTGGCCGATACGATCAGTCGATCGCGTATACGATGCTCTATTGCACCGAGTGCGGGAAAACCAAAGAGGTTGTTGCGGCAGACCACACCTGTCTATCAGCCGGATTTTCCGAGGCGCGAGACGACCTCTAGCATGTGCGGCACCGTGCTCTCTGCATCCGCGTGAATATATCCCGTCGCCTGTGGAGAGAAAATGCACTGTGTTGCCTGTAGCTAGACCGCACTCTTCGTTTCTTGGTCACCGGAAGCTGCCTGCGCGAAGGCCTCAAAAGACGCCAGGGCGTTTTGCCGGTACCTATTGACGACGGCATTGTGCCGATGGGCGCGGTAGGTTCTTCCGGTCCAAATAGTCGCGGACAACAGGAGCGAGAACAGAAATAGTTTAGGGATTGCCAGCTGAACGCTTTGGGAGGGCGTTAGCGTGGGAAGAACGAAGAGGTATCGCACAGTTAACCCCACAGACAGGGCGGCGGTAACTAGGGCCAGGCCGATGGTAGAGTAAAGCCAGGGCTTCGCGTCCAGTTCGTTCTTATCAGCCTCGCTCTTGAAGTAGTACGCGCGCTGAGAGACGCCTGCCTCCTCTGCGATGCGCCTCACCTCCTCTATGACGCCCCTCGCGTTCTCCAGAATTGTTTTCGAGGTTTCCTCGTTCGACTCCTTCATCTCCACCGGTTTCGCGACCACGTCCTTCGCCTGCTGCTCCAATCTGGCAAAGTCCGTTCCCCTGCGGACGCCAAATGCAATCGAAGGCGATACATTGGAAAAGATGCCGTCGTAGTTATCCCTTGCCTGATTCTCCACTCCGCGTCGCTGGCGCTCCCGCTCCGGTCGGAATGACAAAAAGAAATGAATTCTCAGGCGAATGGGTTGACGATTTGCAGGCCTTCGAGGGCGCGGGTGTGTTGCTTGTCCTCGGAGAGCAACTGAAACGCCAGCACCTCAGATGCTGTTCCAAGGAGTCCTCTCGACGGGCCCCGACAGCATCGTGAGAATGCCCTGATATCTCTCGTACGCCGCCCGCATTCGCGGGGTCCTTCGACTGCGCCGCGCCCTGCGGCGCGGCTCCGCTCAGGATGACAGAGGCTTGGAAGATTGCGGACTTTTTTCTTTTGGCTTCGCGGACCGGGTTTCACGATTTGCAGGCTTTCGAAGGGCGCGGGTGTGTTGCTTGTCTTCGGAGAGCAACTGAAACGCCAGCACCTCCGATGCTGTTCCAAGGAGTCCTCTCGACGGGCCCCGACAGCATCGTGAGAATGCCCTGATATCTCTCGTACGCCGCCCGCATTCGCGGGGTCCTTCGACTGCGCCGCGCCCTGCGGCGCGGCTCCGCTCAGGATGACAGTGGGATCTGTTGAGGGGATTTGCAAGGTGAGATGTCACAAAAGGGGTGTGCATTTCACCGCGTCGGCATGACAAAGCGTAATGACTTTTCAGGCGAACGGGTTCTCGATCCGAACGCCTTCGAACTCGCGGGTGTGTTGCATGTCTTCGGAGAAGAGTATGGTGCAGCCGGATTGTTTGGCGGCGCGGAGGACTAGGGCGTCCCAGAAGGAAAGGCTGTGCAGGCGATGGAGGTCGATGGCGGCTAGGATGTCGGAGACGTCCGGGGTGGCTACGTCGAACTCGGCCAGCAGTTCGACTTTGCGGCGGGCGATGGCGGCGTCCACGCGCAGTTTGCGGGTTACGGTTACGAAATACTCTTGCAGGACCTGTAGGGAAACTACTCCGGTGCGGGCGCGGCGGTGTTCGGTGATCAGGTCGAGGGCGCGGCGCTGCTTGGCGGGCGCGGCTTTGTCGTCGGCGTAGATGAGGATATTGGTGTCGAAGAAGCTGCGGGCGGGCATGGTTTAGCGACCTTGATCTAGCGCTGGTGGATTTCGTCGCGATTGAAGCGCCAGCCGCGGGAATGGCCTTTGCCGGAGAGGAGCTTGAATTCGGCAATGCTGCGCTCGGGGTCGTCGCCGCCGACTACGGTTTGGAGGTAGTCGCGGATTAGCTGGTTCAGGCTTTTGCCCAAGGCTTCGGCCTTCTTGCGGGCGCGGTGGACTAGTTGGTCCTCTATGGAGAGGGTTACGTTCATTTACACAGTATATGTGGACACTTGTTATGTGGTCAAGGATTAATAGCCGCACACGAAGTCAAAAGCCCCACCCTAGTCGCACCGCGACTAAGGATGGGGCACCCTTGCCCGCGCTACTTGCCGCCGTATTTTTCCAGCCACTTCAACTCTTCTCTTACTTTGATTTTGCCGTGCCAGGGATTTTTGCCTAAGTCGTGGCCTTCGCCGGGGAAGATTAGCAGGGCGTTGGGGATGCCTAGGGAGTAGAGGGCGTGCTCCAGCAGATAGTCTTCCAGCACGGCTACGCGGACGTCGTCGGCGCCGGCTACGATGTGCGTGGGCGTGCGGACTTTGTCGATTTGGAAGATGGCGGCTTCGTCGTGGTAGCGCTGGGGGGCTTCCCAGGGGCGTCCGCCCAGGAAGTAGGCGTCGTCGTAGGTGGTATCGTCGTTGCCCCAGTTGGCTGCGTGCTCTACCGCGCCTGCGCCGGTTACGGCGGCTTTCCAGCGCGTGGATTGGGTGATTAGCCAGTTGGTCATGTATCCGCCGTAGCTGTAGCCGCCTACGGTTAGGTGGTTGGGATCGGCTATGCCGTCCTTAACTAGGGCGTCTACGCCTTCGAGGATGTCTTTGCCGGGGCGGGAGACGATTTGGGGAACGATCTGTTGCAGGAAATTGTCGCCGTATCCGGTTGAGCCGCGGTAGTTGGGCTCGAAGACAAGCCATCCGCTGGTGGCGGCTAGCGCGGACCATTGATACCAGTCGGCGGCGAAGTAGTTGCCGTCGGCGTCGGCGGGGCCCCCGTGGATGAAGGTGAAGGTAGGGAGATTTTTGGCTTCGAATTTTCCTGGTGGGTAGATGAGCATGCCTTCTACTGTGGTGCCGTCGTCAGCTTTCCAGCGGTAGGGCTTGCCTTGGGGGAGGTCTTTGTCGGCTAGGTTTTTGTTGAGATCGGTGATGGGACGGGCTTCGTTTAGTTTGTCTACGCTTTCGGCTAGGTAGATTTCAGCAGGCTTTGGAAGAGAGGAGTAGAGGAAGGCTACGCGCGGTGAGTGAGTGGCGGCGGAGATGATTTCGTAGGTGCCTAACCAAGAGTTGAGTTTGTGGAGGGATTGGTTTGGTTGAGCTACCGAGTACATTGGAACTTCTGTGCCTAGACGGGCGGATGTGAGGATCTTTTCCGGCGTCACAGCGTAATGATTGATTTCTCCGTTAAAGTCTTTGCTCCATTGCTCGATTACGCCAGTGTCGGAGTCTACCCAATACAGGTGCGGCTGGAGGTCGCGGTAGGGGCCGGTTACGTCTCCTACTTCTACTTCGAAAAAAATGTGGCGGCTGTCGTTGGCCCAGCGGGGTCGGGTTTCTACGGCTTGGTTGTGGGTTAGGCGGCGGGGTTCTGCGAGTTTATCTTCGCTGCCGGCATTGGCAGCCGAGGGCGGCTGCCCCACATTTATTACATAAAGTTCTACGTCTTCGAATTTTTCCTGGCGCTGGTTGATGGAGTTGGTTAGGAAGGCTAGTTTGTTGCCGTCCGGGGAGGTGATGAGATCGTCTACTCGCAGCGGAGACGTTGCAAGTTCGCGGGCGCCGGGAGTTAGGTCGCGTTCTTTTTCGCCGTCCGGATTTTTCTTTGCGGCGGAGCTTTGATCGAGAGCTGAGTTGATGTCGAGAGCAAAAATCGTATCGCCGCGCTCGGCAGTGCGGTACTGGAGTACGTCTTTCCATTGCTTCTTGTAATCGTCTTTTTGAGTCTTGCTCCACGGCTGGCGAGTGGCGAAGTAGATGATGCGCGAGTCGGCGGACCAGGAGAACGCGTGGACTTCTTCCTCGCCGCGCGTGAGTTGAATGGCTTCGCCGCCCGAGGGCGAGATGATGTAGACCTGCGCGGTATCGTTTTTTCCTTCTTTTTTACTGCGCCTCCCGGCTTTGTCGTCTTCTTCGTCCGATTCTTTATCGTTGGCCGGCTTGCGTTCGGACAGGAAGGCGATCCAGCGGCCGTCCGGGGACCATTTGGGTTCGGTGTCATGGCCGGATTGCGTGAGTTGGATGGGAGAGCCGCCATTTCCTTGGACGCGGTAGAGCCAGAGATCTTCGCGAAAAATTTGCCGATCCCAGTCGGCGCGGTTGGTGGCGATTACTACCGAGTTGCCGTCGGGCGATAGTTCGACTGATGTGTAGCCCACGGAGTTGAAGAAATCGTCGAGGGTTAGCTTGGGTTTGGAGTCGGCGAAACTGGGGTGGGTGGAAGCTACGATCACAATCAGACAAAAAAGACGTTTTGGGATTTTCATAGGCCCTTGGCGGGAAGTAGGTTTATACAACTTCCGGTTCGGGTTCGGCAACTCGTTGAGGGACTGAAAGAGAAATACTTAAACACAGGGGACACAGAGGGGCACAGGCTAAACCGGACTTCATGGTGCTGGCTCGGCATTCTTTAAGGCGTCGTCCAGGGGTTGGCCGGGATGGCCTGCGCCCACTATTACGCGCCAGCCGTCATCGTATTCGCGAAACGCTGCGTAGGATCGGTAACGCGCATCGCTGGGATAAATTGCTGCGCCTATCTCATTCAGCGGAACCCAGTGCCAGGTGAATTCTACACTGGCTACGATCCCCTGTTTGGAGATGCCGGTTACGGCTACCAGTTCTCTTCGGGCGGCAGGAATAGTGAAGGATTGCTTCTCGGCATCGCTGGGAGGGATGATTCCCTGCAAAGTGTCGACGCCGGATGGCGTAAGTGTAACCTCGACGCAAGGGGATTCGACTGCGGGCGGACACGCGGCCTTGTTGGAGGAAATCCATCCGTGATGCTGGAGGGCGAGATATTCCGGAGTTAGATAGTCTTTGTTCGAGATGACGCCGGTGCGAAGTTCGAAATTTTGGGCAGGACGAAAGGCGGTTGAGCCGGCGATCAGGTCGGCGGCTAGACGTCGGGTGAGGTAGTCGCGGGGGGAGCAGGATGAGAGCAGGAGCAGACCTGCTGCGCAGAACATCAACCTGAATGGTTTTGCCATGAAGGGACCTGCGATTATCACCGATCTTGGATTGTAAAGAAAGCCGGCCGCTTGCGCGGGGAGAATGGGCGGAACGCGATTTGTCCTTCGAAGCGGGTTGACCAGCGACCGGGAATCGCGGTACCGCACTTGGGGCAGTGGCCGTCGGGAGTCAGACGATAGGCTTTGATCAGGTAGCCGTAGCGTTCGATCAAAATTTCGTTGCAGTCTGAACAGCGAGTGTCTTCCCAGTCGCTCACTTGGCCGGGAAGATTGCCGGCGTAGATGTATTGAAGGCCTGCCTGGCGGCCGATTTCGGCGGCTTGCAGTAAATCCTCGCGCGTAGTGTTACGAGGATCGGTCATTTTGTAGTCACCGTGAAATGCGGTTACGTGCCAGGGAATGGCGGGCGAGATGCCGGCCAGAAATTCCGTTAGGCGGCGGAGTTCGTCGGGGGAATCGTTGAAGCCGGGAATTAGCAGCGTTACAATTTCGAGCCAGAGGCCCATGGCGTGAATGCGGCGAATGCTGTCTAGAATGGGGCCGATGCGGCCGCCTAGTTCGTGGTAGTGGCGGTCGTCGAAGCTCTTGAGATCGACTTTGTAGAGATCGAGCCAGGGGCGCAGATATTCCAGAACCTGTGGCGTGCCGTTGCCGTTGGAGACGAATCCGGTGACTAGTCCTGCGGCCTTGGCCTCTTTGAAAACGGCTACGGCCCATTCGCTGGTGATCAGTGGCTCGTTGTAGGTGCTGACCAGGATCCTTGCGCCTTGGGCTAGCGCATCCTGCACGAGTGCTTTCGGCGAAGATTGCAGCGGGGGCGAGACTGCGTTGGGATCGCGCAGGGCTTGCGACGTGACCCAGTTCTGGCAATAAGAACAGTGGAGATCGCAACCTAACATGCCAAAGCTGTAGGCCAGCGCGCCGGGATAGGCGTGGAAAAATGGCTTCTTCTCCACTGGATCGCATTGGGTTCCGGCGGTGTATCCCCAGGGAACGTAGAGCTTGCCGGCTCGGTTGAAGCGCACTTTGCAGACACCGGGTTGGCCTTCGGGGATGGGGCAGCAATGTCCGCAGGAGAAACAGCGCAGACGGTTGTTCTCTAGTTTCTCTACTAAAGTGGGATCGGCTTCGCGTACTCGTTCGTCGAGGATGGTGCGGAGGGTTGGCACTGGAACCTCCTTACGATTTTAGCGCCTGCACCGCAAATGTTCGCGGTTTGCGACAGGGCTGTTTCTGATTTACTGCGCCTAAGGGGAGCAGGCATACATCATGTTCCTCACCCGCGCTTCGCGCGCGTTCGGAATGACAGGGGTAGCAAAGATCAGCGGCTGGCTTGCGTGTGCGCGCGCGTTTCGTGCTGCTGGAGCCATTGCTCGGCTTGCTGTTCGATGGCGGCTCTTTGTGGAGGTGTTAGGCGGGCTGCGATGAATGGGGCCAGGACTTTGCTGGCGTCTTCGCCGCTGGCGCGGGCTAGGACTGTCCAAAAGTAAGCTCGATTGTCGTCTTTGGTGACGCCGCGCCCACCCCAATAAAGCGATCCTAACTTCGATTGCGCGGGAACGCTGCCGTTCTCTGCCGCTTTGGTGAACCAGCGGGCGGCTTCG
>Ga0208691_1000109_pt1 | contig 25212 bp, 18 predicted proteins | sample June2015DPH_20_1_FD_184719 | JGI IMG/M metagenome (GOLD analysis project Ga0208691, IMG submission 184719) | Peatland microbial communities from SPRUCE experiment site at the Marcell Experimental Forest, Minnesota, USA - June2015DPH_20_10... | ecosystem: Environmental > Terrestrial > Soil >... | reverse complement strand
GCTTCCTGGCGCGCTTCGCCGATGCGTCCGGCACTTTTGTCTTGCTGAATTGCGCGGCTGTAGTGGCTTTGGTCAACTTTATTGCGGGAAGGCGGGCGGTATGGACGCGCTAAAACGCGAGGCGGGTGTTGGGGCTGGGCCAACTCTGGTAAGCCAAGATCCGCGCGTTTCGGCTCTCTCTGCAGCGCTCAATCGCTGGGCATTACTGGTGGGAGTGATCACGCTGGTTTGCGTCATGGCCTGCCGCCACATCCGTCTGGGTGAATTCGACTACTACGTGGATGAAGCGCAACACGCAGTCACAGGACTCTTTGTCGCGGATGCAATGCGCGATATGCCGCTAAGCCACCCCGTGCAATATGCGTACGCATACTACGCGCAATATCCGGCGGTCGCGATACTGCATTGGCCACCGTTGTTTTACGTTTTTGAAGGAATTAGCTTTCTCTTGTTCGGCGCCTCTGTCGTTTCCGCACGGCTCACGGTGATCCTCTTTGCAGTTGTGTTGCTGGTTGAATGGTTTTTGTTAGTCGAGGAGTTGCAGGATGTCTACACCGCAGCAGTGAGCACTGCAGTTCTGGGACTTCTGCCCATGGTGCTGATTTTTGAAAAGACGGTGATGCTGGAAGTTCCATCCCTCGCCCTTTGCGTCGGCGCGATTCGGTATTGGATACGGTATCTCGAGGACGGGCAGCGGCGTTCTTTTTACGCTTTCGGACTGTGGCTGAGCGCGGCGTTGCTGTGTAAACAAACCAGCATATTTCTGTTTGTGTTCTGCTGGCTGACTCTGATCGTCACGCGGAAGTGGAAGCGAATATTGTCGCGCGACGGGCTGGTGGTTGCCGCCATGGTGGCTGTGCTTGCCGGTCCGTTTCTCGCGCTGATGGCTCTGATGCAGGGCAAGGCGATGGCGACTGACTTGGGTTCCCGCCACATGACCGGTTGGGAGCAGATCAGCTTCTATGCCGATTCGCTGCCGAATTCTTTTTCGCCGATGATCTTTGTTCTGGCGGCGTTAGGTTTGCTCCTGGCCTGGCGGTGGGGCAGGCGCGACTATGCATCCATCATGGCCTGTTGGATTGTCGCCGGATATATTACGTTTTCTTTTTTCGGTCAAAAAGACGCGCGGTTTGCGATCTATTGGTTTCCACCGCTGGTGTATTTTGCCATCGGACTGCTGACGCGATATTTTCAGCGCCCTCCGGTTCGGCTGGCCATGAGAAGCGCTGCGGGATTGCTGGTTGTAGTGTTGGCGGTGCCGGCATGGAGTGAGCAGCGGCCCTTCATTTCCGGCTATGAGAACGTAGCGTCAGTCCTGGTAAACAGGTATCACGCGGGGATTGTTCTCTTCGATGGCAGAGTGCCGGGCAACTTTGTGTTTTTCATGCGGGCGCTCGACCGGCAGCGGCATTTTCTGATCCTGAGAAAATTGCTTTATGCGGACGATATCCGTCCGGCAAAGGCCAGCGAAGAATTACTGCACGGCCGCGACGCTTTGCTGGAGGCGATCCGGCGGGACGGCATTCGCTTCGTAGTTGTCTCCGAGAATCCGTCGGTTCGCTTCGAGGTGCAACGCACTTTGCGAGAGCAATTGCAGACTAGTCAATTTCAGTTGCTAGGATGCTTCCCTGTGTCAACGAACGAGGCGAATTGGCAGGGCGAGCGCCTGCTGCTGTACGAGAACCTGCAATGGACGCCTCCGACGGAGAAACTATTGAGAATACGGATGCTCACTTTGCCGCACGATATTTTTGTGCCTTTTGACCTGTTTAAGGTCGGCCAGCAGTAGCCTGCGGCGCAGAGTAAGCGCGAATCGGCTCTTTATGACGATGCAAACCACATGGGCAAAAAGCAAGGTAAGGTCAGGCAAGTGGAGGACGCGGGCCGAGTCTGTAGTTTCCCTGACGCGCCGACCGCTGATCTTCAATTGCCTTGTGGTGTTCTTCGCGCTTTATTACTACCGGCCTGAAGATTTGATTCGCGCTCTCGCCTACATTCCCATGGCGAAAATATCCGGTGGCCTGGCATTCGTGGCGCTGCTTGCGAGCATGCTGGGCGGCGGAAAATTCAAAGTACCAGCGGCGGTCAAGATACTCTGGCTGCTGCTGGTGCAAATGACACTCTGCATACCCTTGGCGATGTGGCCGGGGGGCGCTTTCCACACGGTTTTCGATAAGTTTGCGAAAGGCGTGGTGGTTGCGATGCTTATCAGCATGGTCGTGGTCAGCTTGCGGGAACTGAGGAAGTTGCTCTGGATTCAGGCGAGCGCGGTTGCACTGGTAACTTTGTTTTCTATCGCGCTGCACAGCTACGGAAAGGATGGCCGCCTTTCGGGCATCCAGGAGAGCATCCTATCGAACCCGAACGACCTTGCCATTAACATTGCGATCAGCTTTCCCCTGGCACTGGCCTTCATGCTGCACGCCCGCGGCTTCAAGAAGGCACTGTGGGCTCTGGGACTGGCAGTGATGGCCGTCGGCGTCGTACTGACGCAATCGAGAAGCGGATTGCTCGCGCTCATTATCATCATCGTGATTTGCGTCTGGGAATACGGGATCAAGGGGAAGCGCCGCCAGGTTGTCGTCGTCACTGCCGTCGCTTTGGTGGTCGGCATGTGTATAGCTTTGTCGAGCGCGCACTATCGGGCGCGGGTCGAAAGCATATTCAAGGGGGATGTGGAGGGCATAAGCGCAGGCGAGAGAGGCTCGCTGGAAGCGCGCAGGGAGTTGCTGAAGAAGAGCGTGATGGTGGCGTTGACCCATCCGGTGTTCGGTGTGGGTCCGGGATGCTTCATCCTGGTCGATCAAGGCTGGCATGTGGCTCACAATGCCTACACGGAACTGGCTGCGGAATCGGGTATTCCCGCACTCCTATTATTTCTTATGGCGATGGGAGCCGCATTCAAAAACATTACCCAGCTTCGGAAGTCAAATCACTATCGAGACGATCCGGAATTCACGCTATTCACGCAGGCGTTGTGGGCTGGGCTAGTCGGGTATCTCACCGGTTCCTGTTTCGCCTCGACGGAATACAACCTCTATCCTTATTTCGTCATAGGTTACACTTGCGCCATGGTGAGAATCATCCGTGCGCCGCTTCCCGCGCGGGTTGAGAGCGAAAAGGGCAAAGAGAAGGTTAAAGGCTTCGCGGTTGGGCGGCTTTCCTTTGCCGGACGGCCGGTTAGCCGAAATGCCTTGACGCCGACAACAAAATCGGTGCCGTGGACCTAACGTGCGGGATAGAGGGCGGACAATAACTGCAGGCGAGTCTCCGGAGGGCGCATGTGGATTGCTAGAAAGCTGATGCAAACAGAGTCGGAGTGGAACCCGAAGGTAATGATGGGCCGGGTAGCAACGCGCGTCCTTCCGGAAAGCGTTCTGCACATTCTGCAGAAGAATTATTACGCTTATGTTCTTAAGCACAAACTCGGTGCTGCGGAACACGATCAGACGTTGGTCGGGCTTCTGGTTTCCGAAGGCGACTGGGTGGTTGATGTCGGGGCCTCCATCGGCGGATACACAAAATTCCTCTCCGAAAAAGTCGGTCCCCGCGGTCGCGTTTATAGCTTTGAGCCGAATCCTCCGACGTTCGACTTCTTGACCCACAATATTGCGGCTTTGAAGTTATCCAATGTTGAAGCTTTCAACGTGGCCGTATCGGATACCATGGGGTCGGCGCAATTGAAGATTCCCCTCTACAGATGGGGATCTGAATGCCATTACGACGCGCGACTGGACGGTCCGATTCGCCCCGAGTGGCGAAGTGTCACGGTCAAAAAAGGCACTCTCGATTCGTTCCTTGCCAACCAGGAGATTTCCTTTATCAAATGTGACGCAAACTTTCACGAACTGGCTTGTTTGCGGGGGGCTCAAAAGCTAATCGAGAAGTGTATGCCAGCCATGCTAATCGAGGTTAATCCGAACCCGGACGATCCCGCAACCAGCGCCCACCAAACCTTTTCGCTCCTGGGTGCAGCAGGATACGAGGCGTACTGGCTGGATGGGGAGAAGCTACGCCGTCGACTTAGGGGCGAGAGGAGCCAGAACTACTTTTTTCTTACACCTCGCCACCTGGATTTATTGACGAGGCGCGGAGTGTTGCTGACTCAGGCGCAAGATACCAATACTGACGCCGGGTTAAGCGCCATAGCGCTTACGGCTGGGCAGGAGTCCAGGAACTGAACTATGCCCGCTCTTTCAGAGGAGATTTTGGCCATTTTGCGTTGTCTAGGTTGCCAGGGCACGGTCGAGCCTTCAACCGAGGCTTTGACGTGTTCAGTTTGCGGCCGAAAATATCCGGTCGTAAACGGCGTCATACGCTTCGTCGATGAGCAGCAGTATGCAGGAAGTTTCGGTTTTCAATGGCACGTGCATGCTCGCACGCAGTTGGACACGACCGAGAGCAACCGTTCTGAGCGCGCCTTCCGGCGGCGCACCGGCTTCCACCCTGAAGATCTTGCGGGCAAGCTGGTGCTCGATGTGGGTTGCGGAATGGGCCGCTTCGCCGATGTCGCGACTCGCTGGGGAGCCCATGTGGTCGGCATCGACTTGAGCCTGGCTGCGGAAGTGGCGGCGCGCAACCTGGCTGGCCGCGACGCAACAATCCTTCAGGCAGATGTTTTTCGTCTTCCCTTTGCGCCGGAGACCTTCGATTTTATTTACAGCATCGGCGTGCTCCACCACACTCCGGATTGCGAGCGAGCTTTCAAAATGTTGCCCGGCCTGCTGAAACCCGGAGGGCGAATCGCAATCTGGCTCTATAGCAAATACAACTCGTGGTATCGGATGAGCGATGTCTACCGCAAACTGACTCGCCGCATGTCTCCGCAACTTCTCTACAAACTTTGCTACGGTGTCGTCCCGCTTTACGGAGTTCACCAAGTGCTGAAGCGCATTCCGGTTGTAGGCCGACCGGCCAGCGGCGCGCTGGCGTACATGATCCCGATGGCATTCCATCCGGAGCGCAGTTGGCGAATTCTCGACACGTTTGACTGGTACTCCCCCTGGTATCAATCGAAGCACACGTATGAAGAAGTATTTCGCTGGTTTGAGAGTTGCGGTTTGGAAGACATGCGAGTCATCGAACAGCCGATCGCAGTGCAGGGCCGTAAGCCGCTCACCGCGAAATCTGCAGCCGGCAGCCAGGCCGCGGAGGTGATCCAGTGTGCGGGATAGCTGGAATCGCCGGCCCGCGTGGAGACGTGATCAATGCAGATAGCGTGCATCGCATGTGCCAAACCATCGTACACCGCGGACCCGATGATGAAGGCGTGTATGTGCAAGGCCCGATTGGCCTAGGCATGCGGCGCTTGAGCATCATTGATTTATCGGGCGGACGCCAACCGATCCACAACGAGGACCAGAGCGTCTGGGTCGTATTCAACGGTGAGATTTATAACTTTCCCGAACTGCGCAGTGAGCTTGAAAGCCGCGGCCACTACTTTTACACGCAAAGCGACACCGAAGTCATCGTGCATCTCTACGAAGAGATGGGCGCGGATTGCGTCCAAAAACTTCGCGGGATGTTTGCGATTGCCCTCTACGACAAGAAGCGCGAATCGTTGCTTTTGGCGCGCGATCGGCTGGGCAAAAAGCCGCTGCATTACACAGTACACCACGGGCGAATTCTTTTTGGATCGGAAATCAAAGCCATACTTGCGGTTTCGCCAGAATTGGCGGAAATAGATCACGACGGCGTGTTGCAATACCTTTATTTCGGTTATATCGCCGATCCGCTGACGGCTTTCAGAGAAATTCACAAATTGCCTCCTGGATGTTTGCTGCAGTTTCGCGATGGCAAAATCGATGTACGTCAATATTGGGATGTGCCTTCATTTGGCACCCACGCGCCAGCGACAGAAGAAGAGCTTTTGCAAGAGTTGGAGAGGCGCCTGGCAGAGGCGGTCCGAATCCGGCTGATCAGCGATGTTCCGCTTGGCGCACTCTTGAGCGGCGGGGTGGATTCGTCCATCGTTGTGGCCCTAATGGCGCGCGCCAGCTCCGCTCCGGTGAAGACATTTTCGATTGGGTTTCGCAATGAGCAGTTTGACGAGACCAAGTACGCGCGTAAAGTGGCCGATAGATTCGGGACAGATCACCATGAGTTGATTGTCGATCCTGACATCGAGCAGACTCTCAGTTTTCTAACTGGAATGCTGGAAGAGCCTTTCGGCGATTCTTCCATGCTGCCCACATATCACGTCTGCCAGATCGCTCGGAAATACGTTACCGTCGCGCTTTCGGGAGATGGCGGCGATGAACTGTTTGCCGGCTACGATCGCTATGCGATTGCCATGAACCGGCACGAGACTTGGGTCCCCCAGGGCTTCGCGGAACTGTATCGCCGTCACGTTCATCCAGCTTTACCCTCTGGCACATATGGTCGAAACCGCATCTGGAATGCATCACTTTCGACGCGGGACCGTTATCTCGACGATGTTTCGTATCTTCCCGCGCTGCATCGCGAACGCCCGGTCTTTTCGCACGCATTTCTAGAAAAAGCCGCGCATCTGCGGAATCCTCTCAAGCCATTTCAGGATTACTATGACAATGCTCCCGCCAGTGACGTTCTAAGCCGGTTGATGTATCTGGATATCAAGACGTATCTCGCGGGCGATATTCTGACCAAGGTCGATCGCATGAGCATGGCGACCTCTCTCGAAGTAAGAGTTCCACTACTCGACCATGTTCTGGTGGAATGGGCGGCAACGATGCCGGTGGAATGGAAGTTTCGCAACGGCAGAAGAAAATATATCTTAAAGAAACTTGCCGAAAGAATCGGAATACCCGCCGATGTGTTGCACCGGCCCAAACAGGGTTTTCAGCTCCCGCTGGTGGATTGGATGCGACATGAGTTGAAGGATAACTTTCTCGCCATACTGCTGGAGCCGAGAACCTTGCAGCGCGGTTACTTCAAGCCGGAAAGTGTGCGCCGGTTGATCAAGGAACACACAACACAGCGGCGCAACCGGTCGGGAATTCTGTGGCGCATGCTCATCCTTGAATTGTGGCACCGGAATTTTCTCGAGGCGGGCAAGTTCGCGGTTCGGCCGGCATACGACGCAGCTGGCGAGGTTTCCCTGCAACCCGCGGGTGTGGCCCCGGCGAGGTTAAGTCCTTAGATTTTATCTCTCGTGCCACACCCACCCCAGCCCGCTTTATCTGATCCGCCCACGCAACTCCGATCTCGTTCCACCGCGCCTGTTTTTGTCGTCGGTTGTCCGCGCTCCGGAACCACGTACCTCTACCACATGCTGCTCTCTGCCGGGAATTTTGCTATTTATCGAGCTGAGTCTCAAGTCTTCCACACACTCGAGCCGGCATTTGGCGATTTGGGCAATGATGAAACCAAGAAGAGACTCTTGCCCGACTGGTACAACAGCCGCTTGTTTAAAGCTACAGGGCTGAACTCAGAAACCCTTCAAGCCAAAATCATGCAGGATTGCCGCAACGCCGGCGATTTTCTTCGCATCGTGATGGAGGAAACTGCGAGGAGCCAGGGAGTTAAACGATGGGCAGAGTGCACTCCAGATCACATTCTGTATCTGCCGCGAATCAAGCAAACTATACCGAACGCGTTGGTGATTCATATTATCCGTGATGGCCGGGATGTGGCCCTCTCGATGGAAAAGCAAGGATGGCCGCAGCAGCTTCCCTGGGACGGGAGAGAACGGCGCATGGCCGGCGGCGTCTACTGGGAATGGATGACGCGCAAGGGGTGTAAGGACGGCGCGCAGTTGGGAGCCGATTATATCGAGATTCGATACGAAGATCTCGTTACCAAGCCGCGCGAAGTGCTTTCGCACTTGAGTTCATTTATTGGTCAGGAGCTCGATTACGACGAGATTCAGAGAGTAGCGATCGGCTCCGTCAGCCGCCCGAACACGTCGTTTCAGGAGGAGCAAGGCGCCAGTCCGATTGGGCGATGGAAGAAGTTCTACTCTCCGGAACAGATCGCGATATTCGAGACATTGACGGAAAAGTGGCTTGCAGAACTCGGTTATGAGAGATTCACGAAGACGAATCACGCCAGCCTTCGATGGAATCTTTTCCGCGAGCAATACAACGCCCTACTCGAAGCCAAATTCCGGATGAGAACAACATCTCTTGGCCGATTCTTAGTGACACGCGATCTCTCAAAAATGTAATTCGTCAGAGACGCATCTGATTATGCCCTATAAAAGTTATCGATTGTATTTTGTAGAACCGCTGCGAAAGCGGCGGTAATCTGAGACCAGTCATAACGTGCCGCAAGCGCGGCCGCGGCTTCCTCATAGGTTTGCCTGCGAACTCTATCCTGTAGGAGATCGATGAGGCCGGAGGCGAAGCTTTCTGGCGTATCGGCGATAAGCAAGTCACGGCCGGGAGTGACATCCAAGCCTTCCGCGCCGATTGAAGTTGAAACTACGGCCTTCCCCATTGCCATGGCTTCAAAAATCTTCAGCCGCGTTCCGCCGCCGATGCGCAGAGGAACAACGACCACCGCAGCGGAACGCAGGAAATCGGTTACGGAGGGAACCAGGCCGGTGACTTCAACAGAAGGACCTTCCAGCCGGTGAACTCGGGAATGTGGATTGCGCCCGACGATTTGGAAGCGGGCGTTCGGAAACGTGTGCAGGATCGATGGCCAGATCTCGCGGCAGAAATAGTCGACCGCATCGATGTTGGGCTCCCAATCCATGGAGCCTGTGAAGACCACGAGTGGAGGGTCGGCGGAGGCGGACGGGGCGACTCGGTACTCTTCCGTGTCCACCCCTGTCGGCACGACCGTGATTCGACAGCGAGGGTCCATCTGCAACATTTCGTCGCGGTCGCGCTGCGAGACCGCAATGATGTGGTGAAAGCGTCGAAGCGCGTTCTTCTCGTAGCGAGCCATCTTGGCAGCTTCGATGTGGTAGGCAAGCCTCCGAAAGGGCGAGGTCTCGGTCTCTGCCATCCGCTGCCAGAGTATGGTCTCAACATTGTGCTGAAAGAGAAGGCAGGGAAGCGGGAGGCTTGGCGGAAAATTCAACGAAGCGGAAAGGAAATCACAGACAGTTACATCGAATCGCTTTTCTGTTAACCACTGCGTTACGGTACGCTTCACCGCCGGATGTGCGAACTTGGCAACCGCATACGGAGCATTGGACGCGAGCCTCGAGATGTAATCGACGCGCGCGCCAAGAGCGCCTTCAGGCGCGCCAGTCGAAATAGTGGTCGTTCCCGGTAGGCGCTCGACGATCGCAGTTTCATAGTCGGGATCGCGCCGGCCTCCGTAGTATGAAAGCAGGGCAACGTCGTGATGCTTAGCCAGATGTCTGAGAATGTTAAAAGAACGGATCTTGCCACCGGTATCGATCGGCCAGAGTTTGCCTGCCTTGACCCAGAGTATCTTCATCGACAGGTGGATGGTAGTTGCAAGGCTCTCGTGTAAGTTGGTAGATGTCGAACGATGTTGTCGCCGTTGAAGGCTTCTTGCGATGTGTTACCGAACAGTATGGACTGCGAAGGTTAAGAAACTGTTACAGCCGCGGTGCCGCCGTCCAACGGGCAAACGAGATAAAATCCTAGCACGAAACGATCATGATATCGACAGAAAGCTCTACCCGGGAAACCGCGCCAGTCTTCGTAGTTGGCTGTCCGCGTTCAGGGACGACGCTGCTTTACAACATGTTGCTCTCCTCGGGCAATTTTGCAGTCTATCTCGCGGAATCGAACGTTTTTAATTTGCTCGTCCCGCGTTTCGGCGATTTAAGCGTTCGTGCGAACCGGGAGAGACTTGTGAGTGCATGGCTGGAGAGCAAACTGTTCAGGGCTTCTTTTCTTGATGCGGCAGAGATTCGCGAGAAGGTGTTGTCCGAGTGCAACAATGGCGGCGATTTCCTCCGGATCGTAATGGGAGGAATGGCCCAGGCGCAGGGCGTAAACCGTTGGGCCGACAATTCTCCCGAAGAACTCCTCCACATGTTGGCTATCAAGGCCACCTTGCCGGACGCTCTGTTCGTTCACATTATTCGCGACGGACGCGATGTTGCTCTCTCGCTCGACGCACGCCCGCACAAATGGGTGCGGCCGTTTTCATGGGACCTGAAAGATAGTTTGTTGGTCACGGGGGTTTTTTGGGAGTGGATGGTGCTGGGAGGAAGGAAGCAAGGCAGAAGCCTTGGCGAAGATTATATGGAGGTGCGCTTCGAGGATCTGCAGGTGGAGCCGCAAGAAACTTTGACGAAAATCGGAGAGTTTATTCGTCACGACTTGAATTACGACCGCATTTTGCGGGTAGGAATTGGATCAGTGAGCGAGCCGAATACTTCCTTCAAGGGAGACTCCGCCGGTCCAGTCGGGCGTTGGAGGAAGAAGATCAGCGCGGACACATTGGCGACGTTCGAAGAACTAGTCGGGCCGACTCTCAAGACCTTTGGCTATTCATTGGCCGCCGATGGCGCAACTGCCAACCTCCTTGCGGCGATGAGGCTCCGGAGTTGTTACCGAGCGTATTTCGACGCGAAGTTCTGGTTCAAGAACTCGTCTATTGGCAGAACCTACCTGGGTCCAATGTCCGGATTGCAGATTGACGAAACCGTCATTGCGATTGATCCGGCGAGGCAATCGGCGGAGAAGGTGCAGGCATAAGCCGAAAAGGGTCAAACTCTTCTTTCCAGAATTAGACTTCGCAACCGGTCGTACAGAGCATTCCCTAGAAGCCGGTGAGAGGTTGTACGCAGCGAAGTGAGAAAACGGAGTTGCCAAAGTCCCTCGCGGCGGCATTGCCGTTGAAAGCTCCTTAGTGTTGCGTCGCGCTTAACTACAACTCGCGCAAGTTGAAAAGGATCGGTCCGGGGAGTGTTTGCGTCGATCCGACTGGTCGCAACGGTTTTGTACCCTGCCTGACGGGCGACCGCCGCGACGGTTGGACTCCAGCGTCCTCCGGGACAGGAGAAGTGATGAACCGGCCGGCCAACGATTTCTTCCAAGCGAGCCTTCGGTTCAGCGATTTCGCGAGCAAGCTGCGCCTCGGAGAGATCATTCAAGTAAGGGTGCGTCATGGAGTGGCAGCCGATTTCGAATCCCGCCTCGCTCAGTTCTCGTACTTGGCGCGCAACCATGTAGCCGGGGCGTCCGAGAAAACCCAAGGTTATGTAGAAAGTCGCGCCAAAATTCAGACTGTGCAGAATCGGAGCGGCTATAGTGAGGTCAGTTTCGCATCCGTCGTCGAAGGTGAGCACAACCCCAGGGGAGACTTTGTTCTCCAGTCCATCCGAGACCGATACTCCGCGGAATCCGGCACTCTGCAACCAATTCATTTGCTCGCGGAAGCTGGATTCACGAACCACGTAGCGCACGTAACCCTGCTCGCTCTGGCATAGTGGGCGGCCATCGACCTCCATCTCGTGATACATCAAATAAACGATGGCGTCACTTCGCATGAGCTGTGCACAGACTGTTACTACAAGAGCGATTTACCGCGAGCGGGCTTCGATCACCTGCTGGACGAGGCGAATCCAGTCGCCTAATTCCGGGAGAGGATCGTTCCACATGAAATTATCATGGAACGTTCCCGGGATCGGGGTGAGCTCTGCGAGAAGAGTAGACAATCGGTGGGGGAACTTGCCCGGGAAACCTCGCGGAGGGCCCTTCCACACCTCCATGAGATGACGAAAATCCCCAACCAGCCAACGGCACCGAACGCCGACCTTGTAGGGTGGCGGCGAGTTTACGTCCCCGAACTCGGCCATGGTGGCCAGAAGTGCAGGGAAGTCGGCTCCCGCGTAGCAGGCCAGCGGCAAAGAGTGCCAGAATCGTCCGTTGATTTCGAGAAAAACGGGAACGTTGTCGGGGCGAACGCGGCACTCGATCATCGCCACACCGTGCCAATTCAGCGCCCGCAACATCGCGAGGCTGGCGTCTCGAATCGATGCACTTGGCAAAACGCTTTCGCGCAAAACACTGCCCGAGCCGGTCGGATGTAAATCGCGAATCCGGCGATGGGCAAACTCGGCTCGTAGCTGGCCACGATTCATCAAAGCAAAATATCCCGCGCCGGTGCCTTCTACGAACTCCTGAACCAGCACAAAAGAGCACAGATACCGCATCTGCGTGAACGCCGCAATGGCTTCGGTCTTGTTTTCCGCGTACGCCGGCCGGCCGGTTGCACGTGTAGACCCATCCCGAGAGTGTTCTTGAGAGGCTCTGGGCTTAAGAACAACTGGAAACTGTAGCGAGCTGCACGCTTCGTCCAATTCTCCGGCGTCGCTTACCAAGACCGTCTTCGGGACAGCAATGCCAAGCGATTGCGCGAGCTCGGTGGTGTGCCTCTTGTCGAAGGCCCGCAAAAGATCGGCATGCCCGGGCAGAACCAATCGTGCCCCGACTTGAGTGAAGAGGTCGCGATGGGAAGAAATCAGAGAAGTCGTTGCTTCCGTCATGGGCAGCACAAGCGTGCCCGCTTCTTTGCGCGCCTCCCCCAATACGTCTGCCAGAAACTGATGGGCATCCTTTTCCGGTGGGGCATACTGAAAGCTTGCGGAGCAATAACGTGACCAGCTCGCCTTCGACCACGCTCGAGACTCCCCGGCCCAGACCGTGTGCCGGCGCCTGGCAAGCGACCGCACACAGGCAACCGCTTGGTTCTGATTGCCGTCAAGAACCAGTATCTTCATGAGTGTCGTGTGCCGTTCAGGATGATTCGATCCGGTAACGAGCAGCGGTACGGATGCGCGCGAAAAAATGTTTCGCGACAGTTAAATGCTACCAGCAAACGCTCTATTGCCTATGCCGAACCCGGCATTTGCTCTATCCTGAAAATGCGCTTTTGAGACATTGCGCCCACGTTTCTTGGAATCGGAGACTTCTGATTGTCCCAACTCGCTTTGAGCAGTCAACCGCATCCCTCAAACATAGCAAAGAGTACAGCGGGGCGTGTGGGCGTTTGGCTGATGAGCAACACTCTTGAAGTCGGCGGAAGCGAGCGCCAGTTTGCTACGCTGGTCGAGTCTTTGGATCGCGACCGGTTCGACGTACATGCCGCGTGTTTGCGCCGGATAGGCGGGCTTTCAGGGCGCTTAGGTGAGATTCCAGAATTTCCTCCTGGGGGCAGATTGCTCGGTATTCAAGCGCAGAGAGCGCAGTGGACCATGCTGCGAAGGATGCGCCGCGAGCGTATTGCAGTGGCTCATGCCTTCGATTTCTATACCAACCTCATGATGATTCCGGCTGCACGAATCGCTGGAATACCGGCGATAGGCAGCCACCGCCAAGTCGGGGATTTGCTCACGAGGGCCCAATTCAAGGCACAATATTGGGCATTTCGCTTCTGCGATCGAGTGGTGTGCAATTCGCGTGCGGCGGCGGAGAGTTTGCTCGCGGCGGGTTTGCCAGCGTCAAAGGTGGAAGTAATTCCCAACGGATTACCGGAGGTAGCATTCGCCGATTACCCGCCTTCCATTCCACGCCAGCCGGGCATTTTGCGCATCGGCATGATCGCGAGAATGAACAGCGCAGTGAAGAACCATGTTCCGTTTCTGCGAGCGGCTGCAAAGCTGTCGAAGCAATGTCCAGCAGTTGAATTCGTGCTCGCGGGAGACGGCCCACTTCGCCCGGAACTGGAGCGAATGGCCGCGGAACTCGGCATCAAGGATAAAGTTCTTTTCCTCGGCGAACGGCATGATATTCCGGCTATATTGGCAAGCCTCGATGTCAGCGTTCTCATTTCATCGTCCGAGAGTCTCTCGAATGTGATTCTGGAATCCATGGCTGCGGGGGTTCCAGTCGTAGCCACAAATGTAGGTGGAAATCCGGAGCTTGTCAGGGATGGGGAAACTGGAGTACTCGTCCCCTTGGGAGGCGAACCTATGCTGGTCGAGGCAATTGCGCGTCTCGTGAGCGATCCTGTGTCCCGCGCGGAATATGCCGCGCGCGGCAGGGAATTTGCGCGTTCTCAATTTCATATCGACAAAGTACGCCGACGTTTTGAGCAGCTTTATTCCACTCTGGCCAAGAAAGACTCACGCAAAGCGAGTTGACGCAAAATCACACGTTGCACTATGAGTATGGAGAACCTTAGATCTCTGGCGAACTCACAAAGGTGGCTGAAGCCTGTTTTCCGGGCAATCGGCAATCTTCGTTGCCGGACCTGGGATCTCCTCCATTCCGTGGACACTTGCGGCGAGGTGCCGCTGCTTCAGTTGAAGTTTGAAAATAAGCATAAGACTAACGGTCTCGAATACCAGTCTCATCATCCAGCGATCATTCGCGCGGGGCTGGACCTGCTGAATATTGAGTATCAGAATTATTCCTTCGTCGATTTCGGTTGTGGCAAAGGCCGGGTCCTGCTGGTCGCTTCGGAATTTCCGTTTCGCAGAATAATTGGCTTGGAGTTCGCTCCGCAACTTGCGGAATGCGCCCGGCAAAATCTGAAGACCTACCGCTCCAGCAGCCAGAAATGCTTTGAGGTCGAGGCGATTACGGCAGACGCTACCGAATACGAATTGGCGCCAGAGCCGCAGGTATTGTATTTCTACAGTCCTTTCGCATCGAGCGTCCTGGATCAGGTGATCAATAAAATCGAGTCCTCGATGCGAAGGTCGCCAAGGGAACTACTGGTTCTGTTTTCCGGGATCATTTCCATGCGGGACATCGGTTTCGGCGCACGGCCTGAATACGAACGCTTGCAGCGGACTCGATACTACGATCTATATCGCCATCGTTCCGCGTAAACGGTGGGCTGTACACATGACAGGCAAGAAAAATGGCGGGAACGAACTGGCGGAAGATCGTCGAGAAACTACGAAGTATGGATCGGCAGGAATTTCTCGACCGTAGCCGGCAGGAAGTTTCCAAGCGTTCGGACGTTTTGCTAGCCCGTTGGGGCATCGATTTTGTAGGGCTGGAGCCTCGGTTGCCGGATGCCTCACCCGGTGCATTGTTCTTCTCCGCCGAGCAAGTTCCTGATCTGCTCCAACTGATTCGCGAACGACTGCCAGAAGAAGCGGCAAGGATAGTGGCTCGCGCCGATAGAATCTGTAAGCATCACTTCGACCTGTTGGGATACGAGAATCTCGACTATGGAAAAGTGATCGATTGGCATCGCGATGTGGTGCATCGAAAGACCGCCCCGCTAAAACCCTTTCATCGCGTCAAGTATCTTGATTTCGCCGAAGTCGGCGACAGTAAGGTGACTTGGGAATTAAACCGGCACCAGCATCTCGTCGTCTTGGCGAAAGCGTATCGGCTCACCGGTGAAGAACGCTACGCTAGGGAAATTCATTCGCAGTGGCACAATTGGCAGGCAAACAATCCGTACCCTATCGGAATTAACTGGTCCAGCAGCCTGGAAGTAGCGTTCCGCAGTCTCTCCTGGATTTGGGTATACAGCCTCCTCGAGGGCACGCCCGCGCTGGGGTCAGATCTTCGCCGCGAATGGCTCAAGGCGCAGGCGCTTAACGGGCGGCACATCGAGCGTTATCTCTCGACATACTTTTCCGCCAACACGCATTTGCTCGGAGAAGCGGTCGCCCTGTTTTTTCTCGGCGTTCTCCACCCGGAGATTTCCTCTGCCAAGCGCTGGAAGTCGTTGGGATGGAAAATTATTCTCGAGCAGTCACGACGGCAGGTAAATTCTGACGGCTGGCACTTCGAGCAATCGACCTACTATCACGTTTACGCAATCGATTTCTTTCTCCACGCGGCGCTGCTTGCCGAGGCCAACGGCCAGAGCCTTTCGCAAGAGCTGATGCAGACCGTAGAGCGCATGCTGAACGCCCTGTTCCGGGTGAGCTTGACAGCGCCGCCACCCAGGATTGGCGACGACGATGGTGGCCGGCTCTTTGACGCTGCACGCAACCGCTCACACCACCTGCTCGACCCGCTGGCCGCGGGCGCAATTCTGTTCAAGCGCGCGGATTTCAAACAACTCGTCGGCGGATTGCGAGAGGAAACGATCTGGCTTCTCGGACGAAAGGGAATTAACGCTTGGGATGAACTTGAGCCGCAGGCGCCTAAGGCCACTTCGACTGCTTTTGAAGCGGCCGGAATCTACGTGCTGGCCGCCGGAAAGAGTCAGGTGGTAATTAACGGCGCACCCTCAGTGTCGCAGAGCTATGGGCATTCCCATGCTGACGCGCTGAGTGTCTGCCTTCAAAGCGGCGGCCGCAATCTGTTGATCGATTCTGGAACGTGCGAGTACGTCGGCGACAGTAATATGAGAAACCTATTTCGCGGCACAGCCATGCATAACACGCTGCGGGTGGATGGCAAAGATCAGGAAGAACCTGTTGGGCCCTTTTCGTGGAAACGCGTCGCCCGGGCCAAAGCAGAGCGGTGGACCGTCGGCGAAAGTTTCAGTCTGTTCGTCGGCAGTCACGATGGCTATCAACGATTATCTTCGCCAGTTGAGCACCGGCGATGGGTGATTGGGTTGAGCTCGAGTGTATTCCTGGTGCGGGATGTCCTGCAAGGCAGCGGTGATCACGGTGTGGATATTTCGTGGCACCTCGCGCAAGACCTCCGACAGCAGGATGAGCACGTTTTCGTGATCGAAAGACAGGAGCAAGGTTTGGCCATAGTGCCCGTCAAAAACCACGGTTGGGAAGAAGAAATGCGGCAGACTTTATGGTCGCCGGTATACGGAAGACAAGGAAAGACGGCAATGCGGAATTTTGGAGCTCGCGTTTCTTTTCCGGCGGACTTCGCAACCCTGCTGGTTCCTTTCCAAACGGCCCGAAGTTCCCCCGGTGACTTCGCATTCCTAGCCGAACCAAACGACACTCCGTTTGTTCGAGCTTACCGGTACGAAAATCTGGCGGCCAACGTCCGTTTCTTTTTTGGAAGCAAAGACAAGCCTTGGCAATCCGGTAACGTTGCCAGCGACGCCGAGTTCGTTTGCCTCGCCGTACATTCCTCACCGTCAACTCCCGACGTGATCCTGTGCAACGGAAGCTACGTCGATTTTGACGGGGTTCGCTTATTGGCCATGAAGCGTGGGGTGGCATGGTGTGAGCTGGTTCAAGGACCCGCTCCCAGAGTATTTGGCTCCGATCTTGAGGCTGTTACGCATCCTCAAATCCCTTGTCCCTCTTGACTTTTGCCCCAGACGGATTATGCTTGGGAGAGCATCCACCACCCCCCCGTCTTGGCGGATCATGCGGTATTTTTCACCGTCTCAGTTGTGAGTTCAAACGGTCTCAGCGCAAACGACAAGCTGGTGGTGTGTTCAAAATAAGAGGGGAATCCAGGTCCGTGAAAATCTCTACCATCGCATTCATCCTGTTGATTGCTGGAGCGTCAAGCCTGAACGCGCTTACCTCCACCACGACTACGATTTCTTCTTCACTGAATCCTTCGATTTACGGGCAGGCGGTCACGTTTACGGCGGTGGTGACTTCCACGCTCGGAGCCCCGCCGAATGGAGAAACGGTGACTTTCAAGCAAGGTGCCACGGTGCTGGGAACTGGCACTTTGAGTTCGGGCAAGGCCACGTTCACGACCACGACGCTCGCTGCAACAAAGAGCGGAGCTAGCGACAATGTTAAAGCTACCTATGCCGGCGACTCGAACTTCAAAACCAGCACTTCGAGCCCTGTAGACCAAGTTGTCAACCCGGCGACCACCACGACGACTGTGGCCTCGTCAGAGAATCCCGCCAACTTGGGCCAGTCTGTGACCTTCACGGCAGCCGTGAAACCGGAATTCATCGGCACCGTCACCGGCACTGTGTTTTTCTATAGCGGGAGTAAGAAGCTTGGCAGCGGGACCCTCTCGGGCGGGACAGCTACCTACACGAGCACATCACTGCCGGAAGGCGACAGTCAGATTACAGCCGAATATAACGGAAGCAGCACTTTCCTGACGAGTACTTCGTCCATTCTGAATCAGAATATCGATGCCGGAACGACTATCGATACCACGATGACTTTCGACGGCGTCACGCGTTATTACCAGGTTTTTGTGCCGGGCGTCCTTCCCGCGAATCCGCCTCTGCTTGTGATGCTTCACGGAACGACTTACGATACCCCTCCACAAAATCCCAGCACGGCCGATTGGGGTTGGTCGAGTATTGCTAATCAGTATGCTTTCATCGAGGTTCAACCGGCTTCGACCTACAATGCCGTTACGGGTCAGTGGAATTGGAACGCTTATTTCATGGACGCTTCCTTTACCTCAACCGAGTCCGGCAGCTGCACTTCACCACCCGCCACCTCCTGTCCGGACGACGCCGGTTTTCTGCGGCAGCTCATCATTAACTTGACGAGCCAGTACCACATAAATCCTAACGAGATCTTCGTCACCGGGTTTTCCTCCGGCGCCCAAATGACGGAACGAGTGGGCGTCGAAGTCTCGGACCTTGTAGCCGCAATCGCGCCTACCTCCGGTCAAATGGAAGGTCAGGAGGCTGCCCCGCCGCCGGTGCTGGCGCCGGGAAGTGCAGTCGCGCCAGTTTCCGTTCAGGAATGGCATGGCACTGCCGATACCGAATTGCCACCCTGCGACTACGGAACAACGGTCTACTCGAAGATTACCTATTATTTGGACACTGTGGACGACACCTTCAATTACTGGGTGCAACAAAATAAGTGTTCGACGCTTCAGACCACGCAGACGCTGTGTACGGATGGGCAAGCTACGCAGGGACTCTCGGGCAACATTGCGACCGGCTGTTCGAAAAATGTGGAGGCTCAATTCATTTGGGAATCGGGCGTTGGCCACTCCTGGGAAACCAAGAACAATGCGTCGCGATGGTTGTTCCTGTCAGCGCATCCGAAATAGAAGGCGTAACTCTGAGATAATTTAGGCAAGCGACGGCGAGGGAGGATCATGGGAGTTGGGCAGTCCGCAATAACTAGCGAAATGATGAAGGAATTAACTACTTTTATTTCTCAGAAGGTGGTGAAGGGAAAGTGCGAAATTAGCGAAGACACGCCGCTTGTTTCTTCCGGCCTTGTCGATTCTTTCGCCCTCATCCAGATTTTTCTGCAGCTGCAAAAGATTGCCGGGCTTAAGGTTCCGGCTAGCAAGGTTGAAGCGACGGATATGGAAACCGTCCGCACGATGTTCGCCACGGCAGAGAAGTTTGGTAAGCCTGTTTAGCAATAGGTGTTCCGGCCCGATGTTCGCTCAGCCAATCGTTCCCGCGGCTAGCATTTCGGTGATCTTCCCACGATCGATTTTGCCGTTCACATTCAGGGGAATCTGAGCGACATGGTGAATGTGACTCGGGACCATGTACCGAGGCAGCTTGCTTTCACAAGCGGCGATGATCCGCTTATTGTGAGATGGGTCGGATCCGGCTAGAACTCCGACAATTCCGGAAGCTGATCCGTCCGCGATGGGCCACGGAATTGCAACTGCCAACTCAGTGCGCGCGGATTCGCGCAACACCAGGTCGATCTCCTGCAACTCCACGCGATATCCGTTGACTTTGACCTGAAAATCGCGGCGCCCCAGATAAAACAGGCATCCGCGCTCGTCTTGCCGGACCAAGTCGCCCGTACGATACCAAATTTGTTCGCCTGTACGCTTCAATCGAACGAAGCTTTTCGCAGTTTTTTCTGGATCGTTCAGGTATCCTCGCGTCACTTGCGATCCGCCCAGGCAGAGTTCACCACTTTCTCCGAGCGGCACCGGCACTAGATCTTCGTCTACCGCGCAGACTTGTTGTCCATCGAAAGGCCAGCCGATGGGTACCAAACCACGAACGCTCTCCGCGGGCGAAGTTGCGGAATCCCAACGATAACGTGTAATCGCGATTGTCGCTTCCGTGGGTCCGTACAAGTTTTCGAGGATCGAATTATTCGCCGCTCGCTGCCACGCCTCCGTGAGAGCCGCTGATAGGGCTTCTCCGCAAAACAGGCTCCAGCGCAAAGTTGGGAATGCGCCCGGCTCCAGCAGGCCAAGCTTGGACGCGAACATTGCAACCGAGGGTACAGAGAACCAGACTGTGAGTTTGAGGTCGTCGACCAGGGCCGCTGGTGTCAGCGTCTGCGCAGCGAAGGGACAAAGCGTTGCTCCGCCGTCCCAGCAGGTAAACAAATCGTGCACGCTGAGATCGAAGGTAAGATCGAAGTTTTGCGAACAACGATCTTCGCCGTGGATGCCGAAGTGTTTCGCGGCAAACTCCATGTAGGCAACGGCGTTCGACTGGCTGACTGCGACTCCCTTCGGTACCCCTGTGCTTCCGGAAGTGAACAGCAGGTAAGCGGTGTCATCTGCATCGATGGAAGGTTCGCCGGGGTCATGTATTTTCGAAAGTTGTTTCGCCAACGTAAGGCGGTGAGTCGCGAATTGGTTGCCGTCAGGTTCCCAACCGGAATCTGGAATGATCAACGACAGAGGTACGCTCAGGCGTGGTAGTAAGGCGTCCAATGTTGCTGCACATTCCTTTCCGACTACCAGAGTCTTGCATCCAGACGCCTGTAACATCGCCAGCGTCCTCTCGATAGGAAACTTTGGATTGAGCGGAACATAGCCTCGACCGCTGCCCAAGACGCCCAGAATTCCGCCATAAGCTGCAACACTTCGATCGGCTAGCACCGCGACCGTTTTTTCAGATTGATCGAGAGTATGTCTCAGAAAAGCCGTGATTCTCCCTGCGTAATTCCACAGCTGCTCGTAACTCATCATCACTTCGCCGAGTTCGAGTGCGGGACTGGCAGGTCTGGTTCGCAGGGAGCGGAAGAATCCGCTAATCAGACTCCTCGTGTTTTGCGGCGAATGCATCAGTCACTTGAGAATTGGGCTGGGAATTGTCGGCCTGAGATTGATTTCCCCAAAACCTACCTGCGATCTGCGGCAAGGGAAGCCTTCGAAGCATCGCCTGTATTTTTGCGCTCGATGATCTCGAAAAGCCGGTGGGCGACAATGCGGTCGCCTTCGGGCTTCATATGCGAAATGCCGACGTAGAGCGAAGCCTTCTGGTCGTCCACGATGTCTGCGAGATTATAGAAGTCTGCGCTCTTTATTTCGGCGCTTTTGTCGTACACAGCTTTGTACATCAAACCCAGATCAGGGAAGTCTTCATACTGGAAGCGCAAAACTTGTTCCTCATAGGAAGTGAGTTGCTTATGTCCAACCGCCAGATTCGGATACCAGGCAAAAACCGGGCGAAACCCGTACTGTTTGCCCAGCAGGTCGATGATGCCGATGTTCTGAATGTAGTTGTCAATCACCGCGGTGGAAAGCGTTTGCATATCCAAGTATCGTGTCGCTCTTTCGTTTTGCCTCTCGTGAAAAGGCATTTTCGTCGCCAGCCTCTGAAGCAAGCGATAGGTGTTGGTTTGTTGCAAGTATGAAAAGCTGGCTCTCTGCGTCTTTCCCCAATTGTCCAGGAAATTTCTGAACAGATTAAAGTTGCTGTGCACATCGGCTTCGCCGCTCTGATAGGCGGCAAAGGCTTCGGTGCCTCCGTCGTAGAAGAGCACCACGTTGGGCTTTCGGCTCGCGTGCTTAAGCAGTTCGATCAGGCCGACCATCTCCTGCGTGTTCGACCACCCCTTTTCGCCGTAGTTCACGATGCAAACCGGCGTGCCGGCGCTCTCGTATTCTTGCGCGACAAGGGACGGAATGGTTTCCGCATCCGTCGATCCCGCGCCCCACATCACCGAATCGCCAAACATCCATATGGTGAAGGTCTTGTCATCGCATTGTGTGTGCGCGGTAAGGCGGACGCCGTCCTGATTAATGGAAATCGATGCGCCATGATAAGGAGCGCGGCGCCAGAGCACGTACTGGTGGTAGGTGACTCTGTCGGACTGCGCGTATTCGTTCCAATATTCGCGGTCCTCGGCATTTCCGTTTTCGGCCATATCCAGCTTCACGCCCGGTTCGAGGACGTCCCGCCCATAATCACGGTAGCGATAGTACGAATAGAGTTCGACAGCCCCCATGAGAATCACCGCCAACGTCACGGCTACACACAGGCGGACGCCGAATGATCGGAGCAGGCGTCGATATGGCCCGGAGCTTACGGGAGGAATCTCCACTCTTTGTTCATCTTTTGTTAATGGCACAAAACCACAACCTCGCTCAAACCTGAGGAAAATGCTAGCACAGCGCTAGCCTCGGAAGTCCATACCGTCAGTGGAACAATTCTCGTTGTCTCGGCTAGAACAAGGCGTACATGACAGGGCCAGTTTCCGCATGCCCCGGTTGGAAGATTACGCTCAAATAGATCGTCAATATTACGACCAGCGGAGCAATCCAAACCCATCGCTCTTTCGCGAAAGTTGTGACGACAATTTGCCACCCGTTGCCGTTAGCGGACTTTTTTGTCGAGTCTCCGACTCGGTTCAACAGCTCTCCGGCGCCGATGACCGCGAAGTATCCAACTGCCGCGAGCAACGTCATCAAGTACAAACTGGGAGCCAACGTTAAGTGGCCATAGCTGCCAACACTAGCTATTGCGCTCATCATGCCCATCGCCTGGCCGACGGTTTCGGACCGAAAAAAGATATAACCCACGCACACCGCCGAAAATGTCAGCCACCACGAAACGATTGTCGCTATCGGCCCCGACCATTTGAATCCACTCCACTTGCGAAACTCCTGCCACTGACGGTGCAGGACTAAGAGGATTCCATGGTAGATCCCCCACATCATCAGGAGAACACTGCCCTTGTGCCAGATCCCGAAAACGAACATGGCAATCACCAGCGCCAGATTTCGCCACCAGGCCTCAAATCGGATTGTAGCTAATGGCAAAAAGACAAAATCGCGGATCCAGAATGACATCGACATATGCCATCGCGTCCAGAACGACGAGATGGTGGTCGACAAATATGGCCGATTGAAGTTCTCATGTAGCTTGATCCCGAACAGGCGCGCTGCGCCAATTACGATGTGCGAGAAGCCGCAGAAGCTGAAGTACAACTGGAATCCATACGCGATGATGAGGCACCACACATCGATTCCGCTCAGCCGTTTCGCGGTGTCATTGAAAGCCGCGTCGACTCCGGCTCCCGCGTAAAGTCCGCCGCTCATGACTAATGCGAGAAGAGACATAAGCGTGCCAATCGCAACCCGACGCACGCCGGTCTTGAGATCGTCCTCGCTAACAGACCAATCCTGCCGGAATTGCGGCAGCATGCTCGACATTCGGCAAATCGGTCCTTGCAAAACCGTCGGCCAAAAAGACATGTACAGGCAGAACTCCAGAAGCGACGGATCCAGTTCTTTTTCGCGATAGAGTTCAAACAGGTAGCTGATGGCCTGGAATGTCCAGAAAGACACTCCCAGGGGAAACGCAATTCGTTGAAGCGCGGAAAGTGACGATCCGGGCGGCGCGACGGTGCCGAGCAAGGGCAGGTATTTGAAAACGCTCAACAGGGCTACATTGAGAAAGATTCCAGTCCACAGCCGCCCTGATGTGATCCTTTTCTTCAACCACTCGCCCAACCCATAATTCATGAGCGAACTGAAAATCAGCACTACGATCAGCCACGAGCCCCAGGTGTAGTAAAAAATCCAACTCGAGATCAGGTAAAGCCACTGGCGAAGCGTGACCGAACGGAGCCGAAAAGCCACCAGCCACACAACTACCAACCCGACTGCATAGCCCATAAGTTCTGATGTCATGATTGGCGGCCGAAGCCTTGAAATTCATTGAACGCTAATAATTCGCAATTACAATTGAATCTCATGTTCTCGTGGGAGATGCGGGTTGTCAACCCGCTTCAATAGCCGATTTCGGCCAGACCGAGCCAGGGAGAGTGCATTTGGAAATTCCGAAGCCTGTCGTAGAACCATCCGGACAGGCGAACGCAAATGGCTTATCCGCACCCGACGAAAAGCACACATCGCTGGCGGCGAACCTTGCCTGGCGCGCGTTAGCGAACTGGTCCGGTCAATTCGTTTCCTGGGCTTCGCTTCTAGTCGTAGTTCGACTGCTCTCGCCGGCAGATTTCGGACTGGTTGGAATGTCGGTTGTGCTCTTTTGGTTTTTGAAATTCTTCGGATCATTCGGGATTACTGCTTCCGTCACGCGTCATCGGGATCTAAGCGATGAGGCGCTCGCGCAATTGAACACGATGGGAGTCGTCTTCGGCGTGGGATCGTTCCTGCTCGCCTGCGTGTTTGTTTGGCCTCTCGCGCTTTTCTTTCGGAACCCGCGCCTGGTGCCGGTTGCAATTGTCACGAGTCTTGCTCTGTTCCCGCTCGGGTTGCGAAGCGTTCCCGAAGGCCTGATGAATCAGAAGATGCGCCTGAAATCGCTGTCGCTGTTTGACGCTCTGCGCGACGTCATAAGCGCCGGCGTGACAGTTTTGCTGGCGTGGATGGGCTTCCATTATTGGGCGCTGGTGCTGGGAAATCTGGTGTCGGAAATTGTCCGATGCGCGATCGTGTTAAGCGTGCAACGATACCGGTTCGCCTGGCCGCGGATGAGCACCATACGCGAGCCGCTGGTTTTCGGCGGCCGCGTTTTGGTTTCAAGCTTTGCCTGGTCAACTTACAACACGCTCGACAATATGACAGCCGGCCGCGTGCTCGGCCAGGCGGCGCTTGGTCTTTATGGCATGGCTTGGAACCTTGCCAACGCGCCTTTGGAGAAAATCGTCTCGCTCGTTACAACATTGATCCCAGCCTATCTTTCTCGAGTGCAGACGGATATGGCAGTAATGCGCAGCTATGTGCGATCTCTCACCGAGGCAATCGCGTTAGCAACATTCCCGGCGACGATCGGCATGGCTTTAGTTGCGCGCGACGCTGTTCCCCTCGTGATGGGGCACAAGTGGAATGGCATGATCGCGCCTTTGCAGGTGCTCAGCGCTTACGCCGCGTTTCGCTCGATCATCGCACTGTTGCCCAGGGTCTTGACCACGGTTGGCCAGGCCAGATTCGTTATGCGGGTTGAAGCTTCCGGGCTCGTGATTATGCCACTGGCTTTCTGGATCGGCAGCCACTGGGGCATCCGAGGCATTGCTTTCGGCTGGGTATTCGCGTATCCGATCTTAGCCCTCGCCGAATGTTGGCAGACGCTAAAGACGATCGGGATGAAGGCCGGAGAATACATCGGTGCGCTGCGTCCCGCTCTGGATGGCTCAGTCGCGATGATGCTGGCTCTGACCGCGATGCATTGGCTTCCTTTGCCCCGCCAATCTCCGTGGTTCTACCTGGTGAGCGAGGTCGGGGTCGGAGCCATCGTTTACGTGGGAACGATCTCAGTATTCCACCGCGGCAGGGTGGAGTACTTTCTGAGCATTGTGAAGAGGGCCAGGAAGCCCCGACTCAAAGTATCGGAGGAATC
>Ga0208691_1000108_pt1 | contig 25239 bp, 24 predicted proteins | sample June2015DPH_20_1_FD_184719 | JGI IMG/M metagenome (GOLD analysis project Ga0208691, IMG submission 184719) | Peatland microbial communities from SPRUCE experiment site at the Marcell Experimental Forest, Minnesota, USA - June2015DPH_20_10... | ecosystem: Environmental > Terrestrial > Soil >... | reverse complement strand
TCTTCGGATTGTGCTTCGACAAAACCTTCGTGATGGCCGCCGTCAGCGTGGTCTTGCCATGGTCGATGTGACCGATGGTGCCCACGTTGCAGTGCGGCTTATTGCGATCAAATTTCTCTTTCGCCATAACAGCTCTTAGCTCCTAACTCTTAGCTTCTAGCTCACAACCAAACCTTCTTCGTCGCCGCCAAATTTCTCGTAGTAAGCTCCGAGAAATTCTTCCTTCTCGATCACTCCTTCGGCGCGAAGCCACTCTCAAACTCTTCGAACTCATATTGGAACCGGTCTCGAAAACGCTCAAAATCCCGATGCCAGATCCAAAAATCCCTCACTCGGTACGACGCGACCTCGGCGAACTCTTGGTCGATCTTGGTCAGCAGGTATCCCTTCGCCTGCCGCAACAACCGGGTCCAACTCCCACTCTCGCCAAACGCTGCCTCGAACTCTGCCCGCCTGCCGTCCGCGACCCAAAACCTTCGATCAACCACGAACCTCTGATCGCCGAACCGCGGGGCGCGCAGTCACTTCGTCGTCCCTTGCACCTTGGCGATGATTTCCTCCGCGACCGAGCGCGGAGCCTCCTCATAGCGCGCGAAGTGCATCGAGTACTCGGCGCGGCCCTGCGTTGACGAACGCATGTGGGTCGCGTACCCGAACATCTCCGCTAAAGGAACGATAGCCTTGATCACCTGCGAACCGGCGCGGTGCTCCATGCCTTCAATGCGTCCGCGGCGCGAGCTGAGATCGCCCATGATCACTCCTGCGTAATCTTCGGGCGTGACCACTTCGACCGCCATCACTGGCTCCAGCAGTACCGGGGAAGCTTTGCGGGCGGCTTCCTTGAACGCCATGGAACCGGCAATCTTGAATGCCATTTCGTTTGAATCGACGTCGTGGTAGCTGCCGTCGTAGAGCGTCGCCTTCACGTCGACCATCGGATAGCCCGCCAGAATGCCACCCTCGAGCGCTTCCTGAATCCCCTGATCGATGGGCTTGATGAATTCCTTTGGCACCGAACCACCGATAATGTCGTTGACGAATTCATAGCCTGTGCCTGCGGGTTGCGGATCGAGCTTGATCTTGGCGTGACCGTATTGGCCGCGGCCGCCGGTCTGGCGAATGTATTTGCCTTCCGCCTCGGCGTGACGACGAATCGTCTCTCGATACGCCACCTGCGGCTTGCCGACGTTGGCCTCGACTTTGTACTCGCGCATCATGCGGTCGACGATGATTTCGAGATGCAACTCGCCCATGCCGCTGATGATGGTTTGGCCGCTGTCGGGATCAGTATGAACTTTGAACGTGGGGTCTTCCTGGGCGAGGCGTCCCAGCGCCATCCCCATTTTTTCCTGGTCGGCCTTAGTCTTCGGCTCGACCGCAACGGAAATGACCGGCACCGCAAAAGTAATCGATTCCAGAGCGATGGGATGGTCTTCGTCGCAGATGGTGTCGCCGGTCGAAACATTCTTCAGGCCAACCGCGGCGCAAATATCGCCAGCGAGAATCTCGCTGATTTCTTCACGCTTGTTGGCGTGCATTTTCAGCAGACGCCCAATGCGCTCGGTTTTGGTGGTACGTACATTGCGCACCGAGTCACCGGTTTTCAACTGGCCGGAATAAACCCGGATGAAGGTAAGCTGGCCGACAAAGGGATCGGCCATAATCTTGAATGCCAGCGCTGAAAATGGTTCCTTGTCGTCGGCTTTGCGAAAAATCTTTTCCCCGTTATCCGGATTCGTTCCGTGAGTTTCCGGTACATCGAGCGGGGAGGGCAGATAGTCAACCACTGCGTCGAGCAGCGGTTGCACACCTTTATTCTTGAACGCAGTGCCAACCACAACTGGGAACACTTTCAAGGCAATGGTCGATTTGCGCAACGACTTGCGCAGTTCGTCGGGGGTAATCTCTTCGCCTTCCAGAAACTTGTGCAGGATGTCGTCGTCGTTCTCGGCGATGGTTTCGACCAGTTGCGCGTGGAACGCTTCCGCTTTCTTCTTCAAGTCGGCAGGAATTTCTTCGGTAATGTATTCAGCACCCATGGTGTCGTCTTGCCACACGATCGCCCTCATGTTGATCAGGTCGACGACGCCTTTGAATTTATCTTCCTGGCCGATCGGAATCTGGATCGCGACAGGCTTGGCGCTGAGGCGCTTGCGGATGGTATCGACCGCATGCTCGAAATCCGCGCCCATCTTGTCGATTTTGTTGATGAAGCAGATACGCGGCACGCCGTATTTATCGGCCTGGCGCCAAACTTTTTCCGACTGCGGCTGCACCCCGTGAACGGCGTCGAACACGGCGACTGCGCCATCGAGCACGCGCAGCGAGCGCTCGACTTCGGCGGTGAAATCGACGTGGCCGGGAGTGTCGATGATGTTGATGCGAATGTCGCGCCAGGTGCAGGTGGTGGCGGCGGAGGTGATCGTAATGCCGCGCTCCTGCTCCTGCTCCATCCAGTCCATGGTCGCAGTGCCTTCGTGCACCTCTCCGATGCGGTGAGTCCTTCCCGTATAGAACAGGATGCGCTCCGTCGTAGTGGTCTTGCCGGCATCGATGTGGGCCATGATGCCGATGTTCCTGCAACGCTCTAATGGGACTGTTCTTGGCACGACTATATCTACGCTTTCTGGGGCTCTGTAATCAGCTGTCAGCTTTCAGCCGTCAGCTAAAACTCTTGTTTACCACCGGTAATGCGCGAAGGCTTTATTTGCCTCGGCCATGCGGTGAACATCTTCTTTCTTCTTAATGGCGGCACCTTTTCCATTGGCGGCGTCCAAAATCTCGTTGCTCAACTTGTCGACCATGCCTCGCTCGGCGCGGCCGCGGGCATAGGTCAAAATCCAGCGGATCGCCAGCGACGTGCGACGATCGGCATTCACTTCAACCGGAACTTGATAGTTCGCTCCACCCACGCGGCGGGTCTTCACTTCAAGCAGCGGCTTCGTGTTCTCGACGGCCTTAGTGAACAGCTTAAGAGCTTCATCCCCGCCCTTTTCCTGCACCTTACCCAGGGCCTCGTAGAAGATACCCTCGGCGGTCGAGCGCTTGCCTTGCCACATCATCGAGTTGATGAACTTCGTTACCAGATTCGAGCCATAAACGGCATCGGCTGGAACGGTCCGCTTTACGGTATGTCCTTTGCGAGGCATTTAAACTCCAAGTTTCAGAGTTCCAAAGTTTCAGAGTTTCAAGGTCTGTGCGATTCTTCCGCAACATTGAAACCTCGAAACTTTGCAACCCTGAAACCCGCTTCTTTTATCCCTTCTTCGCTCTCTTCGCGCCGTACTTCGACCTCCCCTGCTGGCGTCCGGCCACACCGACCGCATCCAGGGTGCCGCGAATCACGTGATAGCGCACACCTGGCAGATCCTTTACGCGGCCCCCGCGAATCAACACAATCGAGTGCTCCTGCAGATTGTGGCCAACGCCGGGAATGTAGGTCGTCACTTCAATTCCATTGGTCAATCGCACGCGAGCCACTTTGCGCAGAGCGGAGTTCGGCTTTTTCGGTGTTTGCGTGTACACACGGGTGCAGACCCCGCGCTTCTGCGGACAGCCCTGCAACGCCGGACTCGCCGTTTTATAACGGGGCCGCTTGCGACCCTGCGCCACCAACTGGTTAAAAGTAGGCACCTTTTGCCGCTCCTTCTCACACACCAAACACCGCGCATGCCAACCCGCGCAACCACAACCAGCCTGCAGTCATCCGCTTTAACAGCGAACCGCACAGCCGGTCTGGCAGGCTCAACTGGCCAGCCATGCTTCTCGCCGCACACTGAAGCGCGGAAAGAAATTCTGGGTTCCCAATCTAGATTTGCGCTGCCGACGGTGGCACCCGGCCCAAACTCCGGGGGTACTCCGTATCGCCAGCTCTATCCCGCATATCCTTCCGCGAACTCTGCATGCCCGATTCAGGAGCGCAGAAGCCCGAGGGCGAAAGGTGGCGCGGGACTATTTCAGCGAGGAAAGTTTCCGGACTCACGCACCGGAAACGTATTTCTAAAGCTCGACTGCCAGCGGGCGCAAACGCTCCGACAAACTCGCAGTTTACAACAAGCTTGGATTGACTCGCGGAACCAAACTACTATAGCAACTCGAACGAAACATCGTCAACTTCTGTTTTTGCATCCCAGAGAAAATGAGAGGTGACTGGGAAAGCCAGCTGGCTGGATCGTAGCAAACGGCTTGCTGAATCGGCCCATCACCCTCTACACTACACCTTTTCCGTTCCAATTCATTTCTTAGATGAGCAGTTCGCTGGCGAGGCGAATGCCCGCGACTAGAGGGTGCATGGGAAGATTGCGTTGCGTTCAGTGGAAGGTCCTCGGCATTGCCTTGTTTTTATTGTTTTTCCTGCCCGCTTGCGGCGGGCACAAACCTGCCGGCACCTCACCCTTCCCCGCCAAGATTTCTCTCAATCCCGCATTAAGCGCTTCCATGCAGCTGGGCAGTACCTTGCAATTCACCGCCAGCGCACAGAACGGCACCAACGGGAATATTAACCCCACTTTCACTTTTTCACTGACTCCGACAAGTCCTGGTGGAATTTTGGAGATTTCGCCGAGCGGGGCCGCCTGCGCGGGCAGTTGGAATGCTCCGTACTACAACGTCTGCACGCCCGCCGGAGTAGGAGTCGTGCAAGTAACGGCGACGGCCTTAGGCGCAACCAGCCCCCCCACCACAGTTTTCGTGCACCCCGAAGTCGACAATATCCAAGTCAGCATAGTTCCTCCGGTAAATTCTCCGCCACCGGCCTGCGCCAGCCAAGTGGCTTTACCGCCTGCCTGCGACCTCGCCTTCAACAACTCGGGCAATTACTGTGTTTCGCAGAATCAGGTGCAGACCTTGCAGGCTACAGCCTATAGTCAGGGCACCGATGTTACGGCGCTGGTCGGTCCTTTCACGTGGAATCAGGCTAATCTGAATGTGGTCACAATCACTCCGATCATTACCTCATCCAGTAACGTGCCTACGAATCAGGCAACCGTCGTCTCCAACACCCCCGGCGCGACACAGGTTGTGGCTTCCGCCTCGGGTGTATCGAGTCAGCCTTATATTGCCGAAACCTGTCCTGTGCAGTGCATTGCTTTGGAAGTGAGTCAGAACGGCTCGCAGAATCCCAATCAAATCAACTTTGTAACAAATAAGGGCACATCGGAGACGATCGCCGCCACGGCAGTCGACGTCCAAGGTTGTATTGTTCCGAAGCCCACGCTCACCTGGACGTCGTCATCGCCTGCGGCATTGGTCCCCGGCAGTGCCTCCAGCGGGTGCGCCGCGGGAACAACTTGCGTAATATCGACGACGCAGGCTGGCGGCGCCGCGATTACTGCATCCTGCACTCCTCCCACCTGCAATATCGGGTTCCCGCTGGACGCTCCCGGATTGCCCGCGCTATATCTGCCCCAGCCGGTATACCCGGTCACGGCTATTTCCGGCCTGGCAACCGGCGTTAGCACGTCTACCAATGTTTTAGCGAGCAGTCAGGATTGCTACAGCACTGCTCTCTGCCCTGTGGCTCTTTATAATTTTTCCACCACCAAAAACGTCGCCGGCAGCCCGACCGAAATGCCGACACCGCCGAATTCGCTGATGTTCGATCCCGCCGGTGACAAAGCATACGCGGGAAGTGAATACGGAGCGCTGCTGATCACCAGTGCCAACCTGGGATCTTCGTCCGCAAGCCCTTTCGCCGAGCTAGCCGCTCCGGGAACGACTCTGGGGGCTATAACCGGCAAGGTGATTGCGGTTTCGCCCAACGGCGGCATGGCCGTATTCTCGGACACCGTTTCCACTCCCAACCAGGTTTACGTGGCGACTACCACTACGGGCGCTTCGGGTGCAGTGTCGTTGAATATTAACGGCGCCGTCACCGCCGCTTTCTCGCCCGATAACTCTAAGGCGTTTATTCTGGGCAATGGCGGCAACACATTGTACGTATATTCGCCGCTGCAGGCGCTGCAGACCTATCCGTTGACAACGTCCGCGTGCGATCTGTCAATGTCGACTTCGTGCAACGCCATTGCATTTTCTTCCACAGGAGCATTTGCCCTGCTTGCAGGCGGGGGGCCTGCTTCGAACTTAGCGCTTTTCAGAACATGCGATAATTTAGAGCTGAACCTGCCGATCACGACTGCGCTTCCCGCCACACCGCTATTCTTGAAGATGGTGCCGCCGGGAAATGTCCCTGTGGGGAATCCGATTATTCCGATTTTGCAGACGACAGGCGCTAATGGCACCGTCGTTGCCCTCGATTTTTTCTACGGTGTGGATAATTCCGGAATCGATATCATTGCCACGGCAACTACAACTCCGCTGAGTCCGACCCCGACCTCCCTGTGTACTCTACAGACCTTTGCCCTGGCCTCGAATGCGCTGACTAGCACGCCATTCCAGCCCTTTCGCATTGATTTGCAAAAGGGAGCTTTTCATCCCATCAATGTTTTCGTTTCCCCAGACGCCACCCAGATCTACATTGTGACCACCGACCAGGGCATCCTGGTGTACAGCCTTAGCACGCAGTCGGTGAGCGCCATACCGTTGCTGAACAACGCTTCTCCCGTGGCTGCTGACATGACGGCAGATGGCACTCTGATTTACGTTGCGGGAAGCGACGGTTTGGTGCACCAAATCAATACCGCGCTGGCGGCGGACCAGCCGTCGCCCATTTTCTTTTCCCAGCTCCCGGATTCCTCGAACAACTTCTGCTACATGAATTACAGCTGCACGCTGAATATCCTCGCCGTGAAGCCATAAGGATGCATAATCCTCCGTGATAGGCCGAAGCCTGGGTGCAGAAACTTTTTGTGCGGGGGACGAAAAGAATTGAATTTGCACTGATGGCAGTGAGGGAGTCCTACGCCGGTTTCTGAAGTTCCTTCGCGACGCTGTCGAGAACGCCGTTGACGAATTGTACCGACTCCAGGCTGGAGAACTTTCGCGCGATTTCGAGCGATTCGTTAATCACCACCGCGCGCGGCGTATCCGGATACGCCAGAAACTCCGCGACGCCCGCACGCAGCAGGTTACGATCGACCGCCGCCATTCGCTCCATGCGCCAGTGTTCGGCGTGGCGTTCGATCAGTTGGTCGATCTCTGTACCGCGGTCGGTTGCAACGCGAAATAGATCGTCGGCAAATCCGCGCACCTCGGCGCTGGCGGTGGCGTGTTCCGCCCAGAAGGTGTGCCGGACGTGGTCCACCGTCTGCTTGCCCATGTCTGCCTGAAAGAGCATTTGCAGAACCAGTTCGCGAGATTTGCGGCGGGTACCCATAAAGCTTTCAGCCATCAGCTTTCAGCCGCCAGTGGGCTGTGAGCTCATGGCTACATTTGCCAGTTTACAGGAAGCATTTAAAGCTCGCGGAAGAGTTCCGCAAATGCAGGGCAAACATCAGCGCTTGCGCTTGGCTCGAACAGGATGTTTTGCAGGCGCATTTTTTTTTGAGGCCGATAGCTGCCGGCTGATGGCTTGCCGCAACGATGCCATCTCCACTGCCGCCAGCGCCGCCTCGAACCCTTTGTTGCCCATTTTTAATCCGGCGCGATCGATGGCCTGCTCAAGCGTGTCGCAGGTGAGGACGCCGAATGCATGTGGGACACCCGTCTCCTGCGCCGATTGCCCGATTCCTCGTGTGACTTCGTTGACGATTACGTCGTAGTGCGCCGTGTCTCCTCGCAGCAGGCAGCCGATGCAAATGATGGCATCGTACTTTCTGGTTTCCGCCAGCTTCCGCGCTGCCAGCGGAATTTCGAAGGCTCCCGGCACGCGCACGAGATCGATGTTATTTCTCTCAGCTCCGGAGCGCAACAGCCCATCGACCGCACTCACCAGCAACCTCTCGGTGATGAAGGAATTGAACCTCGATACAACAATGGAAAAATACCGTCCGGCGGCATTGAGCGATCCATCGAGTGACGGAACTTCAGGATCGGGAATTCTTTCGACGAGGAAGCCGTTATCTTTTTTCTTCTCCGTGGCGGAGCCTGCCCTGGGCGAAGTCGAAGGGCGGCCCTGTGGTGAATTGGCTTTCAATTCGTGGAATCCGTGTCGTGCCATTGCGTCAGTTTTAGTTACCCTTAAACTGTGCCAGCCGCTTCTCGAGAAATGCGCTCGTTCCTTCCTTCTTATCTTCGGTCGCGCAAGCGACTGCAAACAGCACGGCCTCAAGATACAAGCCCTCGCTCAAACTCATATCCATACCCTTATTCACAGCTTCCATAGCGTATTGCACGGCCAGCGGGGCGTTGGCGGTGATCTTCGCGGCAATCGCTTCCGCCCGCGGAATCAATTCGGCGGGAGCTGTGACTTCATTCACCAGTCCGATGCGATGGGCCTCCTGCGCCGTAATCATCTCACCGGAGAGCAGCAGTTGCATGGCAATGCCCTTGCCCACCAGACGCGGCAGACGCTGGGTTCCGCCGTAGCCCGGAATAATGCCCAGCTTCACCTCCGGCTGGCCAAGCTTCGCATTCTCACTGGCCAATCGCATCGTGCAAGCCAACGCCATTTCGCAACCGCCGCCGAGGGCGAATCCATTGACGCACGCGATCACCGGTTTGCCCAGATTTTCGATGAGATTGAGAACATTTTGTCCGCGGTGCGTATATTCCTTTCCGTAGACGGCATCGTGCTTCGCCAGTTCCCCAATGTCCGCGCCTGCTATAAACGCCTTCTCGCCCGAGCCTGTAAAGATGACGACGCGAATCGAGGCGTCGTTCTTGATGTCATGAAACACCGCGCGCAGCTCTTCCATGGTGGCCATGTTGAGCGCGTTCAAAACCTTGGGCCGGTTGACGGTGACGTAGGCGATGGAATTCTTTTTTTCGACTAGTATGTTTTCGAAGTTCATAAATTCAATCCGGGAGTTCGCAGACGAGATAGGCCTTAGTCGGCAGCAACAAAGTCTATTTTCCCTTTGCGACTGCCGCAACTTCATCCTTGCTCAGATCGCAGCTGATACAGCGGGCCGTCCACAACCGGTGCCCGAAAACCTTCCCGCAGCGCGGACACTTCCACTCGGTGAGCCACCACGCCCCCGCCAGGTAAACGCCGACCCAACCCAACAAGATCGCGAAGTCGACCGCCTCGCCCAGCTTCAACCTCGCAGTCGCGAAGCCGACAAAAATGAAGCTGACAAATAGCACGACGACCAGATTTCGCCTTGCCACATAGCTGTGCCACGCGCTGCGATATTGCTCCACTTCGCTGGCTCCTCCCTCGCCCGGCGGCCGATCGGTCTTTCTCCGTCTGTGCAGAATGTTCATGTGGAAGAGCGGCATTTTGCGACGCTAACTACCTGCCAGATAATCCGGGCTCTCTACAGTTTATTCGGCACCGGCTTATTCGGGTCGGAATAATCGTAGAACCCTTTACCACTCTTGCGACCGTACCATCCCGCCATCACCAGCCGCTTGAGTAGCGGAGGCGAGGCAAAGCGGCGCTCCTTGAACTCGTCGTACATCACGTGAGTAATGTAATAAGTCGTGTCGAGGCCCACGAAATCGAGCAGCGTAAACGGCCCCATGGGATAGCCGCAGCCCAGCTTCATTGCGTTGTCGATATCTTCAATGGAACCCACCCCTTCTTCGTAAGCGCGAATGGCATCGAGCAGATACGGCACCAGCAGCCGGTTTACGACGAACCCTGTTTTGTCCGATGTGCGCACCGGGACCTTACCCAGCTTTTTCGCGAACTCGTAAGCGGCCTCATAGACTTCATCGGCTGTGGCGATGGTGCGCACCACTTCGACTAACTTCATCAACGGCACAGGATTGAAGAAATGCAGTCCGATGAATCGTTCTGGACGTTTTGTGGCCGTCATCAGTTCAGTAATTGAGATCGACGAGGTATTGGACGCGAAGACGGCATGCTTGTTTACGATGGCATCGATCGACGCGTACATCGCTTTCTTTTCCGCGACGTTTTCGATTACCGCTTCGATGACGATGTCGCAGTGAGCCAGATCGCGCTTGTCGGTCGATCCCTTGAGGTGCGCGCGGATTTCGTCTTTCTGCTGCGCGGTAATCCCGCCTTTTTCAGGCGGGCGCTCGGCGAACTTCGCCAGCGATTTCTCGATGCCCGCGAATCCTTTGTCTAAAAACTTCTGCTCGACTTCAAGCACCGTGACATCGAACCCGGCTGTCGCGCAAACTTGCGCGATGCCGGAGCCCATCAGCCCACAACCGAGTACGCCAACCTTCTCAATTTCCATCGCTCCTCACTCAAGTTCTAAATCGGGCTTTCCGCGCGAGATGGCGCGACAAGCTTCGTGCGTGCAATATAAAGATCATACTGGCATAACATTTATCCTATTAATTTCCCTTGGTAAAAGTTCCATATTTATGGCATACATGGGATAATGCCCTCATGAAGCAGGATTCCGTTCGCACCACGGTCGATATCCCCGCGCCGCTCTACCGCAGGCTCAAAGCGCAAGCAGCCGCAAATGGACGCTCGGTGCGCGAACTGGTTCTCGCCGGCGTTCAGAGCGTCCTCCTTCAGGCACGGCGCCCACGACCGCAACGAGTGCAATTTCCGCTGATCGTCTCCCAGGGCCCCAAGGTCAATCTCACCAACGAACAAATGTATGAACACGTTGAATTTCCTTGATTCGAACGTTTGGCTGGCCCTGATTTGGAGCCGGCATGTTCACTCCGAAAGGGCACAGTGCTGGTTCGCAGGGGCCGCGGAGGAACAATTCTTCTTCTGCCGTTTCACCCAGCTCACCGTTCTGCGCTTGCTCACCACCGAATCGGTCATGGCAAAAGAAACCAAGACCATGGCCGAAGCCTGGGCGTTGTGGGACCGCGTGTGGGCCGACCCACGCATCGCCTTCCTGCCCGAACCCGACCATCTCGAAAAAGAATTCCGTTCGCGTTCGAAGACTTCCAGCCGCTCCCCCAAGCTTTGGGCCGACGCCTACCTACTTGCCTTCGCAGCCGCCTCAGGCTTGAAGTTCGTCACCTTCGACCGGGCCCTTCAGGCCCGAGGTGATGGCGTGCTTGTCTTATAGTTCAGTATGACTATTTTGATTGTGCATCGAAAGGGCCGTACGCGCAGACTTGAGCAATGCCGGAACTCATTAGGGCCACAACCGAGTACGCCACCCTTTGGATTTCCATGAAACAAATCTCCAGTTCGACCTAAGCCTCTAGATCACGGGGAAGCTAGATATGATCTGATGCCCGAGCGCCCCGATCCAGCACAGAGCACCAGCAAGCTCAACAAATTTCAGAAGTCGTCCCTTCGGTTCACGAAAGATGCGAATCCCAAACCAAATTGGCAAGACAACTGCCGAAATCACACCAAACCAGAACGTAGCGGGGAGCAATGATCGAAATCATGTGTTGTGGACTGTCCAAAGGGGATACTGCTCCGCCGGTCCGCTAACCAGAAAATCGAAGGCGAGGACTGTTACCGCGGAAACGTCGCTCTTCAGGAAGCTCGACATGGGAGGTTCAGGGTTAATCTAATTCAAACTCTCCACAATCATCGCAATTCCCTGCCCGCCGCCGATGCACGCCGTTGCCAGTCCATACTTCTTTTTCCGTCGACGCAACTCATACAACAGCGTGATCACCAGCCGCGTTCCGGTCGCACCTAACGGATGCCCCAGCGCGATTGCCCCGCCATTTACGTTTACTTTTTCACGATCCAATCCCAATTCTTTTTCAACTGCCAGATATTGTGCGGCGAACGCCTCGTTCACTTCAATCAAATCGATGTAATCGAGCGAGAGTCCAGCCTTCTGCAGCGCGAGCTTCGATGCCGGCACCGGGCCTCGGCCCATTAGCTTCGGCTCAACTCCGGCGATGCCCCAGCTGACGATGCGGCCAAGCGGCCGAATGCTGCGCTTGCGCGCCTCCTCCAGCGGCATCAGCACGACCGCCGCGGCGCCGTCCACAATGCCGCTGGCGTTTCCCGCCGTTACAGTCCCATTCTTGCCAAATGCGGCTTTCAGTTTGGCCAGCCCTTCCATCGTGGTCTGCGGACGGCGGTGGTCATCTTCGGTTAGTTGTTCCCCGGTCGCCTCACCCTTCGCATTTCGCAGCACTACCGGAACCAACTCTTCCTGAATTCTTCCGGCTTTGTACGCTTCGTCCGCACCCTTTTGCGAGCGCAGCGCCAATTCATCCTGCGCCTGCCGGGTGATGCCCTGCTGTTCCCCATACAATTCGGCCGTGTTCGCCATGTACAAACCGCAGTAGCTGTCGAGGAGCGCAACCATCAGCGAATCTTCGAGTTTGCCCCCTGGCGAAAGAGTGAACCCATCGCGACCGCGAATCGTAAAGGGAGCCTGGGACATGGCTTCCATGCCGCCCGCAAGCACAATCTTCGCCTCGTCAAGCTGGATCATCTGAGCTGCGTTGACGATCGACTGCATCCCGCTGCCGCATAAGCGGTTCACCGTTAGCGCTGGAGTTTCGATGGGCAGGCCTGCGCGCAACCCGACGTGCCGCGCGCCGTAGAGCGCATCTCCCGATGTTTGCTGCGCGTTGCCAAAGACGGCGTGATCGAATTCTTTGGAATCGATTCCGGCGCGTTCGATCGCGCCTTTGGCGGCAACCGCACCGAGCTCCTGGGCCGTAAAGTCTTTCAACTTGCCGCAATAGCGGCCAAAGGGCGTGCGTGCGCCACTAACGATCGCAATATCACCTGGCTTCAACATGATTTTCCTGACCGATTGCGTGCTCAGAGCGGATCAAAAGTGATAATCAAACTTGTTAGTGTAGCAGTGAGTGAGGAAGTTTGACCATACAAGCAGCTGATGCAGAATTCGACAAGAACAGAGAAGTCGAGGATCGGATTCGCCAGCTGTTAAGTTACGCTACCGCGCCCGTAGCCAGCGCTGCACCGAGAGCCACAATCTTCCCTGAACCCTGCGCCAACGAACTTGCCAGCGCGTGTTCTGCGCGATTGATCACTTCGGTGACAATGTCCACGGGATCATAGCTGTCGCGAACCACGGCCTCGGCCAAGCCCGCCGAAAATTCCACAGGCTGCGGTTTCGCCGATTCCGACTTCGCCGGCAGGTGAACTTCTGTAACCACTTTGCGCAGTTTTTCAATCGCCATCATCGCTTCTTTCTCTGCAGTGTCGCCGAGAATGAGAGCGATGGTAGTCGTATCGTAGCGGAAGGCGAGGTCATTCGTGCGGATGTGGGCCGCGAATTGCTGTCCAAGCTTTTCCATCACCCCTTCGATTGCGCCTTCGCCATATTCCTTGATCAGAGCTGAGGCACGTCCAAATTGAAGCAGTAGCACCGAGAGCGGCGCCGAGTTTTGTGCGGCCCGCTTGCTCTCGGCCAGAAGCAGGTCAAGATAGGAGCTGCGCTTCAACAGGCCGGACTTCTCTTCGGTGACCGAGAGGTTTTTCACCAGGCGCCGCAGGCCGGCGTTGTTCAACGCGATTACCATCTGATCGGCAAGCGTTTTCAATATGACGGCATCGGTCTGCGGCCACACTCGCGCTTTGTTGTGCAGGAGAGCGAGTACGCCCACAGAATCGCTTCCGTTGCTCAAAGGAAGCGCCATCAACGACGAGGCCGCGAGTTCCGTCACGGCACCGCGTACGTCCTGAAGCTCCGGCGCCTTTTGCACGTCGGCAAAGATGAGGGGTTCGTTCGACGACGAGACCAGAGACAAATCCTGGAGTGCGCACACTAAGTCTTTAATGGCGGCAGCACTGCCTGCCTTCGCACCTTTCCCGCAGAATTCCTGCACTGCAGTGGGGCTGGAGCCGGGCGTGCGCATGGCCGCTACGCAGCGCGACACCTCCCAGTGCGCACCGATCTCGTTAACCGCAGTCGTCAACACCGCCGTGGCTGTGGTTTGGTGGTAGAGTTTGCGCGTAATTTCGGCCACACGGGTCACGTTGCGCATCTCGGCTGCCGGATCGGAAGCGGGCACCGAAGGCGCAGCGAGCGGCGTCGCGGGCGCAACCGGCGCCCGCGGAGCAGAACCCGGATAATTCGGCGTGACTCCTGCCGAGAGATAAAGCCGCTGCAAGTCTTCGTTGCGCTCTTCTTCGCGCGGAAATAGTTCCTGAATCCTCTGCAGCCGCTCGACGGCTTTGTTGCGCATTCCGTACTGCACAAGAATTTCGGCTTGCAACATCAAGTCCTGCAGCGTGGAGGCGCCCAGCGTCGCCTCGTGCTCAATCGCAGCCACAGCCGGGGTCTTACTGACGGGAGTAAAGCGCGAGGAAATGGCGCTGAACTTTTTCTCGTCAATCTTTCCTTTCAACATCTCCAGCCGCTTGGTGTGGCCGGCCTCGTAGGCATCTACCTCCGCGGCTCGGTCAAGGCATTCTGCAGCCTTGGCAAAATCTCCTGTGCCGCAGTAGACGTCGAAAAGCTTGAGCAAGGTCTGGCAGTATTCGCCCTCACGATTTGAGGCGTTGAAAAGTTCGCTCAGAAACTCGAGCATTACAGGAGAGGTCCTTCGTGTGGAGGCGATCTCCTGCATGACGCCGACAAACTGCCGCCGTTCGCCGCGCTTGGCCTGGACCTGCCCCAATTTGCGCGCCAGTTTGACCGCAGCTTCGTCTTGCTCCGCATCCACCAACTGGCCGATCAGCGCCGTTACCTGTGCCATGCGATTGGGATTTTGCTCGAAGAGCTGCCACACCAGCGGCTCCGCGTCAGCATAACGTCCCGCCGCGAGAAGCGCCTCGGCGTAGATATCGCGCAGAACTGGCGAAGTCTTGCTGGCATTGATCTGCGGCTCGAGGATAAAAATTGCCGCGCCGATTTGTCCCTGACTCAGTAAACTCTTGCCGTAGGCGAGTGCGATTTCTTCGTCAGACGAATCTTCCTGATAAGCACGCTCGTACCACTGTGCAGGATCGCCGCCGTCGGCGGCAGTCAGTTGCGCCACGCGCTTAAAGGCCTCTGCGGCTGTTTTGCTTTCCCCGATCTCGGAGGAGATCTCGGCGATGCGCAGGACATTTGCCTGAATGGGCTCCAGCTCAACCAAGCGAGACAGGATTTGCAGAGCATCATTCTTGTTATCGAGTTTTGCCAGATCGCTCAGTGCCGACTCATAGGTGCCAACCGCCAGCTTCTTGTTCGACCCTTCCAGCAACTGCCCAAAGCGGAATTTTTGCTCCCACGTTGGGTTTCCGTGCCGAGCCAGTTTCTTGTACGTGAGGCTGGCGCGTGTGGCGTCTCCGGCGTTTACCTGTCGCTCGAATAATTCGCCTAAGAGTCGCGCTGCATCGCGGCCACGGCTCTGCGCCAGGCACAGGTCTGCTGACAACTCGCGAACTTTGTCGTTTTCCGGATCGTCGCGCAGAACCAGCAAATATTCTTCCAGCGCCTCGGCGGCCTTCCCTTTTTGCAGAAGCTTCTCCGCTCGCTCCACTCGCCGCATCAGTTCGGCCCGGTCCGCACGTATTGTCGTCTCAGCCATGGGTTGGGTCTGGGCAGACTGCTCTGTTTTGATTCTAGGAGTCGCCCCCAGTGCCAGCAATCTGCAAGGTCGAGGTGGCGATTACGAAAGTCACCGGGGGGCCTCTAACTTGGGAGATGCCGCCGTTTTTTGTTATCGTGCCGCATGCCTCTCGTTCCATCGAGTTCTGAGTTGATCGATCCGAAGATGGTTCCCCAAGACCCTCACGAACAAGGGCTCCACCATCAACTCACCGCCGGCCAGATGACGATGGTGGCCGTTGGCGGTTCAATCGGCACCGGGCTTCTTCTGGGATCGGCCGCGGCTCTTGAAATCGCCGGACCTGGCGTGATTGTCAGCTACTTCATCGCTGCATTCATCGCCTTTACCGTTTGCATGGCGTTAGGCGAACTGGCGAGCATGCATCCGGCTGCCGGATCGTTCGGTCTTTACGGCGAACTTTATCTGAACCAGTACTGGGGATTTCTTTGCCGCGCCGGTTACTGGGCGTCTATCTCTTTCTCAATCGGCGCCGAACTTGTCGCCTCCGCCACATACATGACCTCGTGGTTTCCCGCGGTGAATGGAGAACTCTGGGTCATTTTGTTTTCCGCACTCATTTTAATCGTCAATCTGCGCAGCGTACATTCGTTCGGCCTCTTCGAGTTCTGGTTCGCGATGATCAAGTTTGTCGCCATCCTCGGCTTCGTTCTGGCTGGCGCCGTGTTTCTGTTCGGAGGCCGCATCCCGCCGCAATACACAGCCCATGGCGGATTTCTTCCTCACGGTCCTATCGCCCCGCTACTGGCTGTCTTCCTTGCGATTTACGCGTTCGGGGGAGTCGAGATGCTGGCCGTCACGACCGGGGAATCGCGCTCTTCCGGAGATGTTCCGCGGGCTGCACGCCTTACTTTTCTGCTACTGGCGGGAATTTATCTTAGCGCGATCATTGTTCTGGTAGGTGTGATGCCGCGGGATCACGCCGGAGTCAGCGAGAGTCCGTTCGTCAGTGTGCTTCGCCTGGCTGGAATCCCGTCCGCGGCTTTCTTGATGAACTTCGTCGTCCTGACGGCTGCGCTCTCGGGAGCAAACGCCAAACTTTACGTGGCCTCACGCCTGCTGTTTTCCATGGGCCGCACTGGATGGGCTCCCGCGCGATTCGGCCAACTGAGTGCGGCCGGATCACCTCGCCTGGCTTTGCTGGTTTCGTCTTATGGCATTGTGGCCGCGCTCATCTTCGAAAACTGGGCGCCGAAGCGAGCTTTTCTCTACATCATGGGAGCTGCATTCTCCGGCCTGATCATGTCATGGGTTATCTCCCTGGCGGCCCATATCAGCTTCCGCTGGCGGCTGACTTCGGAGCAGATATCTGCTTTACCGATGCGGTCCCCGTTGGGAGTTGGGGGTTCGATCCTGGGCTTTGTTCTCGTCTCCGCGGCGGTTTTGAATACTTTGATATCGTCACGCGTGAACCTGATCGGCGGACTGACTTTCTTTGTCGGACTTACCGGCGCCTATCTTTTACTCAGGCGCCGCCGGTCATCGTAGCCACATTACCAACGTAAGCCTGTTCAGCCCTTTTTTGCCCACATCCACACTGCTGCTCCGCTAGCCTTTCTATTAGGATCGCGCGCCGAATTCTCCTTTCTCAGCCAAGCGCCAAATTTTCTTAACGATGATTTTCGCGACTCTCTTAACTCACAACGACCCCACGCAACTAATCGTCTGGTGCGGCATCGGACTCTGCGTTGGACTCTACCTTTTCTTCAACGGCTTTCGTGTACTGCAGCGGCGGCGGGTAATACTGGATACGCCGGTCTCCAAAATCCGCAGCGCATCGCTGGGAACAGTCGAAGTGACGGGCCTTGCTGTGGGACCGTATACGATGCCCGCGCCCATCACGGCGCGCGACTGCTACTTCTATCGCGCCACAGTTTGGGAATGGAAGCGCCAAGGCCGCAGCAATCAGTGGGTGAGAGTGGCGGGCGAATGCGCGCACTTGCCATTTTTCGTCGACGACAATACCGGTAAATTGTTGATCGATCCTCGCGGCGCTGAGTTGGATCTGCATCGTGATTTTCAACAGGAATATTGCGACTCTTTCTTCACGATGAACGAAAAAGCGCCTCCCCGCGTGCACGCATTGTTGCAGCGGCACGGAATCAGCACCACGAACAAAATCAAAGTCGAAGAGTTTTGCATCAAGCCGAAGAACGCACTTTTTCTGATGGGAACGCTGGCGGAGAATCCCGGCATAAAACTCTCATCCCAGCCGAGCTTTGACGACGAGCACAGCACCCGGGTGTCGGTGGATGAAATCTGGTCGAGTCCAGTACATCTCAACTTTGGAAGATCTTTAGTATTAGCGGAGGGTATCGACAACTCGAGTACTCTGCAAGACGGCTCAGTAAGTGAAGGCCTATTCGGTGGATCATTTCGAGAACCGGATTTCCGCGACTCCGCGTTCGCCAGTTCGCCTCTTGGCAAATCGATTCTGGAAGAGGAGGCGAACTATGCCGCATCCTCCAAGGTCGTCAGGCTCACGCCGGATTCCGTTCCAAACAAAACCGACGGAATGTCGCAGCAGCAAACAATCGCCGCCGCGCTCATGAGGGCGGGAATTACAAATCCCGCGGCGTGGTCTGCAGCCGGAGTAACGACGGCAGAAACTATGGGCCACGGCGCTGATTCCTGCGTCCAATCGCCGATCGAAGGCTTCGATCCTCAGCCCGCCGTTGCTTTGATGAAGGGAAAGAACAATTCAACTTTTCTTATTTCCTGGCGCAGCCAACGCGAGGTGGCACGCTCACTCGGCTGGAAGTGCGCGTTGATGATTTGGAGTGGACCTGCGCTGGCGTTGATCTCGCTATATGGCCTGCTCACACTGACCCACCTGATTTAGATTTCCGCAAAGCAAGAAATTGTGCCTCTAGTACAATAACTCGCGTGAGCAACGCCGTTCGCATCGGAATTCTTGGCGACTTCAATTCTGAATCTCGTTCCCACCACGCTACGCCGGACTCCCTTCAGCACGCCGCGCGCAAACTAGGCATGCAGGTCGACTCTGAGTGGATTTCGACCCCAACTTTGCTGGACCGTGGCGCGGAAAAAATGCTGAAGAGTTTCGATGGGCTGTGGGGCTCACCTGGCAGCCCCTTCAAGAGCTTTGACGGCATGCTCAAGGGCATCGAATTTGCCCGGCGTTGCGACTGGCCCTTTCTCGGCACCTGCGCCGGCTTTCAGTATGCACTGATCGAGTTTGCGCGGAACGTTCTGGGCATCGCCGATGCGGACAGCGCGGAAAATAATTCGGGGTCGAAGAACATTGTGATCTACCCTGTGGCCTGCGCGGTTCCGGATCGCAAGGGCGACGCCCCGAAGCTTTCAGGTATGGTGCCCGAGATTCGGCTGCGGCCCGGCTCGTATCTGCAGTCTTTTTACGGAAAAGACAAAGAAGTAGTGACGGAAGAATTCTTCTGTAATTTCGAAGTGAATCCGGAATTTGAATGGGCGACGATGGAAGCTGGCTTCCCGGTGGTCGCCCGCGGTTCGAACGGGGAAATTCGGGCTATCGAATCCCCAGCTCATCGTTTTTTCGTCGCCACACTCTTTCAGCCACAACTGTCGTCCTCGGAAAAAACTCCCCACCCGGTCGTTGTGGCGTTCGTCCAGGCTGCCGCGGATTGGGGGAAGAAGAAGCTTGACGATAGCGTGCTCGAGTAGAAGCCGGATAGTTTTTAACGGAAATTAATCTCTAAATCGTTGTTTTCCACTAAAGCAAATCTTCCAATCGCCGATCTGCGTTCACATGGTGAACCCAATTAGCAGCGCAGTTTCCAGTCATGCCACTGAGACCGCCAACGCATCGGCGCCAGCTCCGAAAGCTCAGCAGCAGCAACAGAGCAGTCCGCTGCCCTCAGATACAGTCAAACTGAGCAGCACGGGCAATGCCGACCAAAACGAAGGCAACCAGTAGGCAAAACCGAAATGTAAGTACCCTCGAGCAGTCGAACAAAAAAGGAAAGGTGAGCGTCCCCCACTCGCCTTTCCTTTTTCTTTATCTCGCGTTGCTTTATCTCGCGTTCAGTATCGAGGGCGGGCTCGCTTATGCCGCTTTGACAAAGCGCAGCGATGCAGAATTCATGCAATAGCGCAGCCCCGTAGGCTTCGGACCATCGTCGAAAACATGTCCCAGGTGGGCGTCACACTCGGTGCAGGAGACGGCGGTTCGCACCATGCCAATGCTGGTATCGGAAATCTCTCGCACGTTTTCCTTCGCGATCGGCTCCCAAAAGCTCGGCCAGCCCGTGCCAGAATCGAACTTTGTCGAGGAACTGAAGAGCGCATTGTCGCAACAGATGCAGCGGAAAATTCCTTTATCGTGCAAGTCCCAGTACTTGCCGCTGTAGGCAAACTCCGTGTCCGCGTGACGCGTAATCTCGAAGGCCCCCGAAGGCAACTGCTTTCTCCACTCTTCCTCCGTCTTCACTACGCGAGCAACTTTCACTTTAGCCAGGCGCTTGCCGTCGTCGGAAAACTGCACAATCGTTACCTCGGCCGGTTCGGTCTTGGCCGCCGCTACGATCTGATGTGGCCGTCGCAACGACAACAGCGCCAAACCTCCCAGCGCTGCTCCGGCCCCAAGCAGAAACACTCGCCGACTAGGATTTACTTCTCTTTCATCGCGGCGCGATTCAAACATAAGCTCCCTCCAAGCACTAACTTCGAAAATTACTTGCCTGTATAAATCTCCGGAAATTCCTTTCGCAAATTCGCCACCTTAGGCGCGTCGTTATAAACGATGTAAGGATTATTCGGATGGATAGCAGCATAGTTTTGGTGATAACCTTCCGCCGGATAAAACGCCTTCAACGGCACAACCTGCGTCACAATCTTGCGCGAATAGACCTTGGCCTGATCGAGTTGCGCGATGTAAGCCTCGGCGATTCGCTGTTGTCCGTCACTGTTGTAGAAAATCACGGAGCGATACTGGGTGCCTTCGTCCGGGCCTTGCCGGTTCAATTCCGTGGGATCGTGGGCTACAGAGAAGAAAATGCGCAGCAATTCGCCATAAGTTACTTTCGAAGGGTCGTAAACGATTTTGACTGACTCAGCGTGCCCGGTTGTGCCGCTGCTCACCGTCTCATAGTCTGGATTCTGAACCGTGCCGCCCGCGTATCCCGAAGTGGCGCCGATCACGCCCTTCACATGCTGAAATACTGCCTGGATTCCCCAGAAGCATCCGCCAGCCAGCACGACAGTTTCCTGAGCCGGAGCGGTAGCTCTGGCTTCGTCCACTACCGGGGCGGGTACCGCTGCCCCGCTGCCCGCCTGGCAAGACAGAGCACCGCCACCCAGTACCGCAAGCATGGCGAGAAAGCGTGTAGAATTTTTCGACATAAGACCTCCTACCTCTCCTCTATCGTCTCCCAATTAGAGTTACGAGTTCAATGAAAGTTTCGGATGTCTTTCCCGGATAGGCGGGAGCAAAAAACACCGCCCCGATTCTCATTTTCGAGATGAATCGGGGCGCGGTCCTTTGGGGTCTCGACGCTTTTCTATGCGGATTTCTTTGTTTTCTCTTTTTCCAGGTGTAGCTTGCCTGCTTTCTTCCCGCCGGCGCTTTCGAGATTTTCCACACCCTGCTCCAGTTCGGGCGCTTCGACAATTTTCCAGTTCCCGCCCGAATTCCATGGGCCGGTTGCGTCTCGCTCCCCGTCGTCACCCACGCCGGTCGAGTCATTGAAGTATTCGTCGACCAATCCGGGCGTCGGTTCGATCTTACCAATGCTAAAGCGGTTCTTCCCTAGGCTCTCTAGTGCGGCTGTGAATGCTTTCATGTGGGTAATCTCGCGAGTCATCAGGAACTGCAAAGCGTCCTTCGACCCTGGATCATCGCAAAAATTGATCAGGCGTTCGTAAACGATCTTGGCTCGGGCTTCCGCCGCTATGTTGCTGCGCAGATCCACATCGAGTTCGCCGGTGATTTTGAGGTAGTCTGCTGTCCAAGCATCTCCCATGGAGTTCAGCAAGCTAACGCCTCCCCCGCCTGCTATCGAAACGAGAGGATCGACCTCTGCCGCCTCCCGATCTTTTTTCAAAGGCTTCAGGTGCATCCTCGCCAGAGTACCGACTACCTCCAGATGGCTCAGTTCTTCCGTTCCTATATCCATTAGCAGATCCTTGCGCTCCGGATCTTCACAGTTCAATCCTTGAATGGAATATTGCATTGCGGCAGCCAGTTCTCCGTTTGCTCCGCCAAATTGCTCGAGCAACATATTTCCAAACCGCGGGTCGGGCTTGCCTACGTTTACGGTGTACATCAATTTTTTTATGTGATGGTACATGGATTTCCCTCTCTCTTAACGTCCTTAATTGGGATGAAAGCGTTGATTGGACGCTGGCTTTTCTCAATAGTGCTTCAGCGGCAGGAAGAGAGGAATACAGGAGCCGGGGTATTCTCCGGTTGAGACACCCGAGCCGTTCCCACGGATCACTTTTCAATCGATTTTATTTATTTCCAGACCCTAACCTCATAAAAATCGCCAACCTTCGACCCTGATTCCGCACCAGAGAGCCGGGTAGAAACTCGATCTCAGAGAAAGCCCTCTCAGAGATGGAAACAGCGACTTCGTCTTCGCCGGGCCGCCCGATCCCGTTGTGGCTTATCGTGCTCTGCGCGCTTGGTTTTCATGGGCCACTGCTCATGATGCAAGCGCCTGCTAATACTTTTGACGCGAACTTTCATATGTCCATGGCGTCGCACTACGCTCACCATTGGTTCAATCCCTGGAACGAACAATCGTTCGCCGGCTTTTCACAAACCACGTATCCGCCGCTTGTGCACCAGTGGATCGCAATTCTTTCCCAAGTAATCGGGCTCACCTTCGGTTTCATGCTCGTGCAAGGCATCGTAATTCTCCTGCTGCCGATCGGCATATATGGCTTCGCCAGGTTATGGGTCTCAGAGCGCGCCGCCAGCTATGGTGCGTTCTGCTCCATCTTCGTGGGATCGCTTTGTCTTCTCGTCTATCAGGATGGGCAGATCGGAACCACCTCGGCGACAGCACTCTTCCTTTTAGCATTGCCGTTTATCTACCGTTACGTCCTCCACGGCAAATCGCAAGATTTGATCTTGGGCCTTGCTGTCTCATGCACTGCGGCCGCCGCCCATCACGCAACGCTTCTGTTCGGGATCATTTTCTTCGTCTTCCCGCTGCTGTGGCTCGCCGTGGCAGACTACCGCGCCGAGCATCCCGGTGAGTCGATCCTAATGCCGATTCGCCGCATCGCTCTTTTCGGCGGCGCCGCCGGCGTGGGAATACTGGTAGTGCTCCTGCCCTATTTCCTGATCATCTTGAAAGATCCCATCCGTCAGGTGCCGATCCCGCACTTGAGCCGCGCCAATTTTATCCAGCAGCCCATCTGGGGCCTGCACTACTGGCTGGTACCTTTCGGAGTTGTAATCCTCGCGTTACCGTACATTTTTTACAAGGGAGCCGAGAAGCGCCTCCGGCCGCTGCTGCTGGGATTTTATTTCGCACTCCTCTTCGGTCTGGGTGGAACCACGCCTCTGCCGCGCTGGCTGCTGGGCAGGGCATTCGAAGTGCTCACGTTCGAGAGGTTCACTTTTTGGGCGGTTCTACTGGCAATGCCATTCGTCGGATTGCTGGCGGTTCAACTCATTGACCGCTTCGGCCCACCAATGGCGGCGACTCTCGTTGCCCTCGTCGTCGCCGGCGGGGCCCTATCAGTCGCGTGGAACGTATATTTCCCGTTGATTGGAGCGGAGCCCGACGTTGATCCGATCGTAAAATTTCTAAACTCAGACGGCCGCGATCAATATCGCTATCTAACCCTCGGCTACGCGAATGCTATGTCGAAAATCGCCTGCTACACCAATGCCCCCAGCATCGACGGCGAATACAATTCCGCCCGAACCCTCCCCGAAATGACACATCACGGCGTTGCTCAATTGAGCAGCGCGAAGTTCTACCACTCGGACGGAATGGAGGCTCTTGCCGAAATACTTCGCCACGCCGACAAATATGGGCTTAAGTATGTCTTCGTGCATGACTCCTATTACGAACCCATCCTCACTTTCGCTGGCTGGCGTCAGATCGACAGCTTCAATCATGGCGAGACGGCGGTTTGGACTACCCTCGGGGTTCCCAAGGCCACAAAAATTCCCTCACCCCTCGAACCTCCACGCTGGCAGGGAATCATGTGGGGAACGGTTCCCTTCGGCACCAGCATCCTCACCATCATTCTTGCGTGGTTAGCCTTCAAGAGAACTTCTGCCGCGGAACGCGCCGCCGTCCCCGGCGATAACGAAGCCCATGTACCAGAATTTCGACCCCAGGAAGTTACCTTATCTCCCGCCTACAGCTCTAATGCTCAGCACCTACGGTAAATGTTCGGGGCGTTGAGCCAGCAACAGAGCGGACTCTCTGCATCCAACCTCGCTATGAAACGCCCTTCGTGCAGTATCGTGATCCCGGCCTATAACGAGGAAAAGCGCCTTCCTCGTACGTTGAATTCAATCATTGCCTTCCGTGAAGCAAACTCATGGAATCTGGAAGTAATCGTCGTCAACGATGGATCGAAAGACAAAACAGCGGAAGTGACCCGGCAATTCTCGGCCAACTACCCGTTCATTGGCCTCGTCGATAACGCCATCAATTGCGGAAAGGGCAAGAGCATTCGCGATGGCGTAGACCGTGCAGAAGGAGACGTCATCTTCTTCGCCGACGCCGATGATTCCACTCCCATCACTGATGCGGAAAAACTCTTACAGGCAATCGAAAGCGGAGCGGACATTGCCATCGGCTCCCGCTGGGTTGACCGCGACCTTCAAGTCCATCCTCAGCCGTGGTACCGCCGATTGAACGGTCGCCTTTACAACCTCCTGATGCGCACCATTCTCGGCCTCGATTACAAAGACACGCAAAACGGATTCAAGGCCTACACGCGCTCCGCCGCCAAGACTATTTTCCCGCTGCAAAAGATCAGTGGTTGGGGCTTCGACGCCGAAGTTTTGTTCCTCGCGCAGAAATTTGGCTTCTCGGTTAGGGAAGTCCCGGTCGAATACACCTACTATGCCGAAGGTTCGAAGATCCGCCCCTATCGTGACGGCGCTCGCATGTTAAGCGAACTTTTCAAAGTCAGATGGCACGAACTGAATGGCGCCTACTCGGAAAAAGCGACCCGTCAAGTCTCGACCGACAACCTGCCCGGCGTTTCGCTCCAAGAACGCACCTCCGACTGACCAATGGTCGAGTTTATGGGCAAAAGAAAATACCTCTTTGTTTTCGGCACTCGTCCTGAGGCCATTAAGATGGCGCCTGTGCTGCACGCTCTTCAGCGCGAGCCGCAGGCCGAGTGCATCGTGTGCGTCACCGGGCAGCACGAAGAGTTGTTGAACTCAGTTCTGTCGCTGTTTCGTATCACGCCCGATTACCATTTGCGCGTGATGTCCCACAACCAGCAGCTTTGCGGCTTAACCGCGCGCCTGCTCGGCGAATTAGAAAAAGTGATTGCCCGGGAGAAAACCGATTGGGTGGTGGTTCAGGGCGATACCGCATCCGCTATGGCTGGCGCCATGGCCGGATGCTATTGCAAGATTCCCGTAGCGCACATTGAAGCCGGCCTTCGCTCGCACAACAAGCTCGAGCCCTTCCCCGAAGAAGTAAATCGCAAAATCATCGATGTGATGTCCAACTTGCATTTCGTCCCGACAGTTGGGGATCAGGAAAACCTGTTGTTGGAAGGCCTGAGTCCCGATTCCATTTATGTAACCGGCAACACTTGCATCGATGCGCTGCGTTATATCTCCAAGCAGCCGTTTTC
>Ga0208691_1000103_pt1 | contig 25730 bp, 28 predicted proteins | sample June2015DPH_20_1_FD_184719 | JGI IMG/M metagenome (GOLD analysis project Ga0208691, IMG submission 184719) | Peatland microbial communities from SPRUCE experiment site at the Marcell Experimental Forest, Minnesota, USA - June2015DPH_20_10... | ecosystem: Environmental > Terrestrial > Soil >... | reverse complement strand
TTTTTTAATTAATACTAACCTATATGGTTATTACTTGTTAATGACAATAAAGACTTTAATTTATGTATGTTTTACCCTCCTTCGCTTCGAAGGAGGGTGGCAGCGTTAGCTGCCGGGTGGATGATAAAATGAACGAAAGTTACACTTTTAGTCGCACCCCCCTGGGGCCAGATAATCTTAATATTTTATTATAATACAAGTAGTTGACACCAAGGCCAACTACTTGTATTATTAAAATATGTTTAGCGTTAAAGAATATATAGAAATCTTTCATTTGATTTTTTTACGTCATTTAGAAAATAAATTAGATAAAACTTTATACTCTTTAAAGGGCGGCTGTAATTTAAGATTTTTTTTCAAAAGCATTAGATATTCAGAAGATATAGATTTTGATATACAAATTATTAACAAAGAAACTTTGCGAACTAAAATCAATAAACTATTAACTAATATAGATTTTAAAAAATGCATTAAAAATTATCAAATAGAAATCCACCAAATATCAGAAGCTAAACAAACAGAAACTACTCAAAGATGGAAAATAAATTTAAAAATAGCTAATATAGCAACCATTATTCCAACTAAAATAGAATTTTCAAAAAGAATTAATTTCAACAAAGAAGAAACTGACTTTATAAAAATAGATCCTGAATTAATTCAAAAATATAAAATGTATCCAATTATGATTAATCATTACACTTTAAAAGCAGCCTTTAATCAAAAAATAAATGCTTTAATACATAGAACTGAAACTCAAGCTAGAGATGTTTTTGATTTACAATTATTAATTGATGCTGGTGCAAGTTTACAAGATTTAGCTTTGGAGTTAAAAAATAAGATCCCAGTTGCAATAGAAAATTTAATTAATATAAATTTCCCAACATTTAAAAGCCAAGTAGTTGGATATTTACTTGCTGAATATCAAAACTATTATAACAAACCACAAATTTGGCAAGAAATACAAAACAAAATTAAAAATTTTTTATTATTATGAAATCTATTGATGCACAAAAAAAATTATTAGAATTAAACCAACCAATTATTACTACTATAGATGCTGCCGCCTGTTTAAATTTTAATATTACAACTGCTAGCAAGATGCTGGAAAGGTTAGCAAATTCTAAAATAATTACTAAAATAAAAAGAGGGTTATGGGCTATTTCTAATAATATAGATCCTTTAATTATCCCAGAATATATAACATCTCCATTACCATGTTATATATCTTTACAAACGGCATTATTTTATCACGGAATTATGGAGCAAATACCAGAAACTATCTATGTAATATCATTATCTAGAACTAAAAAGTATCACACTCCATTTGGACACATATCTATTCATCATGTAAATGCTGATTTTTTCTTTGGGTTCGATATTATTGAAAACACTTATATAAAATTGGCATCACCAGAAAAAGCTTTGTTGGATTTTTTATATTTATACCCAACAAAATCTTATCTGTTTAAAGCATTGCCAGAACTTGAAATTCCAAAAAATTTTAATAAACAATTAGCTTTTACTATGTTAGATAAAATTAAGCCAACTTCTCGTAAAATTATGGTAAAAAAACAATTAATTAATATTTTAGGGACTTGCTAGATGGTCCACGTCTACCAGCTAAAAATAAAGCTTCGTTAGGTATTTTAATAATATTTAAATTACACAAATTAATTGCAGCTTCTAATTCTTCTATTAAATTAAAACCCATAGAAATTTCGGTATATATGATAGAATTTATACATAATTCATGCTGTAAATAATATTGATCTAAAATGTTTTGTGACCACTTACACCATAGAGAAAGATATTTGTCTGCAAAACATAAGAAAATTAAAGAGTTGGTTGGGTGAATATCAATATTACGAATTTTGGTATAGTAAAAACAGAGATTTTATAACATACTTAAAAAGTAAGCATTTTGTGAATATCTGGTAAAATTATTGCAAGTGTAAGGATTTATTAACATGACCAAACCTAAACGTATTTTCGTCATTGGGCACATGGGTGCAGGTAAAGCATTATTTAGTGAAGCTTTAGCTAAAAAGCTTGGGTGGCAGTATATAGATGCTAATCCCAGTTTAGAGCGTTATATTTGACGAAGTTTAAATGAAATTTTAGGTAACCATGGTGAGGAAGCATTCCATCAATGTGAATCCGAGATAATCTCTCATTATATTAACAAAGAGCATGTTGTAGTAGTAATGGAAGAATCTGTAATAGCCACAGAAAAAAATAGAAAATTATTGTCTTCAGAGTATGTTATTTATTTAAAAGTATCGACACCAGAACAAATTGAACGAATGAAAGGCGGTAGAATTCCGCTATTGCCAATTACTGATCTTAAAGCATTTTTAGACAAACAACATCTTGAACGTGACAGATTATTTGAGGAAGTGGCTACACTAACCATAGAATCTATTTCTGTAGAGGAAGATGTCAATAAAGTAATAAAAGAACTTGGGAAATAGATAGGTTAAATACTTTAACAGCCTAGTTATCTAGAAAACATTGGTTGAGTATTGCCATTTTTACGCTCAAATCCTGGCGAGGGGTCATATAGGGAGGTAGAATTTCATTGGGTTGTCAAAATAACTGTCGATTTATCCTCCAAACCTATTGCCCTTCTGTCTCATTATTTTGCTCATCAACACCTAATTCAAATAAGATCTTTTCTTCTAATTCTTTAGGATCTGGCAAAACTTTTTTTAATTTTTCTGGTAATTCACGAGTGAGCTCATATCCAGCTACACCTATAGGTTTATCTATACCTCTTAATGCATACTCTACGTCAAATTGCCTTCGTTCTCCACACAAAATAATACCAATTGATGGATTTTCATTTGGTTCTTTTACAAATTCATCTAATAAATTAAGATAAAAGTTCATTTTCCCAGCGTGTTCTGCTTTAAATCTAGTAGTTTTAATTTCAATAGCAATTAAAGATTGTAATTTTCTATTAAAAAATAAAAGATCTATAAAATATGCTGTATCTGGAGTTGTAATTTTATATTGATTACCAATAAAACTAAAACCTTGCCCTAATTCCATAATTACATCTTTAATTTTTGCTACCATTCGTTGTTCAATGGCTGATTCTAGTACTGGTTCTGTTAAACCAAGCATGTCTAACATGTAAACATCTTTCATAGTAGTTTCTGCTTGCTTTGCTAAACGTTGAGGCAATACCTCGTGGAAATTATGTTGTTTAATATGCGATGTTTGTCGTTCATAGCTCTTTGCTTGGATCTGTAAATTTAATTCGCTTCTACTCAAAGAATTTTCCTTAATAGCGTTAATATAATACATTTTTGCTGCATCATCTTTTACTTTACTCATCAATAGCAAATTTTGTCCCCAAGGAATTTCTCCAACAAGTCGTTGGAGATCTGGTTTGCCTTTATATTCTAGGTAAAATTGTCGCATATACCACAAATTTTGTTGTGAAAAACCCACTTTACCACCAAAAGCATTTCTTAAGTCTTTAGATAATCGCTCTACTATGTTTTTACCCCAACCATATTTTTCTTGATTTTTTACAATATTTTCGCCTATCCATAAATACAATTCAATTAAAGTTTTATTAGCTGAATAAGCTGTTTGAAGCCTAATATTTTTAATTTTCTTTTGTGTTTGTTCAAGAAAGTTTTTATATACTACCAAATCATTAATACCAAGTTCTTTTTTATTCATAAATGGATCTCAATAAAAAGTATTACAATTTACAAGCAGCTTCTACGCATTTTTTCTTAGTACAATAATATCCATTTGAAGTTTGGTATGAAACTTTTCCTAATGAACTCATAGTACAATTACAATGTGTACAAATCATAACAAACAATAGCTGTCCAACACAACCCACTTTAACCCCCTTTTGTAAAGGGGGTCGCTCGCGTTAGCGAGCGGGGGGATTTTAATGGAGCAGAATTCCTGAAATTTTTTATAATTTTATTTTAGGCAAACTTAGGACTAGGACTTGTCAAACTTAGGACTCTCAAGATTAGTAAACACCCCTTAATTTCATTACCGCCCCGGAGAGGATTTGAACCTCTGACCTGTCCCTTAGGAGGGGACTGCGCTATCCAACTGTGCCACCGGAGCTAAACCTGATATAACGATTACATTAAAGCTGTTTTACAAGTTAATTTGCTTAAAACATGTTGAACAGATTTAGATAAAATGTTACTAAGTTTTTCTTTTAATGATTCATGGATTTTATATTCTACCGAGAATACATCATGATCTTTACATTTTTCGATTAAATAATTATCACTAGTTTTTATACCATCAATTAAATTTAAATCCATAGCTTGTAATCCATACCAATACTCACCTGTACTAATTTTCTTTAAGTCAACTTGTGATCGATTATTTTTAACAAATTCTTTAAATAGTTTATGAGTATCTTCTAGCTCGGCAATAAACTTATCTCTACCTTTATCAGTATTTTTCCCCAACATAGTTAAGGTGGATTTATATTCTCCAGAAGTATGGTGTTCTATATCTATATTATGTTTTTGCAATAATTTATTAAAATTAGGTAATTGTGCTAACACCCCAATAGAACCTACTATTGCAAAAGGCGCCGCAATAATTGTATTAGCAACACAAGCCATCATGTACCCACCACTTGCTGCTATTAAATCTACTGACGCTACTAACTTGATGTTCTTTTCTTTAATTCTTTGTAATTGGGCAGCTGCTAATCCATAATTATGCACAATTCCACCACCACTTTCTAATAATATTAAAACTTCGTCAGTTTCCTTAGCGACCATTAAAATTGCAGTAATTTCCTCTCGCAAATTCTCTACAGGCGAAGCAGTTAGATCTCCACAAAATCTTAATACAAATACTCTAGGTCTTTCCTCTTCTAGTAATTTAACATTATCTTGTTTATTAGACTTTTTCTTAGCCTTTTCTTCTTGTTTTTTTTCTTTTTTTCTTAATTTTTGTAATTTTTTATAGTCTGATTTAGATAAAATCTCGGATTCTAAATTATCTTGTAAGTCCTCGAATTTATCATTAATATTTTCTATTTCTAGATAACTTTCTTCTTTTTCTTTCTTCCTGGATAAAACTATTGCTACGAAAAATGCCAATGTAATTAAAATTCCCAAAACAATAGTTAAAGCTTTTGTTGCAAATAACCCATACTCAAACAAAAAATCGCTCACAAAGATCCCCTAAAAATTTACATTTTAAAAATTACTTAGTTTACATTTACTGCTAAAATATACAAATAAACTTTATTCTATATAGCGATAACTACTAAATGATTGATTTTGCTACCATATCTAAAAAATTAACTATTGGATGTATGGCCAGTTTAATTCTATTTGCATTAGTTTTAGCAGCTACGCATAGAATATTACACGTTAAGCATAAAAATTTTTATGACTCTAACGAAATATTAATAAATGAAGAAATACCAAAATTTAATCTACCAACTCTAAACAATCTCCAAGTACTTATAAATCAAAATTTCCTAAAAAATAAAGTTACCTTAATAAGTATTTGGTCTACTAATTGCCGTACCTGCCGACATGAGCATAAAGTATTGTTAAATATTGCCAAATATTTAACAGACAAAGAAATTAATTTTGTTGGGTTAAATTGTAATGACAACCAAGAACAGGCCTTGGAATGGCTACAAAGACATGGTGACCCATATAATTTCAATTTATTAGACCAGCAAGGCACCCTGGTGGCGGATTTAGGAACAACTGGTTTGCCAGATTTCTTTATAGTAGATAGCTATAATAAAATTCAATACAAATATTCCGGAGTAATAACTACTGCTATTTGGGAACAAAATATTCGTCCAATATTAGAGCGTTTATATTTACGTACTGATCAATAGTTCGAGGTCATGTAAAGTCTTTTTAAAATAAATTTATTTAGTTATTCTTATTAATTATTCTTGTAAATAGTCTATTATTAGTAATAGCGATTGATATTTTGGAGCATACACTATGGCTATAACATCTAGTACTTCTGATAATGGCAAAACTTTAACAATTGCTGTGCAAGGAAGATTCGATTTTAGTTCGTTACAATTATTTAGAAATGCTTATGAAAAAATAGATCCTAAGCCAAGTAAATTTATTATTGATTTAAAAGAATCTGATTATTTAGATAGCTCGGCATTAGGCATGTTGCTAGCATTAAGAGATTTTGCTGGTGGAGATAACGCTAATATAACTATTACCAACTGTAATGCCGATGTTAAGAAAATTTTGATAATTACTAAATTAGATGAACTATTTTCAGTAAATTAAAATTTATGAACAATTTAGTATACTCTAGAGACAATTTAGGTTCTTTGCATATAGTAATTCAAAAATATGCTAATTTAGTAAAAAAAATTGCTCATCATCTATTGGGTAGGTTACCGCCTAGTGTACAATCTGAAGACTTAATTCAAGCTGGAATGATTGGTTTATTAGAAGCATACCGTAATTATGATGAATATAAAGGTGCAAGTTTCGAAACTTATGCTGGTATTCGTATTCGTGGTTCTATGTTAGATGAGATCCGTAAAGGTGATTGGGTACCGCGTTCAGTACATAAAAATTCCAGGAAAATTTCTAACGCTATAAGAAAAATAGAAAACCAAATTGGTCGAGATCCAAAAGATAGGGATATTGCAAAAGCTCTAGATATTAGTTTAGATTGTTATCATCAATTACTTCAAGATTCTATTGGAGCAAAAATCTTTGGCTTTGAGGATATGGGTATTACCGTTGATGCTATAGTAGACAGTGGACGAGATCCTCTACCAGGACCACTAGAAAAGATCCAAAGAACTGACTTTAAAGAACATCTAGCAACACTAATTTCTGGATTATGTCACAAAGAAAGTTTAGTCCTAACCCTATATTATAATGAAGAACTAAATTTAAAAGAAATTGGTGAAGTTTTAGGAGTAAGCGAATCACGTATTAGCCAAATTCATAGCCAAGCAATGTTAAAATTAAAATCTAAAATTAATGATTTTGATTGCGAATAAACATTTGTTATGTTGGACAATAAAAAAGATCTTAAAATTTTAATAGTCGATGATCTACCGGCACTACAAGATTTAATGCTACAATCTTTAAATAATTTAGGATTTTTTAATATTACTCAAGCAGCTGATGGTAAAATAGCTTGGGATTTATTGCTTAAAGAAAATTTTGATTTATTAATAACAGATTGGATGATGCCTAATATGGATGGATTAGAGTTAACTATGGCTGTTAGATCTAATAATAAATTAAAAGATCTTAAAATTTTAATGGTTACTTCGAATAAAAAACAATCTCAAATTTCCGCTGCAATTAAAGCTGGAGTAAACGAATATTTATTAAAACCATATACTCTACAAGATTTAGAAAAACATTTAACTAGAATATTATTATAAAAATATAGATTATCTTAGCTTTAGTTTTTGCCAAATTTTAGTTTTTAACGAAGATTTAGGCTCTGGTTTTTTTGGATCATAATATTCAGGTTTAACAGAGGCTAGTATAACTTGAACTGGTTCTGATTCAATCTCTTTTAAAAAAGTAATTTCACGTCGTTGAGGACACTTATTTAAAAATATCTCTTTTGATAAAAAAGACGGATTAGGTAACAAGTTAAATCCTTTATTTTTCAACAAAGATGCTATAGAGCTACCGAAACACAATTGAGAACTTCTTATAACTATTTTGAATTGTGATGGCAAAATATTAATTATTTCTAAAGGAATACTATGAACATACTTAGTATCTTTTCTAATTTCCTCAACTGATCTAGATAAACACTCACAAAATAGTTGAAACTGCCTATTTTGATTTTCAGCATTTTCTACAATTAGTTCTAAAGTATTGATACTTATTTCTACATAATAAATTTTAGGTTTATTAACTTCATAAAAAACTGAGTTAAACTCATCAATATTAAGTAAAGAAACTACCGAATCTAATGAACCCCTAACAAATAAATTAGGACTTTCTATAGATACTTTGAATTGCGATTGCGAAATATGAGTTATTTTTAAAGGAACAAACCCTAAACAATGATTTTGGCTTACTTTCTCTAAATCTTGTAAAAACTCTATTAATATTTGAAAAATCCAAGCTTGGTTTTCGCTATTACCAACAGTTAGCTCTAAGGATGCTCCTTTTTGTATATAATATATATCCATATATTTATTAATAATATACCAATATTGCTTATAAATTCAATTATACTGTTTGTATTAAATTATACATATTAGAAACTATACTTTTATAACCTGTTTCTTTAGAAAAGTTATTAAAAATACTACTACCAACAACAAAGATGCTAATTCCTGCTTTGGCTAGCTTAACCATATTGTTGACATTAACCCCACCATCAATACTTAATGGGATCTTGCAACCTAATTTATTAAGCATGTTTGTTATTAACTCAATTTTTTCAAAACTATCTTCAATAAATTTTTGACCAGCAAATCCAGGATTGACTGACATAATTAAAATTAAATCTAATTGATTATACACATAATTTATTAACTCTATTGACGTTGTAGGTTTAAGAGCAATACCAGCTTGGCAACCATGTTCTTTTATTAATTGTAAACTACTAGACAATTGAGTCGTACTTTCTGGATGTATAGTAATAATGCTTGCTCCAGCTTTAGCAAACTCTATAATTAATTGATCGACTGGCCGAACCATTAAATGTACGTCTATGGGTGCAGTAATACCATAATCTCTTAGAGATTTACATATCATCGGCCCAAAAGTTAAATTTGGTACAAAATGATTATCCATAACATCAAAGTGCACCCAATCTACTCCTGCTTGTAAAACAGCATCTATATCTTCCCCAAGCTTGGCAAAATTTGCTGATAATATAGAGCCAGAAATAATTTTTTTATTATTGTGATGCTGCATATAATTCTTCCAATGTGCCAATATTTCTCCATAACCCAGAATAAATTTCTGCAGTAATTTGTTGATTTTTTATAGCTCTATTAATACATGAACCTAACGGAAATACTTCACCAGGAGGATCTAAAAAAAAATCCGGATCAAATATTCCAATATTTGCATAGGTAAAATTAAATTCAGGATTATTATGCGGCGATTGTAAATCATTATTATTTAAACTAAAATCACCACTTAAATGATAGCTAGGGTTTGGCACTAACACTAAATGCGCCAATTTAGACAATTTGGTAAATAAGTCGCTAAAATTAAACTCCGTAAAAATATCTGCACTAATAACTACAAATGGTTCTTGATTTAGTAATCCACTAGTAATTGCTTTAACAATACCACCACCAGTATCTAATAAATTAGGTTCTTCTGAATATTTAATTTTTACTCCAAATTTATTACCATTTCCTAATGTTTGTTTTATTTGTTCTCCTAAATAATGCAAATTAATTATTAACTGATCTATACCAAAATTTTTTAAATTTATAATTAGATGTTCAATTAACGGTTTATTTTTAAACATTACTAATGCTTTAGGAATATTAGCTGTTAATGGCCGCATACGGGTACCTTTACCAGCCGCTAAGATCATGGCTTGCATAATTTTAACTATTTGTTGGAGCCAAAATTGTTGGCTCTATTTCTAAAATTAATTCTTTTAACATAATTAATTCTGGCTCTTGCCACTTATTACAAGCGTTATAAATATAATTTAATAAATTAGGAATATGTTGTAAATAATCTGGCTTTTTATATAAATATTTTAATCTAGCAAATATCCCAAGATTTTTAAGATGGCGTTGTAGTCCTGTTAAATAAAAATATCTTAAAAATTCTTTAAAAGTACCTTTAAATAATTTATGGGTATATTTTAAATAATTAAAATAATCAAATAAGATTTTTTCGGTTAAACTCTCTGGCCATACTAAGTAAGCATCTTGTAATAGTGATGCTATATCATATGTTATTGGTCCACTTCTTGCATCTTGGAAATCTAAAATATTTAACACATCACTAGTAGCATTTGATGCTAAAATTAAATTTCTAGAATGGTAATCTATATGTACAAATACTTGTGGTTGAGAATTAAATATTTCAACAAAATAATTTTCTAACTTATTTAATAAATTATCTAAATTTACAATATTATATAATTTTAAATGCGTTTCCAGGTACCAAGTCTTAAATAATAATAAATTTGTTTTTATATAATCCCTGTCCATTAACGGTAAACTAATGTTTTTAGCAGTCAATTGTATATTAGCCAAGGTCTGCCAAGCTGTTTTATAAATAACTTCAGCAGTATTTATATTTAAAAGCTTGAATAATAGTTGATCGCCTAAATAACTTAATAATAAATACGCTACCGAAGAATCGTTATTTATAGCAAATACTTTAGGAACATTGATTGACAAGTTTAATTCCGCTAAATAATCAGCAATATTGATAAAATTTTTCATGCTATCATCGTTAGTAGTTTGCATAACGATAAATTGTTGTTGATTGTTGCAAGAATTATTTCGTAATACTAAATAATATTTTCTTAAACTAGCATCTCCAGTTATAGGTTGAATAGAAAAATTTGATGTTAATCCTATGTTTTCACTAATAGAACTTAACCAATTTTGAATTAAAGATACATGTGGCATGTTTAATTTACGCTCAATCTATATTACAACCATATAACCCATATCATATAATTATAACTTATTGATAATTATATGGCTAATATGAATCACTCTCTAGTTGGTTGTTTTGATAAATTAATTTTACCTTTTAGCTAATACTTGTAAAGGATCGATTGGTTTACCTTTATATCTAACCTCAAAATGTAATACCACTTTATTTGCTTCACTATCTCCCATGGTTGCTATTTGTTGTCCCTTAGCTACTTCTTGTTGCTCTTTTACCAAATTTTTTTCATTATGCGCATAAGCACTTAAAAAATCTTCCTTATGTTTAATAATAATTAAATTACCATATCCTCGTAAATTATTACCACTATATACAACTTTACCACTAGCCGTTGACATTATTGGATCGCCCTTTTTACCAACTATATCTATACCATTCCCTTTATTTGGTCCAGAATTTATAAATTGTTTAATTATCTTACCGTACGCTGGCCAAGTCCAATTTTTATTATCAATATATTTTACTAGTTTCGGTTGATTATAGTTGCAATCATTTTTAGGTATATAAAGTTTTTTGGCTGTATATGCTTTATTTTTTGATAAAACATTATGGTTTTGTTGTTGATGCAATCTAGGTAAATTTAATTTTTGGCCTTTATAAAGAGTATGAGGCGCTCTAATATTATTAGCTTTAACTAAATTTTCTAACTTAACATTATGTTTCTTAGCAATAGAATATAACGTATCGCCTGGCTTTACTAAATGATAACGATAATTATTATTACGATTACGATTTTTACTGAATATAAAACTTTTATGACTGCATGCGCATAAACTCAACAAAATTGATGCGTAACTCAAAAAAATAGTAATTTTTTTCACAATTTACAAAATACTACATAACCTATAATTAATAAAATTATCGCCATCAATACCATTTTACTATACTTAGCAAGAAATTTACGACAAAACTGATCTATTTTAGCACCATTAAATTTCATTAAACTAGATAATAAAAAAAATCTTAAACCTCTTCCTAGAATAGAAGCTACAATAAAACCTGGTAAACTAAATCGCAATACCCCTGCACTTATAGTAAATAATTTATACGGGATAGGAGTAGCCCCAGCTAACAATACTGCTAAAAATCCCCAATTATTAAACCATTGTAATACGGTTTGATAAGTATTTAAATAACCAAACTTTACAATAACCGAATATATTAAAGATTCAAATAAAAAATACCCTAAGAAATAACCAAATACTCCCCCGATAACCGAAAATAAAGTAGCGATTAAGGCATAATACCAAGCTGATTTTGGTTTAGCCATCGACATTGGAGCTAACATTACATCTGGGGGTACAGGCAAAAACGATGATTCAGCAAAACTTAATAATGCCAAAAAAAAGGGGGCTCTAGGGTGTATTGCCCATTTTATAGTCATGTCGTATAAAGCCGTTAACATAATACATTTCCTTTTGATTAATATTCCAAACTCTCTGCCCAACTACGTACCGGTTCTATATGATCATAATGAGTAACATCCATTTTTAATGGAGTGATAGATACATATCCATTTTTTATAGCATAAAAATCCGTACCCACCCCAGCATCTTGAGCAGTACCAGCTAATCCTATCCAATAACCAATTTTACCACGAGGATCTTTCATTTTTATCATATTTTCTGCTTGATGACGACTACCTAAACGAGTAATTTGATATCCTTTAATTTGCTCGTAAGGTACATCTGGAATATTAATATTTAAAATAGTATCTTTCGTGAGAGGCTTTTGCATTAATCGTCGTACAATATTTTGTGCTACTTTGCCAGCAGTTGCATAATGTTTACACCCACCATCTCCAGCCAAAGAAATAGCTACCGAAGGAAACCCTAAAAAACGCCCCTCTGTAGCAACCGCTACCGTACCAGAATATAATACATCGTCACCTAAATTAGCACCATTATTAATACCCGCAACTACCATATCTGGAATAGAAAAATCTTTTAAAAAATCTTGGCAGCTAAGCGCATAATGTACACAATCGGTTGGCGTACCATCTACCAACATAAACCCATTATCTATCTCCATAGCATAAATAGGTTTATTTAAGGTAAGAGACTTACTGGCTGCGCTACGATCTCGATCTGGCGCAACCACTTTAACTGTTGCAATAGTTTTCAACGATTCATACAAGACCCTTATACCTGGGGCATACACTCCATCATCATTGCTTAATAAAATTTTCATTGGCAATCTCTATAACTCTATAATAAGCTTCATTTTTTTTTATCATGCCAAAAATTACTCTAGCATGCTCTTCAATAAATTCAGGATTTTTTTTAAGCTGTTCTATACTATTAAGTAAATTATTATTTCTAGCCTGCAAATTATTTAATTCTATTTTTTTTTGTTCAATCTCTCTATTTAGGCCCATTATACTACGTATTCCATCTGGCCTAAACCATAATTTAATTTGTAATCCTACTGAAATAATTAATAAAAATATTATAGCTAATTTACTCATGTTTTTTACTTATATTTTATATATTATTACAACCCCGTCTAACTTGTGCTATCTTGCTAAATTATTTACTGATTAGCTTTTATTTTGCAAAAATTTTTTAATTAAAGATTGAGCTGTTGTAGAAGCCCTTAACTCTGCAATTATTTTAACACAAACATCTAATTTTTCTAAAGAAATCGGCAACAAGCTATATCTTAATAATTTTTTAGTAGCTATCATGCCCTCAAAACTTAATGATAATAAATGTTCAATGTTATTGACAACCGCTTTAGGCAAATGATTTAACAAAATAATTTCATCAACCAAACCATATTGTAAAGCTTGTTCTGCACAAAAAGGTTTAGCTGTTAACATACTATATTGAGCAAAATTGGTATTCATAGCATGTAATACAAACTGGCTAATAATTGCTGGTGCTAAACCTAAAGTGACTTCTGGGAAACAAAATTTACAGTTATTAGCTGCAATTACTAAATCTGCACAAGCAGCAATACCAATTGCACCACCATACACACTACCCTGCATAGCACAAATAACAGGCTTATTTAGATTATAAAGATTAAGTAACATCGTAGCTAATTGCTTTGCATCTTGTAAATTTTGTTCTGTAGTATAATCAACAGAATCTCGCATCCAATTAAGATCTGCCCCTGCCGAAAAATGTTTACCATTAGCTGTGATCACTAATAATTTTATATTTTGATCATTGGTTACTTGGGTAAAATATTGATCTAATTGCAGGATCATCTCTAAATCAAAAGCATTATATACTTCCGGTCGATTAAGAGTTACGGTTGCCACTTGGTTTTCGTAGCTAAGAGAAAATAATATGTTTTTATTCATAATTTTTTATTAATCCTTTTGTTAAACGCTCGTTAATTATCAAGCGTATATAATATGGTATTACTTATGGCTCCAGTATAGTATAAAAACTATTGCATTAACTAGAAACAATCAGTAGTATGATAAATAGATCCTTTATATAAATTACCAAGACTGTCTAACCAACACAAGTTTGTTGAATTAAGAATTTACGTTCTTTATTTAATTCTGTTATAAATTTATGAACGATCTATACTGCTGGGAAACAAAATTTGAATCATGTGACTATTCCAATAGGTTATTATCTAAAGTATTGCTTCTAAATGCTAAGGTAAAAGAAAAAATTGATATAACAGAGATCAAGAAAGCAATTTATTACGCTCGAAAATATCACGGCACACAGCAACGTCAAACAGGAGAACCTTATTATTCGCATCCGATCGAGGTAGCTTATCAAATTGCTGATTATGCTTTTAACACTGATGTTTTAGTTACTAGCATATTGCATGATACACTCGAAGATACAAAACTCACTAAGGAAATGATTGGCTATATCTTTGGATTGACAATCGCCAATAATGTTGAGGATTTAACTAGAATTAAACTAAATCAAAAAATTAGCTCAGCAGAAATAATAGAATTATTATACAAACAAAGAAAAAATGATTTATTAACCATTAAAATATTTGATAGATTACATAATTTGCAAACCATTAATATAAAATCAGAGGAAAAAATACAAGAAACAATTATTGAAACTCTACAAAGATTTTTGACTGCTAGTATATATTGTGGTTTTAAAGATGTAGAAAAGCAAATACATGAACTTTGTAGGTTGCACTTATACACTCCCGCTACGGAGACACAGATTCTTCAAGGAGAAAATCGTGTTTTTGTGGATGGTTTTTTGCTTCTTTCTCCAGTTTTTCGAAATAAAATAATCCAAAAGTATAGCCAAATATTATTGGTACAATAATTATTAAACATCCATAATAACCAAAATACTCACTCAAATAAACAAGACCAAAAGAGGTTGTTACATATACCACAACTCTAGATATTGAATATGTAATGCTAGTAGATGTAAACCTTTTAAAAACAGGAAAATGTGAATATAAAATTGCTTCTGCTGGCATAATATCTAACGCAAAAACCATAATAAAAGACTGAAGGACTAATATGAAAGAAGGATCCTGAATATTAGTTAACAATTGTGGAAAAAATATTATAAATACTGAAAAAATTACTAATATTTTTTTTAAAATATTTAATGGATACACTATTCGACTTAAATATACTCTAAATAAAAACACTCCTATCAGTTGAATGATTGATACAATAAAATTGTTTTGTATTACTTGTGTAGAGGTATATCCAAAAGAATTTTTTAATATATCGCCACAGTATATGTAAGCAATATAAAAACATACTGGCCATCCACAATTCATAAAAAAATATGCCAATAGAGCCGTTTTATTTACTTTTTCTTCCCATATTGGATCATTTTGCAATATAGTTGTTTGTTGATTATTAATTTGTAAATGTTTTGTAATTATAAATTTAGCATCTGCGAATTCTTTTGTTTCTTTTAACGTTGTTCTAGCAACAACTCCTATCATAGCAACTCCAGCTCCAAACCAAAAACCCATACGCCAACTAAAGCCAAAAGAAGTTGTTAAATTAGCTATCCCTAAAGCTGCCATACTGCCAACAGCAGCAAAAAAAGCTAATATAGAAACAACAGAATATTTATATTTATATGTTTTATTGATGATTTCGGTTAGATAAATTTCAGCTCCTATTATTTCCCCCATAGAGGACATGCCTTGCATAATACGGCATATAGTAAGAAACCATGCAGCTGAGATCCCTATTTGAGCATAGGTTGGTAAACTAGCCATGATAGCGCACGATAATGCCATTATAAAGGTTGTTATTATTACAGTGATTTTACGCCCTAAAGTATCCCCAATATAACCAAAAATAATTGCCCCTATTGGTCTAAAAACAAATGTGGTACAAAACGCAAAGGCTGAGAGCAGTGAGGTAGCATGTGCATCAGTTTTTGGAAAAAAAAGATCATTCAGAAGCCCTGCCATGTGTACATAAAGTAACAAGTCAAAGTATTCTAAAAAAGTTCCTATTGATAATAACCCAACCGCTTCTCGTTGTTCTGGCTTTAACGATGATAATGATTCTGAAGTATTATTTACCATGCTATTTATTACCTACATATCTATACTTGCGAATATCTCATAAGAAAAATTCTAATTATATATAAAATTTATCCTAATCAATTTTTTTTAAACCACAAAAAATAGTATCAACTGCTTTTATATTTGACATAACAACTTGATACAATGCGTTTAGCTCCATAATATTAGGTTGTTTAATAAATAATGGCTTACCGTTATTATTTATTAAACAACCATTACTTTTAGATCTATCGATTTTTTGTAAGTGTGGCATTTTGTCTCTCCTTATATAAACATAAAATTAATTTCTTTTTACGTTATTTTATATTTTATATTTTATATTTTATATTTTAAGAATTGCTGAACTTGCAAAACACAATATTATACTATATTTATAGCATTAATCATTATGCTTAATCATATTCAATCTCTTTATTATAAGTATATGTTTTTATTAATAACATAAATGATTAATACTTAGCAATACTTTTGTCAATTTTTGTCAATTTTTTGTCAATTTTTTTTAAGTATATTTAATGCTAGTAATGCCGGCATTTCACAACTTATTTATTTCACTTACAGACAATTTAAACTAGAATATTCATTATGAACATAACGTTTAAATCTCTTCAAAAATCTCATTTTCCACTATTACTTAAGTGGCTTAAAACACCTCACATTAAAGCCTGGTGGGACCCAGGTCTAAAATGGACAAAAAAACTTATTCAAGAAAAATATGGTAATTATGTGTATGGATATAAACTTGAAAATAATATTCCTAAAAAAATTCATGCTTTTATAATAGAAATTGATAAACAACCCATTGGTTATATTCAAGTATACGATGCTTATGATTTTCACAGAAGTGTACCTTTAAAAAATCTACCAAAATCTTTAGCAGCTTTTGATATATTTATTGGCCAAAAAGAATATCTAAACAAAGGGATCGGCTCTAAAGTAATTAAACTATTTTTAGAAAGTTTTTGTAAAAGCAAATACAAATATATTTTTGTAGATCCAGACCATAACAACATTGCTGCAATAAAAGCCTATGAAAAAGCTGGTTTTAAAAAAATTGAAGAACAACTAGAAGAGAGTAAGGAAATTTGGATGTTAATGAGTTTAGAATAATGTTAAAATTTGCTTTAGCTAAAAAAGATAGGCATGTGTGGTTAGCAAGATTCTTAAAACAAGTTAATTACTTAAAGAAGCAAAAGAACAAACGACAATAAGAACAGCAGTACGAGCTGTTAAACTGAAAATTAAAATTTCTGCCAATAAAAAAATTCTCTCTAACAAAGAAAGCTGATCTTAAATTCATATCGACACCATATGTCAGCATAACATGGCAGCACTTTCAAATAGCCCAATTTAAAGTTGGGCATTTATTTTTCAATGATTGTTTTGATTAAAAAAATCGGCTCTATTTAAAAATTTATTAGGCAATATTAGTTGTATTAGTTACAGTTAAAACTCTGCGTCATTTTTACGCAGTTTTACGCCGCCGTTAACATCTTTAATTACTGTTTCTGTTTGTTGCATATATTTTATATATCCCCATAATTATTTTTTGTTGTTTGTATTACTATTAATGATGACGTTTTTCAGAACTAGAAGCTTGCAGGGTAATTCCTTCTTTTTTCTGTAAAACTTTCAAGATTGCACAAAAATTATTTATAGTTGGATTACCATTTGGCCCAAACATTTTTTGTAACCCCTTGTTATTTTTATGAATTTTACGAGCTAGCGTTGGAAACTCAATAGTAGCATTAATATAATCACGTATTAATATTTTTGCGACCCCAACTTCTCCAGCTAAGAATTCATTAATTGCATCTTCTAATAAACCGCGTCTAAAAGCTGGTTCTCTTTGAGCTCTTTCTACAACAGTTTTTTTAAATTCTCTAGTTAATGCCATGTTTTCTCCTTTGGCTTTTTGTTATGTTTATATTCTTTCCATAATAGTTTTGCTTGCTTGATATCTTTAGGCTGCCATTTTTTCGACCCACCTCCTAGCAAGACAATAAGTTCTGCGCCTTCCTTACCAAAATAAATTCTATAACCTGGGCCGTGATCAATAACGCGTTCAAATACCCCCACCTACACCTTTTATATTAGATGTATTCCCATCCTCGATCCTAGCTAATACCCTGTTAATAATTCTGGCAGTTTGTGTATCTAGATTATCAAACCAAATTTTAAATGGACACTTGCCTTCTACCGTTTGATATTCATCAATCCGCATAATTTAAAGGTAACTTAAAAGTAACCACAAGTCAAATATTGTAATAACAAGGTTCTAAGTATCAACCACTGCTTTCCCTGCAAAAAAGTAGCCACCGACGGTAAAACAACGCGCAACATCAATTGAGTGGCTACCAGAAAATACTGTTTTATATATTCCCATGTATACCAAAAGGGAATGGACCAATATCATTACATACCGCTTCTTCTAATGCTTTATCTTTGGAATAAAACCCTTCCATTGAACCATCCAAAATATCAATACCAATATAATTCATTTTAATATTAGCATCAAAATCATTCTTACATCTTTCTGCAATATAATCTATATCTTCGTTGGATCTAGAGCCAACTATCACACAATCAACTATATTTTCAAACTGTCCGCATAATTTTTTTAATTCTTTCCAGTTTAATTTATATCCACCTTTGGTTGTTCTAATAGTTTCTTCAAATTCATCAACTGATGAAATATTGTTTGCACTATAAGGATCGTAGGTATAGCCAATTACATATAAAAACAAAATAGACCAATATAAATTTTCAGCATCAACATGATTTTCTATTAACTGCAATACATACATTAAAGTTATCCTTTTTTCACCATCGTATGAATATTCCATTTTATTTTCCTTTACATTTTGTTTGTTGGTTTAGGCGCTATAGTTGACTCTGACAATGGTGTAGCAATATCATTACGTTTTTTAGTAATACTATCCCCTGGATTATCTAACCACCTATGTTCATGTGGATTAGAATGATTGTCTGGTCGACCATGATTTGTAAAATCAATATCTTTAATTGGCCTATTTTGGTTGTCAAACTCTCTGGCTTGTTTATATTTTCCACTTTTTCCAACTCTAGTTCCTAATTGGGTATGCCAAGTACCTTTTGCCTCTGGATCTGGAATTTGATATCCACTTTTAGGTGCGTTAGGTAATTTACGATCCGGAAATCCTTGAAAATATGGACCTGGATCAGTAGACATACGCTCCTGCATCTTTAATTGTTCTTTAAACTTATGGTACTGATATGAACTTGCTTCCCCACTAGCAGTAGAGGCTTTTTCTACCTGTAATACTTTCGCAACATTTGCAGCTTCTTTAGTTTCCTTAACAGCTTTGGCAGCTGCCAAATCATACTGAAAAGTTAATAACGATTTTTCTGACGCTACTGTTGATGCCACCTCAGCTAACGTATTAACAGCAGTATTACTAACGGCCTCAGAGATTACACCTAAAACTTTTTCAGTTTTTGTAAGCGCACTTCCAGCTAATGTCACAGCACTCGCTACTGCTACCCCTACCTCTATCCCATTCTCCAGTGCTTGTTTAGTAGCCCCAAAAACATCACCAGAAGCAGCCTTTTCTTTAAATTCATTAAATTCTGCAGCATAATGATTATTTAACCCATATAATATAGCTTTACCTGCCGCTACCGGATTTTCTTTAATAGGATCTAATACTGCATGAATTTTTTCTTGATTTTCCGCAATTTTTTGCGTAATACGTTTTTCTTCTACTTCAGAGAGTGCACCTCTATATTCTGGATTATTTAACATATCAATTTCTGCCGCATGCCAAGCACTATTGTATAAAAGTTTAGTTAAACTTACCCCACATTTAACCAAACTAGCTGCTAGTTTATATGTAGAAGTACCAACCGCAGCTATTAATGCCCTTCCACCATCACTTGGAGCAATAGGTTCATCTATACCTGCAAGATAAGCCTGGCCTATTGGTAATTCATTTGATTTATTGTTAGTATTAAAATTCTCCGATTGTGCAACTCCAAAAAATGGATCTTGAATTCCTGGTAAACCAATCTTATATCCACCAGTTCTACCACCGTTAGTTTGTTCTAAACCAACAATATCCAACGGCCTTTCGAACACAGCTTGTTTAATTTCAGGTTTACTAAAATTAGCCGCTACTTCAAAATATGCTACAAAATTTTTCTCTAATTCTCTAAGCTGTGTTATATTCATTTCATCAATTTTCTTATTAACTGTCTCAATAGCTTCTGGCAACTTAAAACCTTTCCCTTCTTGAGCTTGAGTTCTTGCAAGCAAAACTAATTTATTGATTATTTTTTCTTTTAATTCTGATTTTTGTTTTTCTGTTATTTGCTCTACTGTTTTTGGTTTAACTTTCTCTTTCTCTGCTCCACCTTGTTGTTCTGGTTTCTTATCATTATCAACAAACAAATCATCCGGCATAACCGCCGAAATCAACCCATCTAACGCCCCTACTAAAGCACCATTACGCCCTACCAAAGCACCTTTAGTTCCACCTAATATAACATACATAAGGTTTTTCTTAATAGTATCTATTTCACCAATTTCTGCTTTAGCTGACAAAGAAGCTGTTACTGTTCCAATCGCCGCATCTACCAAACCACCTAAAATAGCATGCTCCATATCTTGACCATCAATACTCACGCTTAAAGTAGCACTAACACTTGCCTTAGCTATATTATATTCCACATGTTGAAGTAGTTCTCTGTTTGCAAGTTTAGGAATTTTTAACATATCGCATACTTTATACATAACTCCGGCACTTATCATGGCGGTTGCTAGTTTTTTTACTGTTCCTTCTCTAGCAAGAGATTTAATTGCTTTAACTGGATTGCCATTATTAGACACAATAGATGCTGCAGCTTGCGAACATAAACTCTGAAAACCAGCAGTTAGCACAGTATGTGCTACTCCTTCCGCTGTATTTAATAGAGCCGCCGCCCAACCACCAGCCGCACCTTGTGTAGCAATAGTAGCTGCCAACGCAACTAGCGCCACTAACCCAGCACCAGGACCTTGTACTGTTTTAGTTTGTCTAGAATAATATTCATCTAGAGTACTATAAATTATTTCACCTTGATGTTGATCTATTTGTTGTAAAAAACTCAAAGTTTTACCGCGTACTGCTTCTAAAATAGTCCGCTGCGAATGAATTTCTAAGGCACCAGTTATACTAGATTCGCTATAAGTTACTTGTTGAATGTTGTCTGATTTAGATTTTTGCCAGAATGGATCGGAGCTGCTTGTAATGCTAGAGGATGCAAAACTATTACGACCTAATAAAATTGATACTTCACCATCTGGAGAATATAATACATTACGTGTTGCTGTACTATGTATATTATTAACTTCCACTCCGTCTTTACCGGCTAATAACAAGCGTTTTACTTTAAAGTTAGCACCTTTAGAGCGTTCGCTACATTCCATGGTACTTGTAGATTTTTTGCTGGTTCCGCCATACCAAGTATCTTTTTCTGTAGTTGTCCGTTCTGAATGTTCATGCACTTCTGTTGTATCTAAAATTCTAGTTTTTCCATCTAAACTAATTATTTGAACTTCTGGCGTATCAAATTCTGGCGCCTGTAAAACAGCTGACGTGCCCGCTACCATTTGCACAATTCCAGAAGATCCTGTTTTATGTTTAGAAACATGTTGTTCAACGTAAGTGTCTTTAATAATACCAGTTGTATGTTTTTCATAAAAATGCCTAACCCGTTGATGAACTAATGGTACTGGCACATCTATAATACCGGCTAACGCTTGTATTTGAGTTAGCACGCCAGAATCTGTTTCTGCCCCCTCAAAAATCACTTGTTTCCCTGCAAAAATTTGTAATATATTCTTAGCTGCAACACGCGCTTGATTAACCATATCATCAAAACTTTCCTGATTACCTATTCTTTCCAGGATAGATTTAATTTCAACATCATCAAACAAAGACGCTAATAACGTATCTTCAGTTTCCAATTTACCATTAATAACAACACCACCTTCTACTATAGTAGCTAATTTCTTTGCCTGAACAGTGCTGCTTATTGTAATACTGCTTTGGGCACTATCTGCACTGTTACTGCTAGCAGCAATGGCTACTTGATCACTGGCTATTAGCTGATTTTGCTGTTGCTGAGCTTTTACTGTTATAGCTTTATTATGTAAATATTTTTTTGCTTTAGGATTACTATTGAAAAATTTAATTAAGGAAGTTTGTAACGCAGGCCGATCTTGAGCAAAAGCTATTAATTCTTTCGGCGTTAAATGTTCTGGCAATATATATAACACATTAGTTTTAACTAAACCACCACGTCGAGCACGTACTTCGTTAATCATTTTTATTGGAATATATGGACATGGATAAAGAACTTCTAACCCTTGATCATCAATTAATGCACGATAATACAATATTGGTTTAGACGGCATCTCTATATCTATAGCAGTGCTTTTCCCGGCAACCGTTAGAGCTCGACTAAAAGCTTCTCCTGATAATTTATTTTCTCTTAAATAATCAGTAGTATTTCTATGTAATTCTTTAATAAAATCTGCATCTATCGGTCTACCTTCGTAAATAAAACCTCGCATTAATACTTCTTGACAGTCTTCTCTTACTCTATTTATTAAATAACTAGGGCTGAGCGATAATATTGTTTGTGATTTAGGTTTACTCAAACTGCCATCTCTATTTACAACCACCATATGTTCACATATGTCTTTATAAAAATCTTGACTAGCTTGCTCATCGAACCAAAAACGTTCTCGGAACATAAAATAAAACTTAGGCTGAGTAGCTTGTTCAATTAATTTTTTTATCTCATCTGGCATATAATATGTAGTATGCATATTAAAACCCTTACTCATTAAATCTCTTATTGGGTTTTTAGGATTAATATAATATGGGTTAGGAGAGCCTAATGCTAATTTACCGCCTAAAGTAATTAACATTTTAGGGGCAGTTGTAAACCCCTCTAATTGAGAATTTCTAGCAGATAATATTACCGCTGAATCAAAACTAGTTTGAGCTGGAAATACTTGTTGAGCACCAGAAAAATTATTAGTATTAACTAAAAACCCTACTGCATAAGGCAATCCTCCTCCATAATCATGCATATAATTACCAGGCCTAGTTACTTGTCCAGGATAATTATCATAAAATACATGACCATGATATTGGCCATTATAATTACCTCGCCATGCACAACGCAAAGAATGATAACTATTTTTGATTATTTGAAGTTCTCCTGGAGTACCACTTATAAATTTTTGATAAAGGGAAGATGTAAAATCTTTACTAATAACTTGAACTTCTGGTCCTTTTTTTTCAGCATGTAACCAACTTGCCTCATTGTTAATAATAGCTTTACCTGACAGTTTTCCTTGAATATTTAAAATGGCTTGGTCACTATTACAAAAATTAAATGAACCGTTATTGTATCTGCTTCTGTGGCACGAATAACACCCAGCCTCAAAAGTAGTATTAGTGCGTTTTAAAATAAACGTACCGGTAAGATCGCCATCACCAGATACCTCACCAACCCCACCTTCCCAAACTGATTGACCACTAGTTGAATCAATTTTTAAATGGTGAGTTTTTAAATTTCCTTGATTATTAAATTGCCCAATAATATTAGTTAATTCCTTAATTTGCAAAAAACTTCCGTTAGAAATAGCAATTGGCATAGCCAATAAATGTCTATTATCATACACTGAATTATTACGACTTAAAAATGTATATTTAAGTGGGACAATATCTATACTAAGATTAGATGAACTACTGTTTTGAGAATGAGCATAAAAAGTCGCAAATGCTTGCCTAGTAGGATCTTCTATTAATCTCCCCAACGGAAAACCTTTAGGCGCCCAAATAAAACCATTCTTAGCTGCCGCACCACCTTTTTCTATGTCAAACTCTGTTACATAAGCCGTTAAATCCCCTGATTGTGCCAATAACTCTGGATGATTATTAGGTCGTTCATTATTGCCAACACGTATTTTTGCATTAGGAGTTAATGCTGTTATACCCTTATCTGCTTGAATCGTTGCTTGCACAGAAATATCATATTTTGCCGCTGGTAAAGTCTCTACCTTATAACTAGCAATATCGCCAAAACGTTGCTGCATAATTTGCTGTATATTTTCATGAGTAACATTAGGTTCTTGAAATTCAAAAACCCCGGCTGTTCGATACTCATTAGTTAATTCTATAGAACGACCAACGGTAGTTTGTAAAATAGTACGATCGCACTTAGTTTGATCGCTTAACTTAAAATTAGTGGTCTGTAGTTTAAGAACAGGCGTTTGTATATCTACATTAGGCATAATAACTGCTGCTTCTGGATTTGTTAACTGCACTTCTTGACTACCAGCTATAACACCCTGATTTTTAACAACAGGAGGATTAATAAGCTGCACTTGATCTCCACGAACAATCCCTAATTTTTCTACTTCCATATTATTTTTGAAACTAATAGTAGTAGTGCCACTTACTCCAATTTCACTATGCTCATCATTAGTAAGACTTGTACCAATTTCAACAAAGGTACTATTAATCCCACTTAAATTCCCTTGTTCATTTTGCAAATGTTCTGTAGCTAGTTTTACTGTTTCACCAGCATGCACCGCACCATTTCTATTATCAAAATTTATAGACTTTATGTCTGCAGTTTTAGATGCCTGAATTTTACCAGGATTAGTAATATTAGAAACTGAAATTTTAGCAGTCTCTGTATTAAGGGTGCTTTTATTTAGCATTTTTTTAGCAGAAACTTGTAAATCAGCTACGGCACAATCATCAACAAAATTAACTTCTTTTGAAACAATGTTTAACTCTTGAAAGCCTTGCCCTCCCAACGCAACTACATTTGCTCCATTAATCTTAAATCTTGGATTGTATTCTTGATTAATTTTAGACAAAGTTAAATCGCCATCCACAGTTAATTTAAACGATACACCATAACTATCCCAACTAAAAATCCCAAGAGCTGAATCTTCTTTAAAATTTGTAAACATAGGATTATTAAAGATAACATTGGTATCACCGAATATTTTTTGTTCCTTAATGTCTCCTGGCACCCCATCTAAACTATAATTATTTCCTTCCGTGTCAGAAAGACCAAACCTTATTGCTTGTTTTCCATTAAGATCTTTATAAGATTCGAAATTATATTCTATAAGAGCGGTCATGTGAAAAATACTCCTTTTTCTGTCCTTTGCAATTTTTATGCAAAGAATATCCTTGTATAAACCAAATAAATATAATGTTTTTGTTAAGAATTTTTACTAATGAAAAATGCTAAAAAAAATTAGATTGCACTTTACTCTTGCCGGTTATCTATTGTCAACGTTATTTTGGTGCGGGAAAAATAATTTAAGATCCTTACTAAGTTGTTCGCTAATCCTAGTATAGGGTGCGACTAAAAGTGTAACTTATGCCTAACATAAGCCATCCACCCGGCAGCTAACGCTGCCACCCTCCTTCGAAGCGAAGGAGGGTAAAACATACGTAAATTAAAGTCTTTATTGTCATTAACAAGTAATAACCATATAGGTTAGTATTAATTAAAAAAGTA
>Ga0208691_1000101_pt1 | contig 25806 bp, 21 predicted proteins | sample June2015DPH_20_1_FD_184719 | JGI IMG/M metagenome (GOLD analysis project Ga0208691, IMG submission 184719) | Peatland microbial communities from SPRUCE experiment site at the Marcell Experimental Forest, Minnesota, USA - June2015DPH_20_10... | ecosystem: Environmental > Terrestrial > Soil >... | reverse complement strand
GCGGGCGCAGCGGTCCGATTCGGGATCCTTGGACTAGGGCTGTGGAAGCTGCGGCAATATCGCCGCAATTCCACGTTCGTGCCCGGCGCCTTTGAGGAATTACAGCGGCGGCTGGGAGTTTTCGCCGATGTGCAAATGTCGACGGAAGTCCCTGGCCCCGTGACGTTCGGCTTCCTGCGTCCGGTGATTCTTCTTCCAGAAGTGTGTCTCGAAGACGAATCCATCGCTTGTCACGAACTGGTACACGTGCGCCGTCACGACTGGCTGTTCACTGTTATTGAAGAATGCATCCTATCGTTGTTCTGGTTCCATCCAGCCATGTGGTGGATGATTGCGGAGATCCAATTGGCGCGCGAGGAAGCAGTGGATCGCGAAGTAGTCGCCATTTTGAATTCGCGCGATCAGTACCTGGAGTCCTTGCTGGCCCTGGCCGCATCCCGCGCCGGTTTCGATCTGGCGCCGGCCTCACCATTCTTGAGAAAGCGGCATTTACAAAAACGAGTAGCTGCATTGCTGAAAGAGGTTTCCATGTCTAAATTCCGATTGACTTCTTCGCTGGCTGCGTTCGCGGCCGTGCTCACGCTGACCGCATGGTTGAGCGTGCGATCGTTCCCATTGCAGGCCGCGGCGCAGGAAAACGATTCGTCCAACATCACAGTGCATCCCGGTCCGTTGCCGCTTTTGCACCGCGCGGCCGTGCAGTATCCGAAGAATGCGCTGGCCAAGCACATTGAAGGAACGGTGGTGCTGGAACTTACCCTCAGCGAAACCGGAACCGTTACCGACGCGCGTGTACTCAGCGGACCGGAGGAGCTGCGCGGAGCAGCGCTAGAGTCCATCCTGGAATGGCATTATTCGAGCGAAGGGCAGCCCAAGACTCAGGCGAGCATTGATTTCAAGGTGCCCACCGCGGAGGCGATGCCGGGAACTTTGATGGCGCCTCCAGAAGACCAAGCCAAGCTGGACCGTTTGTTCATCCAGGCTCCGGACGCGATCAAGCAGAAGCTGGAGGGCCACTTGCCGTTGCGCGAAGGCGATCGGATCACACAGAGTGCCTTGAACGATCTCGCGACTGCGCTCAAAGATGTCGACGAACATTTGCGGGTTACTATACATCCGAATGCGGACAAGACCGGATCGATGATGTTTATCACGCTCTATAGCGCGGGTCCGGGCGAGTCGCCTAAGAGAATTCGCGTGGGCGGCAACGCGGAGCAGGCTAACCTAGTACAAAAAGTCCAACCGATTTATCCGCCGGACGCGAAGGCGAACCGCATACAGGGCCTCGTCCGATTTTCTGTAGTCATCGGCAAGGACGGCCGGGTACAAAATCTGACGCTGGTCTCGGGAGACCCGGTATTGGCGCAAGCTGCCAAGGACGCTGTACAGCAATGGGTCTACAAGCCGACGTTGCTGAATGGCGATCCGGTGGAAGTTATGACTCAAGTGGACGTGAACTTCACACTCAGTCAATAGGAGCTACCAATGCTGAGACGTTTATGGATACTCGCCGGACTGGTTGCGCTCGCCGGATGGGTCCCGGTGCAGGCGCAGCAAACGCTGAAGCTGATTCACACCGTGGCGCCGAAGTACCCGCAAGAAGCCAAGGACAAGAAAATCGAAGGCGATGTGGTGCTGCATATCGAAATCAATGCAGAGGGCGAGGTTCATGACCCGTGGGTTGTCAGTGGTCCGAAAGAGTTGCGGGATGCGACGCTGGAGGCGGTGAAACAGTGGAAGTATTCGAAAGACGGTCCGCTGCCGGCGTCGAGTGAGGTTACGCTCGCGTTTCAACTACCGAAGAAGGATTAGTCCCCTTGCTTACGCGCGGAGCTACGCTGTGTGGCAGGATGGCGATCGATAACGCTCCGATCAGAGCCACTGTCAGCACTGTGCCCATGGCGATCGTGTAATTCCCTGCGTGGTCCCGCAGGACGGAAACAAAGTAAGGGAACCAAGTCTGTCCGATGGTGTTCACCGGCAGGATCACGGCCATCGCACGGGCCAGCGAATTTACCCCGAACTGCTCGGCAGCCATCAATGGGATCAGCATGTAGTCGGCGCCCATTCCGAATCCGAATAGAATCGCGAAGACGTAGAGGAACGTTTCGTTGGACGGCCGGACCATCAGCAGAATTGGAATGGTCCCGGCCACCAGGAAATATGTCCCGGTCATAACCCACTTCTTCGAGAAGCGATCCGCCAGACCGCCAATCAGCAAGCGTCCGCCAATGCTCGACCAGAGCACCAGGACCGACGCCGTGCGCCAGGCTGAATCTACCATTGGCCCTTTCTGGAAGCCCGCGTCGAGAAATACGAACTTCATGTGAAAATTAACCGCGCCGATGGATCCGATGGAGCAGAAACTGCCGAGGAGCAGCAGCCAGAATGGCCAGCTTCCGAGCAACTGCGCAAAAGTATGGGATTGGACCTTGGTTTCAGCGGGCGGCTCGGCGGCGCCGTCCGGATTCTGGCCAATGTCCGACGGCCGGTCTTTCAAGACAAACAGCACGATGGGCCAAGCCAATAAAATCAAGGCCGCCAGCACCATCAGGGCCGCGTGGTAGCCGAAGTTTTCCGTGAGTGGTTTCACGAGAAACGATCCGAGCGATCCCATCAATCCTACGCCGACGTAGACGATCCCCATGGCTTTTCCGCGATTCACCCGGAACCAGTGCGAAACGATCAACTGATGCGGGATGGGACCGGAGAGGATGTAGCCGATGGTGTAGACCACCCAGAAGCCGTAATAGACAAAGAGCGCGCCGCCCATATTGGCGAAGCCGGTCAGGGCGATGATGGTAAGTACGGTGCCGACCAGAATCAACTTGCGCGGGCTGAAACGGTGGATGACGATGGGGCCGAACCAGATGGTCAGGGCGGCTGCCAGCGGAAAGCCGAGCGTGATGTCGGCGCGCGACCAGTGGAACTCGCGCTGGAAATAATCGTAAAAGAAACCGATGTTGTAGTACGGGATGCCGACTGACAGGCCGAATGTTATGAAGCTGGCTGCCAGTATCCAACGGCCGAAGAACTTGCGGGGCATTGGGTACATTGTGGCACGAGCTACAGGCTTCTTATATGGAACCCGCCGTCCACATCGATCACCTGGCCAGTGGAATAGTCCAACAATCCATCGGTGATGGCGCGTACCGCGCGGGCAACGTCCTCTGGTTCTCCCATGCGGCGCTGAGGTAAAAGACCCGCTGCGATTTTGTCTTCGTAGCTCTTTTCCACTGCCGCGATCATGTCCGTGCGAATGATTCCTGGGCGGATCTCGAAAACCTGCACGTTCTCCGCAGCCAGCCTTTGTGCGAATAACGCAGCGCTCATGCTAAGTCCCGCTTTCGAGATGCAGTACTCGGCGCGATTGGTGGATGCGGTGTAGCTGGAAATGGAAGTGATGAAGACAATCCGGCCGCGGCGGTGCTCAATCATCCAGCGGGCGATTTGCTGGGTCAGGAAGTGGGGGCCTTTCAGGTTAGTGGAGAGCAGTTCATCGTAGCTGGATTCGGTGGCCTCCAGCATTTCGCGGCGCTCGCGGGGCGCGATGCCGGCATTGTTGACCAGCAGATCTAGACTGGCGTAGTTTGCTCTAAGCCGGGCCACCAGCTCCTCGCGATCGCGGGAGGAACCGATATCGCTGCGGATAATTTCAGCGCCGGTCTCCTTGCGTAGGGACTCTGCCGCTTCCTGATTGTCACGATAAGTGGCCACCACCGAGTGAGATTTCGAAAGCTCGCGAGCGATGGCGCGGCCAATTCCACGGCTCGCGCCTGTTACCAGAGCGACAGGATTATTTGGATGCGGCAAGTTCGGCGTCGATGGCTTTGGCCACGTCTTCCACCGCAAAAGTCTCGACGAACGGGCGCCCGTTGACTAGAACGGTTGGAGTGTGAGCGATTCCGCGCGCCACGCCTTCCTGATAGTCTTCTTCCACTAATGCCGCCAGGCGCGCATCGTCGAGAGAGGCCACGGCTTTGCCAGGATCTATGCCGTGTTCTTTGGCGAATTGAGAGAGCCGATCGTTGAAGTTGCCCGCGTTGATCTCGCGCAGGTTCATCAGGGAATATTTCCGGTACGCGAGGCCAAGGCCCGGTTTTTGCTCTTCGAAGAATCGCGCGGCGATGGCGGCTCTCCGCGCCCAAGCATGTTTCGCGAGCGGGAAATCGCGATGCTCAAACCGGACCGTGGAAGCGTAGCGCGGAAGCAGCTTCTCATCCAGCATCACGCGGAAATCCGCGCAATCCGGGCATTGGAGATCCTCATAGATCACCACTCGCACCGCGCTTTGCGGAGCGCCTTCGATCAAATGTTGAGCCGCCGGGTATGCAGACATTGCAGTTAGAATAGCCGCCCCTAATAGCCGCTTCATAGCTGGGCGGGTTGTTGCAGGGCGAACGTCAGGCGCGTTTCTGAGGGGATCTTGACGGTCTGGCCTTTGGTCAGCACTTCGGCGCCGGTGCCTACGGCAGCGCCTGAGCCTGCTCCAATCGCCGCACCCTTTCCACCACCCGCAAGCGCGCCGATAATCGCGCCAAGCGCCGCTGTGCCGCCAATTACTTTCGCGGACCGTGCGCCTCGCGACCCGCTGGATTGCGATACATCGCCCGACGTGAGATCAATCATGCGCCCGTTGACCATTACTTGCTGCAGCACCAGTGTGAGAACCGCTTTGCCCGCTATTTTGCCGGACTGTTGGTCTTCCACCAATTTCGTGATGGCATCGGCGCCGCGCGGAATCGCCACCTGGCCATCCACCATCACGGGCTCATCCACGCTGGCGCGGAAGGTTTCACCCAAGCGGCTTTGGTCGGAGTTCACTGGATCGATCATGCGGACCGTAATGGAGGTACCGTCCGGGATTATCATTCCGCTCGCGGCAGCCGGTGCCTGGCCGGTGGGAGGAACCTCGCGTACGCCGTTGTCCCGGCGGTCACTGTCTGAGGACATTCGCTGCCCGCTTCCGAAGGATATGTCCGAAACATCCTCCACCGAGTACGTTTCCACGCGATCACCCACCGCTATTTTGACATGACGGGCATCGCCTCCCAGATATTCGCCGCGCACAATCTGGCCGCTGCGAAGCGTGAGACTATCCGCTACGCCGAGGGCCGCGATTGCCAGCAAGATTGTTGAAACGCGAAAGAACATTGGGGTCCTCCCATGAATAGTTTACAGCAGTCCCGAAATATTGGACGCATGCGGAATCATTCTGGCTTCTGGATTCTGGCTCCTGAAATCTTTCTTTGAATGCCATCCAATAAAGACGACGCGAGGGTCTTGCCGCGTTGCAGCGCGTCTTCATAGGCCAGGCGTCGCTCTTCGCGCGTGTAAGCGTGGCCGATGCGGTAGAGGCGCTCGAGTGACAGCCCCACCACGCGCGTACCGGCGTATGCGATGGCGGCTTTGGGAATCAAGCCACCTCCCAGCGGGATTTTGCCGACCAGTTCCCGCGCTAGCGCCCGCCATCCGAACGCGCCCATCATGATGGACACCACTTCGGCCTTCTGCTCGCGATAGCCGATTTCGCGGTCGTTCGCCGCAGCCAGCAGAAACGCCATACGGAACTGGTTGGCAGTGAGAAGCGCGGTGTCAGACGCGAATTCTCCGATGGCCCAAGGCAGGGACAAGAAGGGAATAATATCCGGGAGCGCGGTGGCCAGCGCGAACAGCGCGTTCTCCTTTGCGACTTTCTTTATGATCCTCTGCGAAACTTCTTCCCGGAACGGCTGGATGTGCACCGCTAGAGGAATGGCCAGATCGCGGCGATGCTGCAGAACCTGGTGAACTGTTTCGATCGGCCGGTCGGGCCGAAATGCAAAAACCTGGCTGGTAGGCGTCAGGACATCGTGCGGTGAATCTTCGTAGTAGATTTCCAGATCGTTTTGCTCTGAAGGCAAGAATCCTTCCGTAGCGCGATAGATATAGTGCTGGAGTTGCGCGCGCCGGGCTTCTGAAAGCTCCGGCGGCAGGAAAAACTGCTCCATCTCGCGGTAGGCTCGATCGCTATCGGCATAGAGGAACAGCCGAACGGGGCGCTCGGCGTGGCGGCGCGCCTCCTCCGGATCGAGGTTACTGATAGCTTCTTTAATGTTCTGAAAAAATTGAACTTGCATGGCAGGTCACGCGCGGAAAACCACTTTCAGCTCCTTCTGCCATTCTAAACTGACGCCGACCCGCTCCACTTCGACGCCCTTGGAAAAGTATCGCAAGACGCGCTCATTGGACGGGTGAAAATCGAGCGCGGGCGATACCAGCAGCAGACGCGGCGGCTCGGATCGCAATTCGATTCCCGGAAAATAGCCGCGCGTGCTGAACTCCTGGCGATCCAGGTGCCACTTCACGCGCAGCCAATAATCCAGGGCTTGCAAAGGCAGGTGGATGTCTTCGGATGCCTTGATCTCGATCACCGCTAGGCGTCCCGAGTGATCCGCCGCCAACAAATCAAGCACGCCACGATCGGTGGCGGCGAAAGCTGGCACCTGGCCATAAATAGGCGCCTGGAGCAAGCGCGCGTCGATGGCCTCAATATCGTTACGAACTTGCGATTCCAACCACGCTTCCGGATTTCGTAAGTACAACGGGTTCTGGCGATCGATGGCTTCGGCCGACCGGAAGCGTGACAACTCCTCGGCCAGACGCCGGATCTCAAGCGCGTGGGTTGGGCCGGCAACGCGCCGACGGTCCAACCCGAATCGCAATTCATCCGTGCAGGTTCTGGCGAATTCCATGCCACGTACGCGCAAGCTCAGCTCGCCATCGGACCGCTCGATGGTTTCGACGTCGCGGATTTCACGGATCGGCGCCAGAATTCGATCCAACTCGGAGGGCAGGCGGCGGCGATAAGGTTCCAGACGCGTATCGAGATTGCCGTAGTCGCGCAAATCCACTCGCTCTTCCAGTTGCTCCTTGGTATACACGAACGCGGCGTATTGCGCGAGATCAGGATTTAGGAACAGCAGACGCAAACAAGTGGTTCTCTCGAGTTCCGAGGGAAGATACAGCACCAGGCCATGAATCACCGCGGCCGGTTCTCTGAGCCGCAGATAGTCCAGCCAGATTAGGCCGAAAGTGAGAACGCCGTCGCAGTGGAACGCGTCCGGCGACGCGCCGATGGCAGCCCAGGCGGATGCGCCCTGCCGCAGGAAAGCGCGCGGATAGGCGGGCGAGAGGCTATGCTCCAGATCAGCGCCGGTGGTCAGCTCGGCTAGTTTATAAGTTGGGAATTGACGCCGCAGAAAACGGCGGAACTGTTCGCGAAACTCCAGGCGGCAACTCTCAAGAGTGACTTTCTCACCCGCGCTATGCCGCAAGTCGATCAGCGACAGAGTGCCAGACTTCTGGCCGAAACGCTGGATACGCAGCACCAACTTTCCGCGGGTCTGGCTTTCGATGCCGGTAACGCGCCGCACCAGATTCCGGCGATCGCTCCAAGCTTGCAAGCTCACGCAACCGTTGCGTGTCTCGAGCAGGAAATTATCGGCGGTAATGGGGAGCGATTCTTCGCCGGGCTCGCACAAAACCGTCTCGGTACTGTTTTTGACAAAGCTCTCGATGGTGTGGCGGATGTCGGTCAGTGGGTGCGCTCCCTAAACGGTCGCGGCCAGGCGGATGCGGTGAAGAAGCAAGCCTTGAACAAGGCCTGCGCTAATCTATTATCTTATTCCGGTGTCGTCCCTTGGCGCTCAAAGAAAATCTAGAACGAGTGGAAATCAGGATCGCGAACGCGGCCGCTCGGGCGGGCCGCAAACGCGATGAGATCACTCTGATAGCCGTAACCAAGAAATTTCCAGCTGCGGCGATCCGCGAAGCTTACAGCCTGGGGTTGCGCGAATTCGGCGAAAACTACGTACAGGAGTTTGAGCAAAAACGCGCGGAGTTGGGCGAGCGCAGCGGCGCGCGCTTCCATCTGATTGGGCATCTGCAGTCGAACAAGTCGAAAATAGCGGCGGAGATTTTCGACGTGATCCAGACCGTGGATTCTCAAAAGCTGGCTCGCCGGTTGGATGCGGAACAGAAGCCTTTGGACGTGATGATTGAGGTGAAGTTATCGGCTGAAGAAGCCAAAGCAGGAGCCGCGCCCGACGAGGTTCCCGCGCTGGTGGAGGCAATCCGGGGGTGCTCGCACTTGCGTCTCGCGGGCCTGATGACCATGCCTCCCTGGTCAGACAATGCCGAGCTCTCGCGCCCCTATTTCACGAAACTGCGCGCGTTGTCGGAAGCGAACGGCCTGAAGCAACTCTCCATGGGCATGTCGCACGATCTGGAAGTGGCCATTGAGGAGGGCGCGACCATGGTGCGCATCGGCACGGCGCTTTTTGGGCCGCGGAAAAAAGCTTGAAAGTTGGGTTTTTTTCGCCGCTACCACCCGCGCGCACCGGTGTCGCCGATTACTCCGCGTCGTTGTTGCGGGCCCTTCGAGCGTCTGGCGAAGTTGAACTGGGCGAAGGCGACATCAACCTTTACCACCTGGGCAACAACCAGCTACATGCCGAAATCTACCAGCGGGCGCTTGAAAAGCCGGGTGTCGCGGTGCTGCATGATGCGGTTCTGCAGCACTTCTTCCTGGGAAGTTTCTCTGAGCAGCAGTACGTTGCGGAGTTCGTTTACAACTACGGCGCATGGAGCGAAGATCAGGCACGCGAAATGTGGCGCCGGCGCGCGCGCTCGGCCAGCGATCCGCAATATTTCCGCTATCCGATGCTGAAGCGCGTGGCGGAACGGTCCCTGGCGCTGATTGTTCACAATCCCGCAGCGGTGGAAATGGTGAGAGCCCATGCACTTGGCGCGGTGATCCACGAAATTCCCCACCTGTTGGAATTGCCCAGTCTGGATGGCGGGCAGAAAATCGCCAGCCTGCCGGAGAAGCTCGGTATCGGCAGCGGGACTTTTTTGTTCGGCGTGTTTGGACACCTGCGGGAATCGAAACGCTTAGCGGTTGTCCTGCGCGCTTTTCGGCGCGCGCGCGCTGCGGCGGACATCGCGCTATTGGTGGCCGGCGATTTCGCATCCCGCGACCTCGAAAGATCGATGGAACCGCTGCTCGGCGCACAAGGAATCTTCCGGGTTGGCTATGTTCCGGAGCGCGATTTCTGGCTGCATGCCGCGGCTGTCGACGCTTGCATAAACCTGCGCTATCCCACCGCCGGCGAAACCTCCGGCATCAGCATCCGGCTGATGGGAATCGGGAAGCCGGTTCTGATGAGCGCGTCCCAGGAGTCATCGAGTTTTCCAGAGGCCACTTGCCTGCGCGTGGATGCGGGGCCGGCTGAGGAAGACATGTTAGTGGAATTCATGGTCTGGCTGGCCACTTTTCCCCAGGACGCGCGCGCTATTGGAGAGCGGGCGGCTGCGCATATTCGGGAGTTTCACGCTACCGAACGCGTAGCCGATATGTACTGGCAGGTGCTCGGAGCCTGTTATCATTGAATTAATCGATTTAGCTTGGAGAGAGCGCTCTCGTAACAGCGCTATTATTTGCCGGTGAAAATCACCGCATCACTCTGGTTTGGAGCGGCGCTGCTCACGGCTTCGCCCGTCGCCCCGGCTGTCACGGCCTCGGCTGTCAAGGTGGAGAAGCTGCTGCATGTGCGCGTTCCTTTGCGCGACGGAATCCATCTGGACGCTAATGTCTTCTACCCGGCCGGCGGCACGCGATATCCAGCCATCCTGATTCGAACGCCCTATGGAAAAGGAGCGGATTTTCCACCCGGTTATACTTCGTTCATCCAGCATGGCTACGCGGTTGTGCTGCAGGATGTGCGCGGCCGCTACGGCTCGGAAGGCGTGTTCGATGCGTTGAACCAGGAGGGTCCGGACGGCTATGACACGCTCAATTGGATTGCTGCGCAGCCCTGGTCAGACGGGAAAGTGGGGATGATCGGCGGATCGTACCTGGGCATCGCCCAGTGGCGCGTGGCGCTTTTGAATAACCCGCATCTCAAGGCAATCTTTCCGGTGGTCTCCGGCGGCGACGATTATCTGGACCGATTCTATTCGCCCGGCGGCGCCATGAAGCTGGGACACCGGCTGCTCTGGTTCTCGCAAAACCTGACGCCCTCGGGGCTCCCCAAGCCCAAGTTCGGCAGTTACATCGGCCATCTGCCGCTGCGAACATCGGATACAGCCGCCACAGGCCGGACACTTCCGATTTACCAGACCATCCTGGAACATCCCACTTACGATTCGTTTTGGAAGGACCTGAGTGTTCGCGAAAAAATCGATCGTGTGCGCGTGCCCGTGTTTGCGGTGGGCGGCTGGTACGACAATTATGTGGAGAGCGATCTGGATGCTTTTCGGGCGCTGCACAAGGCGGGCAAGCAAGATACGAAGCACCGCATTATGATCGGTCCCTGGCCGCATAACATGTCGACCCCGTTTGCAGGTGTTGGCTTCGGCAACGATTCCGGAGCGCCTATTCGTGCCTATCAAATCGCTTGGTTCGATCATTGGCTGAAAGGAACACCGGAAGAGGCTGCGCATTACACGCCTTGGACTTGGCACAACGTTCGCGCGGAAGTAGATGAAGCTCCGATGCACATTTTCGTGATGGGCGTGAATCGCTGGCGTGACGAGCAGGAATGGCCGCTGGCGCGCACTCGCTACACGGCTTTTTATCTGACTAGCAAAGGTCACGCCAATACAGGCAAGGGCGACGGCTCGCTGGTTTGGAATCTTGGGAAGAAAACCAAGCCGGACCAGTTTGTTTACGATCCGCGCGACCCCGTGCCGACCATGGGCGGAGCGGTTTGCTGCGATCCGAAGATCTTTCCCTGGGGTCCCATGGACCAGCGGCCGGTGGAGAAGCGCAAAGATGTACTGGTTTATTCGAGCGACCCGTTGAAGCAGGATCTGGAAGTAACCGGGCCCGTTCGCGTGGTGCTGTACGCGTCAACGTCGGCGCCGGATACGGATTTTACAGCGAAAGTGATTGACGTGTTTCCGTCGGGTGAAGCGCGCAATCTCACCGATGGCCTGCTGCGAGTCCGCTATCGCAACGGACTCGAGAAGGCCGAGCCCGGTGAGCCGGGCGAGATTTATCCGCTCACGATCGACGCTGGCGTCACCAGCAACGTGTTCCTGAAAGGGCATCGAATCCGGTTAGAGATTTCAAGCAGCAACTTCCCGCGATTCGACCGGAATCCCAATACTGGCCGTCTCATCGCGGATGAAACGGTGTTGAAGAAAGCGCAGCAGACTGTTTACCATGATCGGGTTTATCCGTCGCATGTGCTGTTGCCGGTGGTGCCGGATTTAAATTCGGCCACCGCGGCGCGGTCCGGCGCGAAGAAAAGCGCCGCTGGCCAAGAGAAGGGCCTCACGTTTCAGGCGCGCTAGAATTGACTTACGCGGCTTGGTCGCGGTATGGTGCGAAGAGAAGCTCAAGACGAGCCGGCCAAGCCTCACGTTTTCAGGCGCGGTAGCCAAGTGGTAAGGCAGAGGTCTGCAAAACCTTTATTCACCGGTTCGACTCCGGTCCGCGCCTCCAAGAATCTAGTTCATTTTTCTATCACTTAGGCCGGGAAGGAGTCGAGGGCGCGGTCCGCAATCCCCCCCCGCCTCGAGTGACGGCATTCTCGGACTAACGCTTCTAGCGCGGGGTGGTGCCGAGGTCGTCGGAGTGTCCGGCTTCGAGCCGTGACCACTGGGCGGTGGGACGTCCATTGGTGCGGGTAACTTGCTTGCCTTTGAACCGTTGTGGCCAGCCCGCCGGCGAGTCCTCCCACGTCTCCTCGCGCCCGTAGACGGTCAAGTCGAGCAACCGATAGCTGTTATCCATCGCCTCGACGCCGCGTAACGTGGTCCAGTATGTCTCGAAGACCTTGGATCCTTGCCGCAGGTAGCAAACGATGTGCATCATGCCCACCCGGCGTCCAACCAAGAGGGTTTCAAGCGAGTCCTCGGCCGAGTACCAAGGCATCTCCCAGCCCATGAAGTCGCGGTACCGGGCGCTCTCTGCGTACGGGCCCTGGCAAAACGTGGCGTAGGTGACGTCGCGAGAGTGAATATAGGACAGCTCGCGGACCTGCGATGTAACCCAGGTGCACCCCTCGCACTGCTCCGGCGCAGGTTTTCCGGTGTGCCACATGAAGTAGTAAGCGAGGAGCTGTCGACGGCCCTCGAATGCATCCAAGAGTGTCACCGGCCCGCGTTCGCCAATGAGCGGCGTTGCGCCGTCCACCTCCACCATGGGGAGCTGCCGTCGGGCGGCCGCAATGGCGTCGCCTTCTTTTGTGTGCGCCTTCTCTCGAGTCCGCAATACGTCCAGCTCGGCGTGGAAGGTGCTCCGGTCGACTATTTTCGGCGCTCCAGGTTCATCCGTCATGAAGTCTGTCATCGTTCTTCTGCGTCGCGCTTTCGGGCGGCTTCTTGAGGGTCGGTTATTATGTCGACCCACTTCGGGTTAGGCGAGGTCTCGGCACCGTAGTTGTCGTGCCAGTTCCACCATTTGTATGGCGCGGTCTGGGGATAACCCCCTGGCGAGTCCTCCCAAGTTTCCTGACGGCCGAGCGGCGTGATGTCGAGGTAGCTCCAGGTGGTCCCCATGGCCTCGTCGCCGCGGCTGTTGACGAAGTATGTGCGGAACACCCGCTCGCCGTCGCGGAAGAAAACGTTATGGCCGTGCCATTCATTGACGCCGAAGTCCACGTCGAAGCTGTCGGTGATGGTGTACCAGGGCATCTCCCAGCCCATCCGCGCTTTCAGGCGCGCGATGTCCGCCTGCGGCGCGCGTGAGGCGTAGGCGAGGGTGGTGTTGCGGGCGTTCAGATGGGCCAGGTGGGCCACCTGATCGGCGCCCAGGGAGCAGCCGCGGCAGGCGTGCTCCGGCCAGCCGAACACTCCGGGCTCGAAGAAGGCGCGATAGAGGACCAACTGAGGGCGGCCCTCGAACAAATCGAGCAGGCTTACCTTGCCCTTGGGTCCATCGAACTCGTACTTTTTGTCCACAGCCAGCCAAGGCATCCGCCGGCGCTCGGCAGCCAGCGCGTCACGGGAGCGGGTCAAGGCTTTCTCCTTCACCAGCAGCTGCTGGCGCGCAGCCTCCCACTCTTGCTCGGATACAATCGGGGGTCTTGTTGTCATCTTATTTCTCCTTTATTTTCTGAAATAGACCACGAAGATTCGCTCTGAAAAACTTTCTGAACTTGCCGATGCAAACCGCCAGAATTCCACCGGTGGATCCGGCGCCGGCGACCATTACTGCTGTGCTTGCGATGCATACTGGGCACATATGTCACTCCTTTGAATTTGTATTCTTCTACTCTTTTGGGCGCGAACGCAATTGGGAACATACTTGTACCTAAACGTTCGACGGCGCTTCCGGAAGATGCACGCCGGCGCTCACATCCTTGCTGTATCGTTTGGCCCAACGGCACATACCCCGGAGTGGCGTGATGATGGTCCTTCCCAGCCTGGTCAACGAATACTCGAAGGCCCTGGCCCTGAATCTCGCCGCGCGCCGGGTGATCAATCCCGTAGATTCCAGATTGCGCAGAGTTCTGGTAAGCATGCGCTGAGAAACGTTTCCAACGTTGCGGCGCAACTCCCCGTGCCGGTGAGGCCTTTCTTTGAGAGAGAAGAGGATCTTCGGCGTCCACCTGCCGATAAAAATCGCTTCGTTCGATATAACCTGGTGCTTGTTGCTCACAAGATAAACTTAACCCTGAATGTTGAAATGCTGGGAGTGACAAGTGTGGCGGGATTCCAGAGCCAGCGCGCCGGACCAATATGGACGCGCTGATCACGGCCGCGGCGCGCGCACTGGCCGCCGGCGATCCACTCGGCGCCTTAAAACGGGTCTCCCTGCGCGACGACGCGCCCGCACTGGCGCTGCGCGGCATTGCGATGGCGCAGCTGGGCGATCTGGTCCGGGCCAAGGCTCTCTTGCGAAGCGCCGCTCGCGCTTTCAGTCCAAGAGAGGCTGTCGCTCGCGCGAGATGCCTGGTGGCCGAAGCTGAGATCGCGCTCGCCTCCCGCGATCTGAGCTGGCCGGTTAAGTCGCTCGATGCGGCTCGCGCGACACTCGAAGCGCATGGCGACCGGCTCAACGCCGCGCACGCGCGGTATCTCCAGGTGCGGCGCCTCCTGCTGATCAGCCGACTTGATGAGGCTGAGCACATGCTCGCGCAGCTCGACCCCACCTACCTTCCGCCCGCATTGAAGGCCGTCCACGAATTGGCAGCTGCCGGGATCGCGCTGCGGCGACTCAGAACCAAAGCAGCGCGCGACGCGCTGGCCCGCGCCAGGATGGCTGCGAGTCAGGCCGATATCCCAGCGCTCATGGCCGAGGTGGAAAATGCGTCCCTGGCGCTGAAAACGCCGGCCGCGCGCCTGATCTCGAACGGCACAGAGCGGGCCCTGCTACTGGAGGATGTCGAAGCGCTGCAGGCTTCTACGGCGCTGGTCGTGGATGCGTGCCGTTACGTCGTGCGCGCCGCGGGCAAGGCGGTGTCGTTCGCCGGCCGTCCGGTATTGTTCCACCTCGCACGCGCGCTGGGCGAAGCGTGGCCCGGAGACGTTCGGCGGGATGTTCTGCTGTCGCGCGCATTCGGAGCAAAACTCGCGGACGAATCGCACCGCGCGCGGCTGCGTGTCGAGATCGGGCGGCTGCGCAGAATGCTTCGGTCGGTCGCCACGGTAAGTGCGACCAAGCGCGGGTTTCTAATGACCCCGTGCCATGCACGTGAGGTCGTCGTGCTCGCACGGCCCGTCGAAGGTGAGCATGGCGCGGTGCTTGCGTTTCTCGCGGATGGTGAATCCTGGTCGAGCTCGGCCCTGGCGCTGGCATTGGGTACCAGCCAGCGCACCGTGCAGCGTGCGCTCGATTCGCTGGCGGCTGAAGGCAGAGTGCAGGCGTTCGGCCGCGCCCGGGCACGCCGTTGGATGACTCCGCCAGTGCCGGGATTCACGACGACATTATTACTTCCGGACGTTACTCCCCACTCCGCTGCCGAGTGATTAGTATGGAAGCATGCGTCGATCAGCCGCCAAAATCGTTCGCGAATACGGGCCCTTCCCTGGGGCCGAGAGAGTGCATGGCGTCACTTATGATGGCCGGCAAGTCTGGTTTGCGTCCGGAGACAAGCTGAACGCTTTCGATCCCTCGACCGGCAAGGCGCTCCGCTCGATCGATGTCCCCGCTCAGGCTGGAACGGCTTTCGACGGCAAGCACCTGTTTCAGATCGCGGAGGATCGTATCCGAAAGATCGATCCGGAAACCGGCCAGGTGCTGGCTACTATCCCGTCGCCCGGTGGCGGCCGCGACTCCGGGCTCGCCTGGGCCGAAGGCACGCTGTGGGTGGGCCAATATCGGGACCGCAAGATCCATCAGATCGATCCCGAGACCGGGGCCATTCTTCGCACCATCGAGTGCAGCCGCTTCGTCACCGGGGTCACCTGGGTGGATGGAGAGCTTTGGCACGGAACTTGGGAGGGTGACGAAAGCGATCTGAGGCGAATAGATCCTCGGACGGGTGAGGTGCTGGAGCAGCTGGATATGCCGGCCGGCGTCAACGTGTCAGGCTTGGAAAGCGATGGCCGCGATCAATTCTTTTGCGGCGGAGGACCTAGCGGGAAGGTGAGGGCTGTCCGGCGGCCGAGGTGAGGCTCCGAGGTCCGGATACGAAGTTAGCCTACATTATCAAGGTTCTTTGGCGGTGCTGAGAGAATCCGTGCGACTAATGATCCACGAACTCCCTGATCTTGTCCATCAATCTCCGGTAAACCACGGGTTTGGTCTCATAGGCGTCGAAGCCCACTACTATCGCCTTGCGCACGTCTTCGGCAAGTGAGTGAGCCGTAAGCGCGATGACGGGGATATGTGCGCATTTAGGAGTCGATCGGATCTGCTGCGTAGCCTCCCAACCATCCATGCCTGGCATTCCCAGATCCATCAGGATCAGGTCCGGAACGTGTTCCTGCGCCATGCTCACGCCGGCCTGACCATTCGCCGCACAAAGCACCTGATGGCCCTCCCGGCGCAGGAATCTTGTCACCAGTTCGAGGTTCGCTTCGTTGTCTTCAACCACCAATATCACAGGCATACGGTATCCTTTTCCAAAACGGGACCCGAGACAATCTCGGGCTGAGAGTCGACGGCCGCGCTTATCGGCATGAGACCTGTTGGGAGGCGCAAGGTAAACGTGGAACCTTGCCCCAGCGTGCTCTCGGCCGTGATGTCGCCGCCCATAAGACGGCTCAGCTTGCGGCTGATTGCCAAACCCAACCCGGTGCCCTCGTATTTCCGCGCGTGGGAGCCATCCACTTGCGTAAAGTCGCAAAATAGCTTGGTTAGGTCCTCGGGGGAAATACCAATACCAGTGTCAACGATGCGCACCGTGTACCAGCCTCCATCCGGGATCGCTTCCACCCGCACGCGTCCAGCTTGGGTAAATTTGCAAGCGTTTCCCACCAGGTTGAAGAGGCATTGCCCGATGCGCATTCTGTCGCCATAGAAGTTGGCCGGCTCGCATACCACTTGAAGGTCGACGCCATGCTTTGCGGCCAATGGTTCCACACTTGCGGCTACCTCCCGCACTAAAGCCGCGATATCGAAGCTGGCGGACTGTAGCTCCAGCTTGCCGGCCTCGATCTTCGACAGGTCCATCACGTCGCTGATGAGCGTCAACAAATGGGTGCCGGCAGTGCGGATCTTCTGCACATCCGCATCCCACTCATGAATTCCCCGATCCGCCATCTCGACCTCCAGGAGCTCCGTGAATCCGAGCACAGCATTGAGCGGCGTCCGCAATTCGTGGCTCATGGTGGCCAGAAATATGCTCTTAGCGCGGTTGGCCGCCTCGGCGAGTTCGCGGGCCTTGATCAGCTCCTCCTCATAGCGTTTTCTCTGGGTAATCTCTTCCGCAATTCCGACGATTCGAATGAATTCGCCGGCTTGGTCGCGAACAGGAAAGGACCGGCTTCGAATCCATTTCTCCAGCCCCTCCGGTGTACGTATCCGGTATTCGCCTTCCACGGGCTCTCCAAGCACCCGCCTTTCGACCCATTTCCGTGTTTGATCCCAATCATCAGGATGAACCGCTTGCTTCCAGGTGTTCGGGTTCCGATAGGCGCTGTCACAACTCCTGCCCCAAATCTGTTCAAAGGCGGGGCTGACGTAAAGCGTCTGGTCGGCTGAAGGAGTCAACACAAAAAACACTTCACGAATGTTTTCCGTGAGCTGGCGAAACTTCTCTTCACTGTCCCGCAAAACCTGCTCGGCCTGCTTGCGCTCAGTAATGTCCCGAAAGAACCAAACGCGTCCCAGATGCTGGCGACTCTCACTCCACAGATTCGTAGAATAGTGTTCGACTGTCCTGCCGTCCTTCAACTCAGTTTCGCAATGGTCGTTTGCATCCGGATCTTTGTAAAGCTCGCGAATCCGTTCTAAGAAGGTCTCGGGATCCTTTACCAGCTCAAGGGCTGGCGACAATGTTGTTTGCTCCGGCATCCCCACGGCCTGGGTACTTGGAGCATCGGCTACGATGGGGATCCGCCAAACATCCAGAAACATTTTGTTGTGCGACTCGATAATACTTTCGTTGTTTACGACAAGAATTCCGTCCGGAGACGCGTCTAGTATGGCGCGCATCAAAGAGTGTTGAAACTGGAGCGCGTGCTCGGCTCGCTTGCGATCGGTGATATCGCGGACTATACCGACGGCGTGCCATTCGCCGTCCAGGCGCATAGCTGATAGCGAAAGATCGATGGTTATCTCGCGGCCGTCCTTGCGGCGGGCTGACAGTTCAACCGTCTTGCCGATGGCGTTGCCCCGGCCGGTCCGTAAGAACTCGGGGAATGCCGCGCGATGCGCTTCGAGGTAACGTTCCGACACCAGCAGTTGGTGCAGGTTCTTGCCGATCGCTTCGTCACTTCGATAACCCAGGATCGCCTCTGCCGCCGGGTTCCAAACGGTGATTGCCCCGCTAGGATCCATCATGAGGATGGCATCCTGGGCTGAATCCGTGATGCCACGCAAGCGAGCTTCGCTCCGCCGCAGCGCTTCCTCGGCCCGCTTGCGTTCCGAGATGTCCCTTATAACGGACTGGATGTTGACACCCTCATCATCCAAATAGGAAGCGCCGGAAACCTCGACTTCCACCACCGTGCTGCCGCAAAGGAGCTGCAATTCGAGGTCGCGTAGCGGTAGTTGGTTAGAGATTATGCGGAGGCCCTCCTCCGCGGCGGCGCGAAACTCGGGCTTCACGAAGTCGATAAATCTGCGTCCGACCAGTTCCTCTGCACTGCTCACCTGAAGCAACTTCCGCGCCGCTTCGTTGGCCATGGTGATGACATCGTTGCGGCCCAACAGAATGGCGGCTGAAACCTCGAGCAGCTTCCGATAGTGTCTCTCAGCCTTCTCCGCCGCCCTTTTCGTGAGCTCCAGTTTCTGCACGGCGGCATCCAGCGCCTCGGTCCGATCGGCCACGGTACGTTCGATCGCCTGCCTGCGATTCAGCATGAATGAGAGATAGGTGATCGCGAAGGCGAGACCGATCAATTGAGCCACCAGGATGGACCAACTGCTCCAGCGTACCGGCGAGAACGCACCGGGTTGGGGGTAAGCAGCCATTTCCCAGGTGCGTCCTGCAACTGAAATCGCGCGGGTCTCCACGGGCCCCTTGGGAAGATCTCCGACGCTGTCAAAATTGGCGCCCTTGGGATAAAGCAATCTTTGTCCGCCGGGGGCATCCCGGTCGAATACCGCCAATCCGAAGCCGCTGAGCGGGGCAGTGTTGGACGGGTTACTCTCGACAACATCTTTCATGCGGAAGACACCGAGCACGAAGCCGGTCAACGCGTCGCGTCTCGCTGCCTTGGTGGATGGATCGGCGTGTCCGCGATAGCAGGGATGAAAGACCAGGAAACCGTACTGATTGCGTTGTTCCTGTACCAGGATGATCCGGCTGGTTGCCGCCGACTCTCCGCTAGCTGCCGCGCGCTGGAGTGCCTCGCGGCGAGTGGGATCGGAGGCAAGATCGAAGCCCAGGATGCTATCGTTCCCTGTGAGCGGCGCCAGAAAGAACACCGGAAAATACTCTGCCCGCTCCCCGGCTCTCACCAACTCCCCGCCGGGCAAACGATCGCTGATTTGGAACGAAGACAGACCGTCCCCACGGGCCGCCATTTCGTAAGCAAGCCGAAGGCGCCTCGGCACTCTCGGAACCCAGTCTAGCGCCTGGATGGTCTGATCGTGATCCAGGAGTTTGGCAGCGAAGCGCGCAAACTGCCGTCTATCTACATGCTCCGAGGCATCGAAGAATCCCTCGAGCGCAGGTATATTGTCGAGCGTCAGCCGGACGTTGATCTCCAGGGCATCGAAGCGTTCATGCGCTACGTCATGGAAGGCGGCCAGTGCGTTTTGATTTTCGAGGCGACGCAAGGCGAAGAAGATGCCCAGGCTCAGTAGTAGTGCAACAACAAGGGCCCAGCCCGTCAGCAGAAAACGTGTTCGCGATTGGATGACGGGGCGCATGTTCGAGGTTTCGTGTGCCGATCCGGCGCCACGTGTCAGGAGCCGATCCGGCGCGCCAGGGGATGATTCTCGTTTTCCCTTATCGGCTGCTATCGGCAGAATTTGAGCCGCTGGACGCCCGTTGATTCGTCAGAACGGGCTCGAACCTGACCTCCGCCGTGACACGGCGACGAGTAACGCCACTGGCGAGTCAATTGTGATCAAGGCTTGACGTTCAGGCCAGAGCTTTTCCGTACAGCACAAGTAATCGGCCCCATGCTTTCTCAGCCTGTGGCTCATTGTAGACCCTCGAATCCGGAGGACACCAGCCGTGCGCCGCGCCCGTGTACACTTCGATCTCCGCCGGCAGGTTCGCCTTCTCGAAAGTCTCTTTCAATACGTTCTTGTCGTCAGGCGCCCGTTCATCGTCATTGGCCGCGATCGCAATGAGGAATTGCGCCTTGCTTTTCGCGGCCTCCAGATGCGGACTGTTCGGCGTTTTGGTCACGAGTCCGCCGCCATGGAAGGAGGCCACCGCTCCGATGCGATCCGGTACAGCGGCCGCGGTCCGAAACGCGATTGGTCCGCCCATGCAGTAGCCCTGTGTGCCGATCTTCCGGTTCTTGGCAACCGAGGATTGCTGGTCCAACCAGCCTATGAACGCCTTGGCATCCGTCAACTGCGTCGTCTCGTTCAGACCCTGCGCGAGCGGCATCAGCTGCTGGATTGGAGTCGCAGCACCTGCGTCCGCGGTCGGAGCCTTCTTGACTCGGTAAAACGGATTTACCACCAGGACCGCGTAGCCCGATTCGGCGAGCCGTTTCCCCATCTGACGGAATGCCGGCCGCAGCCCGAAGATGTCCGGCCACATAAGAACGCCCGCGGCTGTGCCGCTCGCAGGATGCACGAAGTAGCAGTCCGCGGCGCCGTCCGGTGTCGCCACATTCACTTCCGATTCAGTAACCGCCGCCGCGTTCGCGACTTGCGGCAGCATCATGGCCATGCCGGCTCCTAACAGCATGCCGAATTGCTTGCGCGTCACCAGCCCGCGAGCCTCGAACTGTTCCCGGTCCTCGTCAAAATGGTCCTGATCACACATATCTCACTCCTTTATCCTGGTCGTGCGACAAACTGCACCGTACTGGATAGTTTATATCTCGAAGCACCGCTTCGGGTGGGTCTCAGAAACTTCACCCAGCCTTTGCACGCCGACCGCCTCTCCAACGTTATACTTGAGCGGAGGCACGATCATGATTCGCTTAACGATCCTCGCCCTTCTCGCCGCGATTATCCCCGCGGCCGCCCAGCAAAACACTTCAGCCGTTGTGGACGCGATGAAAACAGAACTCGCGCGCTCACAATTAACACTCAAATCGCAACCATTTCCGCCGTATTACATCAGCTACGAAATCACGCAAACGCACAGTGTGTGGATACGGGGCGACTTCGGGCAGTTGGAGAGCAGTTCGGATAGTCGACGGCGGCAATTGGACGTCGATTTGCGTGTCGGCGATTACACATTGGATAACACGCGCCAGGTTCGCGGCGAGTTCGGTTTCCCGCGATTCGGAGCCGCCACGGTGCCGGTCGACAACGATCCCGACGCAATCCGCGCGGTGCTATGGCATTTTACAGATCAACGTTACAAACAGGCCCTTGAGCAGTTCACGAAAGTCCGGACGAACGTTCAGGTGAAGGTTGCCCAGGACGATTCCTCGGCGGACTTTTCGCGTCAAGAGCCGGAACAATATTCCGATCCGATAGCGGATATCCACCTGAATCGCGCGCTGTGGGAAGACAAAGTACGAAAATATACGGCTCCTTTCTCAAAGTACACGAACATCTATGAAGCAAGTTCCTATCTCCAGGCTGCAGTCGAAACGCGCTGGTTCGTGAACACAGAGGGATCCGTTGTCCAGACTTCCGAGCCTGGTTTTCATCTGTTTGTGATGGCGACGACGAAGGCGCCGGATGGGATGGAACTGCCGCTTTACGAATCCTATTTCGCCTTTGATGAAAAAGATCTCCCCGACGACGCCACTGTGCTCAAAGCAGTGGATAAGATGATTCACAATCTTGAGGCGTTGCGCGTTGCACCCGTGGCCGACGCATATACCGGGCCGGCCATTCTGTCCGGCCGCGCAAGCGGCGTTTTCTTCCATGAGATTTTCGGGCATCGGGTGGAAGGTCAGCGGCAAAAGAATGCCGAAGATGCACAAACGTTCAAGGGAAAGATCGGCCAGCAGATTCTCTCCAAGGATTTTTCGGTGTACTTCGATCCCACGCTGCGCCACCTCGCCAACACCGATCTGGACGGTTACTACACGTACGATAATCAGGGCGTAAAGGCGCGCCGGGTTACGGTAGTTGAAAACGGCATCCTGAAAACGTTTCTAATGTCGCGAACGCCGGTGCAGGGCATCGCGCAGTCGAATGGGCACGGCCGTGGGCAAGTGGGACTTCCGCCGGTGGCCCGGCAATCGAACTTGGTAGTGCAGGTTGCGCCGTCCGCGGTGCAACCGGACCTGAAGAAGCTGCTGATCGCCGAGATTAAGAAAGAGGGATTGCCGTTTGGTTTGTATTTCGATCAGATCGAGGGCGGCTTCACTATCACCCAGCGCGTGATCCCAAACTCATTCAACGTGCTCCCGTTGATGGTCTATCGCATTTATCCGGACGGCCGTGAGGAACTGGTACGCGGCGCCGACCTGATCGGCACACCGCTGACCACCTTCAGCAAGATCGTCGCGGCCGACAAGAGCGTAGCCGTATTTAACGGTTTCTGCGGCGCCGAATCCGGAGGCGTACCCGTTTCTGCGTCGTCGCCGGGGATCTTCGTCTCGCAGATCGAAGTTCAGAAAAAAGCGAAATCTCAGGAACGTATCCCCTTGCTTCCCGCGCCATTTGAAGGGGGGAACTGAAATGCGAATCCCTGCGATCTTGGCATTGACCATCGCGTCCGCGCTGCTCCGGGCGGTGTACGCGCAACCAAATGACATCGTGATGAATGCAATGCGTGATGAAATGGCCCGCTCCATGAAACAACTCACGGTTGAGAACCTCGAAAAGCCGTATTTCATCTCTTATCGCGTGGTCGAAACGGATACGGTGAACGTCGGAGCGAGTTTTGGCGCTTTGAATCACAGCGGCACCTCCCGAGCGCGCCGCCTGACCGTGGAGGTACGTGTCGGCGATTACAAGTTGGATAACTCGCATTTCTTCACTTTCGACGTCGATATGGGAACGCAAATGCGGATTTTCAACGGCACCACGGAGCTGCCATTGGAGGACAATTACAAGGAGCTGCGCCGCCAGCTTTGGCTCGCCACAGACGCCACTTACAAGAAGGCTGTCGAGGATCTGTCGAAGAAGCGCGGTTTGCTGGAAGCGCAGAGCCGCGAGGACGAATCGGATGACTTCAGCAAAGAAGATCCCTCGGTCACCAGCTATGATTTACCGGTCGTGAAGGTGAACGCCGCGGATGGGGAAAGGGAGGCTCGCTCACTCTCGGCTCTGTTTCGCGAAATGCCCGGGATCTATACCTCTTCTGTCTCATTGAACTGCTTCAATACCTACACGCGGTATCTAACCAGCGAAGGCACGTCTTATACGCGCCGTGAACCCCGCGTCACCTTCACCGGGACCGCTGCCACGCAAGCCGCTGACGGGATGCCCCTGGAACAAACTACCTGGGCACAGGGACAGTCGCTGACCGAATTGCCCTCCGAGGAGGAATTGGCCACCCGTCTCAAGGCCATGGGGCGAGATCTTACGGAACTTCGCGCCGCGAATACGCTGGCAAATTACAGCGGACCGGTGATGGTGGAAGGCGAAGCGGCGCCGCAGTTGGTCCAGCGGGCGCTCCTCTTCAGCCTGGTCGCGACGAAGCGGACAGTTTCCGGGATGCCCGGCGCGCAGCCCAATCCCAACCAAGCCGAAAATATCTTTCTGGATAAAATCGGCGCGCGCGTGTTGCCGGAGTTTCTCAGCCTGAGCGACAACCCGACGATCCACGAATATCAGGGTCAACACTTAGCGGGTTTCTCGAAAATGGACGAGGATGGCGTGCCCTCGCGCGAGGTCCACCTGGTCGAGAATGGAATTCTAAGAACGCTGTTGGCTTCCCGCGACCCGGTTCGTGGCGTGGACCGGTCCACCGGCAGCCGTCACGCCGGGCAGTCGGCCCCGAGCAACGTCATCATGACCGTGTCGAACGGTTTGAGCAACGACGAGTTGCATGCCAAGTTCATAGATCTGATCAAGCAGCGAAACCGGCCATTCGGCATTGTGGTGCGGCGGTTTAGAGGCGGCAACAACACGAGCCTCAACGCCCTCATGGCCTACAAGGTCTTTCCTGACGGGCACGAAGAGTTGATACGTGGAATCCAATTTTTTGGCTTGAACGCAGCGTCTTTCAAGGATATTGTGGCAGCGTCCCGCGATCTGAATTTTCTGACTATTCGCTATGTGCCGCAGCGAGGCCAGTTCTTCATTCCTAATGAGGGCGAGGAGCGCTTCACGCCGGTCTCGCTGGTTGTTCCGTCCCTCCTGTTTGAGGACGCCACTCTACGTAAGATTCGCGCCGCGGCGCCCAATCCACCCGTCTCGGGGCATCCGTTCTTCAATAAGTAGGACGTGCTCTTGCCGCACAGCCCGGCAACGATGCGTCAACGACAACACCGCTTCGAAGCCCACGGAACAATCTCGGCCGAGAATTCGTTATTAGTGTAGAGATTCCGTGATGAAAAGTCTCAAGATAATTCTCCTTCTGTGTTTGCTCTTTTGTCTTGCCGCAGGGATGGCGCAGCAATTTCCGTTGTGGGAGCGGCTGCTTCGCTACTACGGCGGCAAAACCGATGACACTCCGGTACCCTCCATGAAGATGGGTGATCACATGCAGATGTCGCTCAAAGGCAAGACGCAACCAGCGGATGAACAGCGCGCTCAGCGGATCGTCGCTGCCGCTTGTAGTGTGGTTGCACATTACTCCGACGTGAATACCGCGCTTCGAGACGGCTACAGGCCGTTTCATCCCACGGGCAAACTGGGCGAAGAGGTCCACTACACGAACTATCGCTACAACCGGCTGGAACAGCGCCAGGTGAACTACGATCATCCGGGATCGATCCTGTACAAACGTACGCCGGAGGGCATGCAGGCCGTGGGCGTCATGTACACTGCACCGCAAGATTCCACGCCGGAACATTTGAATGCAGTGGCTCCGCTAAGCGTCGCAACGTGGCACCGTCATGTGGACTTCTGCGGTGGACCGCGAAGTTTGCCTCCCGGAGAGCAATATGGGCCGCATGCGCAGTTTGGGCCGCAAGGGAGCATCCACACCGAAGAGGCATGCAAAGAGGCGCATGGACTATGGATTCCAGTGGTCTTCGGATGGATGACTCATGTCTACCCCAACGCGAAGTCCCCTAACGACGTGTGGGCCGGAATGGACATGCATATGGATGCCAACACCGACGACGAAGAAATGAAGAAGTAGGTTCCAGCTCCGCGCTTGGGCCGCACAGCCGATCCACCCGAAGAAAACTGTCCCTCGATGAGAGAATTCCTTTCCAAACGTCGCTTACCCCAGTGGAAAGGAATTTGTTACATGATGTTCCGCAAACTGGCGGCGAATGCCGACACTGTCTTCAACTTCGATAGCGACACCCCGGGTACGTTGACAACCTTGCCGATACCGTCAATGGCCTGGGTCCGCCCGCGCTACGCATTTTTCTTGACCGTAGGAGTCTTGAGCCGGGTGTTTCGCGGTAAGTTCGTCGACGGTCTGAAACGCGCCTTTCGTGAGGGCGAGCTCGTCTTCCCCGGAAGTCTCCAATCCGTGGCCACAGAGATCTCATGGCGGTGGCGCGGCACCTTCCCCGTCCACGCCACTGTACGACTCAGCCTGGTCCGGATTCTCATCCGGCTTCAGCAGCCAGAAGGAGCGGCCCTTGAAATATTCCACCAGGCGGAGGTTCTCTTGCCGTCCCATGTCTTGCGCCCAAATCACCGGAGCGTTGTCGATGTCGGCGCGATTGTAGATCCACTCTTCCTGCGGAAATCTGTAATCGGTGTAGCGGACAAAGACGACATGGCCGCCCGCACGCTCAAGCAAAGCATCCGCCAGGCGTTCCCGGCGCGCGTTCGGAGGATAAGTCTCTTCCAGCGTCTTCGGTCTGTACAACTGCACAGCTTGGTGGCTCCCCGCAATCAGAAGCATCGCGGCAGGAATCGCGCGGCCAAGAAACCTGCCGATCGGCTTACCGGAGTATTGGGACACGCGCAAATGGCGAAATGCCTGAACCGTCAGGATCAGAATCACAACCAGGATTGGCGCCGCATAGTGTTGG
>Ga0208691_1000099_pt1 | contig 25901 bp, 19 predicted proteins | sample June2015DPH_20_1_FD_184719 | JGI IMG/M metagenome (GOLD analysis project Ga0208691, IMG submission 184719) | Peatland microbial communities from SPRUCE experiment site at the Marcell Experimental Forest, Minnesota, USA - June2015DPH_20_10... | ecosystem: Environmental > Terrestrial > Soil >... | reverse complement strand
CGGCTGCCGGGCGATCAAGCCGCCTGGACTTCTTTCCGAATAGAGCCACGTCAGTTACCACTCCGCGAAGTCAAACTGGACGTTGGGATGATCACTCCCGGTTCCCGGCTTTTTGTGCTGCCACCAATCGCGGGCCGGGTGTTCGGCATGGAACAGCAAACTTGTCGATCCGCTATGGTGAACGAAGCAGCTGCCAAAGTGCTGTTCGGCGCCGGCACAGTGGGCCGGTCCATACGCGACGCCGCGGGCCTTCCCGTGGAAATCATCGGCGTGCTCGGTATGCGAAAGGCCGTAACCCAGCTCCCGCCGGCCATCTATTTCTACCAAGAAAATCAAAAAGGGCCGCACCCGGAACGGCTCGGATTGGCAAACTTTCGTGCACCCATTGTGTCGAAGCTGGAACAGGCAGAGCTTGACTTGAATGTGGTTTCGCCCAATTATTTCTCGATTATGGGATGGCCGGTGGTCGCCGGCCAACTGTTTCCAGACGATCCAACACCGCACGGGTGCCGGGTGGGCGTGGTCAATCAGGAAGCCGCAGACCTGTACTTCAACGGGAACGCTGTCGGGGTCTGGGTTATCGACGACACCGGCCGCCGGACTGAGATCATCGGCGTAGTACACTCAGCGCCTCTTGGAACCTTTCAGCGGCGCGTCGAGCCGGCCATCTATTTTCCAATGGCGCAGGATTTTCTGCCTTACATGACGCTGATCCTCAGCGCAAGAGAGGCGAACGAACGTGTGCTCGAGGAGCTGCGCAAAAGGATTGATCCGGTACCGGGCAGCGGACCGGCTCCGCTTATAGTTAAGACGCTCGAGACGCACCTCAGCCAGACGGCGTTAGCCCCGCTGCGCATTGCAACCATGATCATTGGCGCCTCTGCCACCACCGCGCTAATACTCAGCGTGCTGGGCTTGTTGGGTGCTTTGAGTGATGCCGTGCGACAACGCCGCCGCGAGTTCGCGGTTCGCATCGCACTCGGAGCACAGCGCCGGCACGTGATCTTTCAGGTGCTTCGGGAAGGAGGGCGGCTGGCTTCGACAGGCGCTTTGGCAGGAACGCTTGGATCGATTCTGTTGTCGAGAATGTTGGTGAGAATCGCACCGAGTAATGGTTTACCCGCCGCATGGGTGTGGATGGCCGCGCCGCTGCTGTTGGCCGGGGTGGTCTTGATTGCAAGCGTGCTGCCCGCGCGCCGCGCGTTGATCCTAAACCCACTCACGATCCTGCGCGACAACAATTGAAGTGAGGGTGTGATATGCGCTATCTCCACCTCCGAGCCAGCTTGCTCAGCGTGCTCGCCACCTGCTAGCATTCCCAGATGGGCGATACCGCTTGGGCCGCAACTTCCGCCGCAGCCGTCCCAGCCAGGACGGTCACTGCGCGGCACTCTGCACTGGTCCGGGTCACGCATTGGATTACCACTCTCTGTTTTCTTGCGTTGCTGGTCACAGGAATTGAAATCCTGATTTCGCACCCGCGCTTTTATTGGGGTGAGGCCGGCAACGTGAATACTCCTGCGCTGTTCAAAATACCGATCCCGGCTTCCCGGGCAACGGTGCCCACCGGATACGGCTATGTGATGCCGGATCAGAACGGCTGGAGCCGGTATCTCCACTTTCAAGCTGCCTGGGTAGCCGTATTGACTGGCTTACTGTATGTAATTTCCATCTTGGTTAGCGGACATTTGAGGAAGGACCTGCTGCCAGGCGGGGCTGACGTTTCGTGGCGGGCACTCTCCGCCGCAATCGCGAAGAATTTGCGCTTCCAGCGGCCGAGTGAGGAAGAAGCCTGGTCGTATAATCTGCTTCAGCGGCTCACCTATCTGTTCGTGATCTTCGTTCTATTCCCGCTGGTGATCTGGACGGGTCTCGCGATGTCGCCTGCCATCGCGTCCGTGTTTCCGGGCGCCGTCAGCGTGTTGGGAGGCCAGCAATCCGCGCGGACTATCCATTTTTTTGTCTCCGTGTTCCTTTTGTTGTTCCTGGTGGTTCACATCGTGATGGTTTGTCGTGCTGGACTGAAGAACCGTATGCGCGCGATGATCACGGGGCGCGCGGGTTCAGATAAGGAGCTTGCATGAGCAATTTCTCACGCCGCACACTATTTACTACCGGACTCGCGGCTGCGGCGGGCGCATCGGGGCTGGCAGTTGCTGGCGGTCTCGCAAAACGCTATGGGCTGATTCCGCCGGATTCTAGCGGTCCTTATGGCCCTGGCGAAACGCTGACCTACGCGGCGCAGCGGGTGCTGACCAGTCACTCGATGGCTCGCGAATTTCCTCCGAGCGAGATTTCGAGTCCTCCTTTCGCGAACGAAGTGGCACCGTTGGGCGACGCGTTCAAGCGCCTTCAGGCAGGAGGGTTCGCTGACTGGCGCCTCGCGGTGGACGGCATGGTTGCACGTCCCACGCTGTTTTCGTTAGCGGAACTTAAGAGCTATCCATCGAGTGACCAGATCACTCACCTGGCCTGTGAAGAAGGCTGGTCTTATATCGCTGAATGGAAGGGCGTTCCGCTCGCCCACGTCTTGGACCGGGTGGGGATTCTTCCGCAAGCCAAATATGTTGTCTACTTCTCGATACAGCAGGACTGGTGGGACAGCATCGATATGGCCGATGCCTTGCATCCGCAGACTCTCATCGCGTACGGAATGAATGGCGGTGAGCTTCCGGTGGGAAATGGAGGCCCTCTGCGCCTGCGTGTCCCGCGCCAGTTGGGTTACAAGAACGTGAAATATATCACGCGCCTGACGGTGACCGATGACCTGAAGCGGTTCGGCAAAGGCTTGGGCTCCGCGTCGCCCGAAGCCGGTTACGCCTGGTACGCCGGCATCTGACACTACCCCAAGCTGGCGTGTCGGACACACCGCTTCGCACTCGCCCGACGTTGGTACGCCCACATTCCGACTTCTGGCTCGCGTCGAACACTCGCGTCAACGAATAGGCGCTTACGCGTTCTGTTGGAAATGCAACCTTCTCTCACAAAGCGCCGGTTTGGCATACAAACCCTTCCCTGGTAATGTAGATTTTCGCGCTCGGTTTCAGGTGGACGGGAAAACCAATGAGCAAAGCTGTCGAAAACCTGCAAGCCGCCCAACAGCGGGCAATGGCTATTCGCCCGAAGGTTGGTGGCTTTCCCTATCTGGCCGAAGTCCTGCGGCAGGCGGGCGTGACCCGCAACTTTTGGTTCTTGCCAGCGTGTGAAAGCTTATATCTCACTAACGACGGGCCAGTCGTCACGCAAGCAGAGCCGCTCATCTCCGGCACGCCGGAGGTACCTCCTTTCGACCGAGAGGCGCTTATCAAAGCTTTACGAACTGACCAAGCCGGAGAGAGCAGTTTTCCTGAGTTTCTGGCGGCTTCATGGCGGGCAGGAGTTGTTCGCTACGATGTCGATTTGACCCAGCGTACCGTCGCCTACTATGGGTGCAACGGAGAGCAGTATCTCGAAAGCTATCCTGCCGTCGATGTGAAATAGCTTCACCACTCCTGCGGGACAGAGGCACGGTTCAAAAAAGGTAGGTTGCATGGGTGCTTGTCTGACCGACGCTCTTGGTACACGTGGACGCTTAGTCGCCTATCGTAACTTGTGCCGGCGCGGTCCGGGAAAACGGCGTTTCGGGAAGCTGGCCGTCAACCCTTCTGGCGATCTCAATTACGTTGACCCAAGCTGGCCCTAATGAAATCGTGATTCATGCGAGCGATCACCTCTAGCTTTATTTCTTTCGGACACACCGCTTCACACTCGCCGATGTTCGTGCAGCTTCCAAATTGCTCCGCGTTGAATTGCCGCACCATGCTGAGCGCCCGTTGATGACGCTCCGGCTGCCCCTGCGGCAGCAAGCCCAAGTGAGCGATCTTGGCGCCCGTGAACAATGCCGCCGAGGCATTCGGACAGGCTGCCACACATGCTCCGCAACCGATGCATGCGGCCGCGTCCATGGCGCGATCCGAGGCGTCTTTGGGAACCAAAATCACGTTGCCATCGGGCGCGCTGCCGGTTGGAACACTGATGTAGCCACCGGCTTCGATGATGCGATCGAATGCGCTGCGATCCACCACCAGGTCCTTGATAATCGGAAACGCTTTGGCGCGCCAGGGCTCGATATACAATTCGTCACCGTCTTTAAAATGGCGCATGCTGAGCTGGCACACCGTTGTCGCTGCCTGAGGCCCATGCGCGATGCCATTGATCATGAATCCGCAGGAGCCACAGATGCCCTCGCGGCAATCGTGCTCGAAGGCGATGGGCTCCTCGCCCTTTAGCGTAAGCTCCTCGTTCACGACATCGAGCAGCTCCAGCGTCGACATGTCCGGATTCACATCGTTCGCTTCGTAGCGAACCATGCGCCCGGCGTCGGCCGGATTCTTCTGGCGCCAGACATGCAGGATCAGTTTCACTTGTAGCTCCGCTGGCTGGGATGGACGTATTCGAACGTCAGCGGCTCTTTGTGCAACACCGGCGCCTGATCCGGGCCATTATATTCCCACGCGGCAACGTAGCTGAACTGTTCGTCGTTGCGCTGCGCTTCGCCGTCCGCCGTCTGATACTCCTCGCGGAAATGGCCGCCGCAGGATTCATTGCGATGGAGCGCATCCAGGCACATCAATTCTCCCAACTCAAAGAAATCCGCCACGCGGCCGGCCTTCTCGAGTGACTGATTCAAATCGTCCGCGCTACCCACAATCTTCACGTCTTTCCAGTATTCCTCCCGCAGCTCGCGAATCTGCGCGATTGCGGTCTTCAGGCTCTCCGCTGAGCGCGACATTCCGCAATCGTCCCACATGATCTTTCCCAGCCGCCGGTGGAACCAATCTACGGTCCGGTGTCCCTGAATAGCTAACAAGCGCGCGGTCAGCTCCGCCACGGCTGCCTCGGCGCGCGCGAATTCCGGATGCTTCCCGTCAATTTTTTCCAGCTTAGTTCTGGCGATGTAATCGCCCACGGTGTAGGGCAAAACAAAATAGCCGTCCGAGAGCCCCTGCATCAGGGCGCTGGCGCCCAGGCGATTGGCGCCATGATCGGAGAAATTCGCTTCCCCCGTCACGAACAACCCGGGGATGGTGCTCATCAGGTAATAATCCACCCACAGCCCGCCCATGGCATAGTGTATAGCGGGATAAATCCGCATCGGAACTTTGTAGGGATCCTCGTCGGTGATGCGCTGGTACATTTCGAACAGGTTGCCATAGCGCTCGCGAATCACTTCCAAGCCGCACTGACGAATGGCGTCCGAGAAATCCAGATAGACGCCCAGGCCCGTTTCGCCTACTCCGCGCCCTTCATCACAAACCGCTTTCGCATTGCGGGATGCCACGTCGCGAGGCACCAGATTGCCGAAGCTGGGATAACGGCGCTCCAGGTAATAATCGCGCTCGTCTTCCGGAATTTGGTTCGGTGGACGTTTGTCGCCCGCTTTCTTCGGCACCCAGATGCGTCCGTCATTCCGCAGCGATTCGCTCATCAAGGTCAGCTTCGATTGATAATCGCCCGACACCGGAATGCAGGTGGGATGGATTTGCGTGAAGCAGGGGTTAGCGAACGCCGCGCCATGCTTGTACGCGCGCCAGATGGCGGTGCAGTTCGATCCTTTCGCATTGGTGGAAAGAAAGTAGACGTTGCCGTAACCTCCGGTAGCCAGAACCACGGCATCCGCTGCGTGCGATTCTATGTGGCCCGTCACCAGATTGCGCGTCACAATGCCACGCGCTTGTCCATCCACCACCACCAGATCCAGCATTTCCGTGCGCGGGAACATCTTGACGCGTCCGGAATCCACTTGCCGCTCTAGCGCTTGATAGGCACCTAGCAGCAATTGTTGGCCAGTCTGGCCGCGCGCATAGAAGGTCCGCGAAACCTGCGCGCCGCCGAAGCTCCGGTTGGCCAGCGTGCCTCCATATTCGCGAGCGAACGGTACACCCTGCGCCACGCACTGATCGATAATATCCACGCTGATTTGCGCCAGACGATAGACATTCGGTTCGCGCGAGCGGAAATCGCCGCCCTTCAGCGTGTCGTAGAACAGCCGGAACACGCTGTCGCCGTCGCCGTGATAATTCTTGGCGGCATTGATGCCGCCCTGCGCGGCGATGCTGTGCGCGCGGCGCGGAGAATCCTGAAAGCAAAAACATTTGACGTTGTAGCCCAGCTCGCCCAACGTGGCCGCGGCCGAAGCACCGGCCAAACCCGATCCCACCACAATGATGGTATGTTTACGCTTGTTGGCCGGATTGACCAGCTTCATTTCGAAGCGTGCCTGATCCCACAGCTTCTCGATGGCGCCGCTCGGGGCTCTGGAATCCAGCAGCATCTATTTCACCAATCCCGTCATCACCGAAACCGGGATGGAGATGTTGCCCGCGGCGATCAGAATTGCAACCACGGCCGCACTTCGTTTCAACGCCCGGGTGTAGCGCGCCGGATGGACGCCCAGCGATTGAAACATGCTCCACAATCCGTGATAAAGATGCAGGCAGAGCAGCAGCATGGCCAATATGTAGAAAGTCGATACCAACGGGAGCTGAAAGCTAGCCACCACGTTCGCGTAGACGTTGCCTTCCTGGAACGCCGGATTCACAGTTCCGAACGTGAAATCCAACAAGTGGTAAATCACGAAGGCCAAGATAATAGGGCCGCTCCAGTACATAGTACGCGACGCATATGAGGATCCGGCCGCCTTCTTTTTGATGTAGCCCGTCGGACGCGCGGCATTGTTTCGAATCGCAAGCTGAATGGACGACCAAATGTGAAGCACCACCATAGTAAGCAGGGTTATGCGGGCGCCCCACAGCAGTCCAGGCATGGAATGCAGCAGCCGCGAATAATCGTTCAGCTTCTCCGGACCTTCGTAGATTTGCAGGTTGCCGGCGAGGTGGCCTAAGACGAATAGGAACAGGATGCAGCCGCTCACGGCCATCACTGCCTTCTTGCCTACAGTGGAAGTATAGAATCGCTGAGAGCGCCGATTCGGAAGGCCGACCGAAGCCGCGCTCATCGTTTTCCCCGGATCATTTTTGTGGCTACTTTCAGAATACTACCCGGTCATTGCCTTCGGCGCTTCACAAACCGGAACACCAGATACGCCACGATCAGGACAATCACCACCAGCGAACCGAGTTTCAAGTTCTTCTCCACCAACTCGAGAATCTGCTTGAAATGTTCGCCGAAGTGATAGCCGATGAATAAAAAAGTGCTGACCCACAGCAGCGCGCCGCAATAAGCGTACAGCGCGAAGCCCCGATACTCCAGCTTCGAAGTGCCCGCGACGATGGCCGTGAAATGGCGGAAACCGGGAACGAAGTAACCCACGATGAGCGCCCAATGGCCCATGCGGTTAAACCAATCGTGCACGCGCGCGATTTGTTCGTCCTTGATATGCAGGAATCGGCCGAGGCGCGAATGCAGAAACTTCCATCCCACGGTCCGCCCGATGATGTAGCTGCAGGTGATGCCGGAAGCGCTGCCGGCGAGCGCACTGGCCGCGGTGGGGATTAAGCGCAGGTGCCCTTGAAATACCAGGAACCCGCAACTCGCCAGCAGAAACTCATCCGGCACAGGCAGGCCGACGATGCCGAGCATCAACAGTGAGAAGATCGCGAAATAGCCGTAGGTCGCGACCCAGTGAAGGACAGTTGTTTCCAACTAGCAGGATAGCGGAACTGGGGGACTGGGGGGTGGTAACGGACCTTGGGGTCTCCAAGCGTAGCCCCTGCAACGCGCTAGAATAGCGACCGATGCAGCAGATCGGCTTACCAGAATTGGTTCTTTTGGGTACAGTAGCAGCTCTGTTGCTTTGGGGAAGCAAAATCCCCGTGGCGGCTCTGAAATTGAGAGAGGCTCTCGACAATTTTCGTGGAGGGCCGGGTTCTCCTTCCCATCCGATACCTGCTAACGATTCTCGCCTCTTGAATCGCAAGCGTGATACTTCGGACAAGAAGCACAATTCATCTCCCCGCTAGGACACCACTACCGGGGACTCGGGGCAGCAGCGCCCAGCGGCCTAGCCGACCGATTTCTTTTGTTCCCGCACGGCCGGCGTCTTACCCGGAACTACGGAAAAGAATTCGATGAAGCGTTTCTTGCCGTCGCCCCCGCCCGAATTCGGTTTGGTTTCGAGCATCGATTGCGCCAGCGAGTTGAATTGTTTGCCCAGATCGCTGCCTGTCTCCACCCAGCGGCCGTCCGTCACTGCGCGCTGCACGCCATGATAGTCGTTCGGGAAAGTCATGTGAACCGGCAGCCCCAGCAATTGTTCAATCTGCTGCGGAGTAATCAGAGGACGTTTCTGAGAACGGTTCAACAGCACTGCCACGCGGTCTCCCAAGTCAAGCTGCTTGAGATAAACGTACTTCTCTCGCGCCAGATGCAAGGAGGGAATCTCGGGCGTGCAAACAAGGAAAATCTTCTTTGACTCCTGCATGATTTCGAGTGAGTATTTTTCCAGGTTTCCGGACAGATCGAAGCACAGAACCGCGTAGTTGCGGCGCATGAATTCCATTAGGTGACGGATCTGCGTCGGCTCAATGCGGAAATCCGGATTCAGCTTGCCGGCGTGTAATACGTCCAACCGGTCGATGCTGGTCACCATCGAGGGCCACATGCTTTCGTCCATATCGAGCGAATGTTCGGCCGCGTCCGTCACGCAATACGAATTGTCGAGCTTCAGCATGAAGCGCACCATGCCGGAGTTCAAGTCGAAATCCGAAAGAAGGACGTTCGCGTTCGGCATCTTCGACATCGCTACGCTGACGTTCAGTGCAATGGTGGAAGTTCCCACACCCGCCTTGGAAGGAAGGAAAGAGAACACCTGGTCGGTGGCGCCAATCTCCGGCGGCCGCTTGTCCAACGCGTCCTTGATGCGGATCAGACCGTCGGTGAGACTCTGGCGATCGAAGGGCAATGACGCGAACTCGCGGATTCCGGCGCGCATCACCTCCAACAGAATCTGTGGATCGCAGAACCGGCTGACGGCCACTAGTTGAACGCCGGGCGTGTTCTTTTCGACTTCTTTCGCGATCTCCAGCGCCTTGGTAGTGTTTTCGGTGCTGACGAAAATCACTTGGGGAGCGTGTGCCCGCAAAAAGCGCACCAGCTCAAGCGCGTTCGGATAACGATCGAGACTACGAATCACACCGACGATTCCCATCTCGTTTAACAGCGATTCCAGTCGCTCGCCCAGGTCGACGTCAGGACAGATGATTATGCCACGTAACATCCCACACTCCTGAATCTACACTAAGGGTAATGGACGGTATGAACAATTGGCCCTTGGTACTAGTTATGGCTGTATTGAGACCTTAGTACATGCCCGGACCGGAGGTCCGGAATAAGGGAATCGCCTGAGTAGAGGAAGGGCGCCTTTATCCTCTATATATATCGTCCCCTCGCTCACGCCCGGGGCTATCCTGCAAATTGTAGCCCCGCGCGTCAGCAAGGGAACTCATCGCTCTACATCACCGACGCGGCCCGCAACGGAAAATCCTGCACCGCCAGCGACCCCAGCAGATGTTCGTGAATTCCCTGCTCCAGCATGTAATACTTCTTGCCGTCATCTTCCGTAACCACCGCCAGTTTCTTGGCGGCCAGCACCAGGCAAAGCTGTTGTTCGCCAGGAGTGAGCATGGTCACATCCACGCGTGCCATGCCGCGCGGACCCGGCGCCAGCTTGCGCAGGAAATCGCGCGTGAAAATTTGCAGGTCGATGCCCTCCAGCGCCGCGCCTCCCGAAACCCAGCGTTGCTCTTCGGCTCCAAAGAAAAAAGGACCGGATGCGAACGCCAACAGGAACACCACCAGATCAATGAATGCAGCCAGAGCCAGCGCGAATCCGTGACGTGATGTGGGCGCCGTGAAAAGTTCCTGGAAAGCCACCAGCAGATCCTCTTGCCCCGAAACGGTGCGATCCACAAAATCACCATAAACTGGAGCCGCGGGTTTTTGAAGACGGCCGGAGTGCAGCGCCTGCTCAATCTGGCTCCAAGGAACACGATCGTATACCTGCCGGTAGGCTTGCAACTGATTCTCGGTTGCGTCCAGCGGCTTGCTCTTCGCCAGGTAATCCGCAAGCTCGTGCGCGGATTGCTGCATCTCACCCAGCGATTGCCGCGCCAACTTAGTGTATCGATCAAACGCCGAATATCGGACGCCCTCACCCAAGCCTTCCTTGTAATCTGCGGCGTACGTTCGCGCCTCATCCGCCACCGCTGCACGCACCTGAGCCAGATATGGATCGGCATCCTGCGCTCGAGAGATATGGCCATGCGTTTTCTCAGCCTCGGTCATTTCTTCCAGTGCCAGAACGTGCTTTTGCTGTTCCCCAATCGCCGAAGTGAGCAAGGTTTGCGTCTGAGCGGCCGATGCGTTCACCGCATCGTAAAGCCTCCGTTCAATGGCGGCCGGTCTTTCTCGTGCGCTGAACCAGGTGTACAAACTCACGTACGAGAATGCCACCGACGCAATCGCCGTACTCACATAGACGGCGATCAGCAGCGGACGCCGTCCCATTTGCCGGCTGGATGAGCTGAACCCGATCAGCCATGCCACCAGAACCAGTGCAGTCTGAACTCCGATGGACGCTAGAGCCGAAAACCAAACCGAAAGATACAGCCGCATGCCTTCGAACGTTGTGTACCAGGAAACAATCGCGAGCAGGCAACTGGCCAAAAACAGAATCTTCACCATCGGCCGGCTCACGCTGGCCAGATCGGCGGGATTGGCAGAGGACACCAAAATCTCCTGCACAATGAAACGCGCAGCCAGCGTCCCCGGTTCCATCTTTCGTGAGAACGCGTGGGCCAGCGACATGCGCTGCCAGTCCCACCCTATTCAGCCCGCAAAGCCGTCACCGGATCGCTGCGCATTGCCCGCCGGGCTGGAATATAACTTGCTATAACAGCGATCAGTCCGAGTAACGCGGCTGCTCCCATCCAGGTGGACATATCGCTCGGACTGATTCCATAAAGCAGAGTGCGGATCACGCGCATCAGAGCGAAATGTCCAGCCAGTCCGATAGCAACTCCTGCCGCGGCTAGAACCATCGCCTGGCGCACAATCCACCGCATGATGTTTTCCGGCGTGGCGCCCATCGCAATCCGTATGCCTATCTCTTTGCTCCTGCGAGCCACCGAGTACGAGATCACGCCGTAGATTCCAACCGCTGCCAACACCAACGCAATCACGGCAAAGATGGCAGCCAGTAGCGAATTGAGACGCGCCTTTCCGTTCAGCGTATCGATCCATTCCTCGGTGGATTTGACGTTCGAAATGGGCTGGTGCCAAGGCGATTGCTGCAGCGCGGCGCGTATGGCCGGCGCCAGGCTGGTGGGATCGCCATCCGTTCTCACAAAAACGTAGACAGTCGGCCAGGTAGCCTGTCCGTAGGGCACATAAATTTCCACCGAGTCCTGCGGCAGCTTGGTTAGGTACCGGATATCTCCCGCCACACCCACAATCTGGCGGGCAACGTCGGTATCGCCTTTCCCTAAGGTCGCCGTCAGCAGAGTTCGTCCTATCGGATTCTGCCCGGCGAAAAAGCGCCGTGCCAATGCGCTACTGATAATTGCAACCGGCGGAGCATCCTGCCGGTCGCGGCTTTCAAACGGGCGGCCTTGAACAATGGGAACACCCGATGCCTTGAAATAGCCGGCGTTGACCAGATTAAAGCTCGCTGATGGACGATTGGATGTATCCAGCGGAGCTGACCCCTCGGGAGTGAAATACAATCCAACCTGGCGGGAGCCTTCCACCGGAGGATTGATGGTTGCGCCCACCGCCTTTGCGCCTGGAATCTCCCCGATTCTCTCCAACAAATGGTCGAAATACGCGGCCATTTGCGTTGGGCTCTTCAACTCGGGACCGGTTAAAGATACGCGGAAGCTTAGTAGGTGCTGTGGGAAAAATCCACGACTTTCGTTCTGGAGCCAAAGCACGCTGCGCGCCATCAAGATCGCGCCGATTGCGAGCATCAGCGAGAGAGCAATCTCCGATACCACCAAGAGATTGCGCACATTGCGGCCACCCCGCGTGTTTATGGAGCCGCGGCCGCATTCCCGCAGCGCGATTTGGAAGTCACCGCCCAGCAACTGACGCGCCGGCAACAACCCGAAGAGCAGGCCTGTGACGAGGGTGACCGCCAAAGTAAAGACCAGCACCCTGGCGTCCAACCGGGCACCCTCCACGCGCGGTAATTGTCCCGCCGCAATGGTTACCAGCAAGCGTAGTCCTGCCCACGCCAGCCCCAACCCGGCCAAACTTCCAGCTAATGCCAGGATCATTGTTTCCGCGAGAAGCTGGCGCATCAACCTGAATCGGTTGGCACCCAACGCCGCGCGGATAGCCACTTCTTTGTATCGCGCCTCCGAGCGCGCCAGCAGTAGATTCGAGACGTTGGTGCACGCAATGAGAAGCACGAATCCGACGCCCACCAACAGCGCCGTCAAGGCCGGGCGGACCTTGCCCCCAACATAGTCCTGCAGCGGTCTCACCATCGCGCTCCAACCCTTGTTGTCATTGGGAAACAGCAACTCCAGCCGCTTGGAAACTACCTCCATCTCGCGATTCGCCTGTTCCATGCTGACTGAGGGTTTCAACCGGCCCACCACCGCCATTTTGTTAGCGTGTGCTTCGCCTTCCCGTTCGAAGATGAGCGGGGTCCACACTTGAATGTCCTGCTCAGCGAACTCGAAACCGCGGGGCAACACTCCAATCAGCGTGTAGGGTACGCCATTCAACTGTAAGGGCTGTCCGAGAACGCGGCGGTCGCTCCCCAACAGGCTTTGCCACAATCCATAACTCACCAGCAGCACATGGGGAGCGCCGATTCGCGCGTCCTCTTCGCGAAAACCTCGCCCCAGCACCGGCTGAGCCCCGAGTCCTGGCAAAAACCCCACGCTCACTCTTCCGCCCGGAGCTTGGACAATCTGGTCGCCCGCGCCGGCATTATAGAATTGCGGTATGAAGCCTTCCAGCCGCTCGAACGATCTGGCCTGCTTAATCCATTCCCGATAATTGATCCCAGCTACGCCGTTTTCCCGCCCGTCCGGTCTTTTCTGCCACACAAAGACCAGCCTCCCGGGATCGGGATACGGCAATGGACGCAGAATTACAGCATCAAATACGCTGAAGATTGCGGTATTGGCTCCGATGCCGAGCGCTAGCGTTAAAATAGCCGCCAGGCAAAAAGCAGGTTGTTTTGCCAAAGTCCGAAGAGTAACTCGCACGTCCATCTTCAAAATGCTATCGCATTTCCGGGATGAATGGTTCTTCGGTTCATCCGTTCATCGGTTATCCGGTTAAACGGGACCGAACAACTGAATAACAGAATAACGGTTTTTACTCTTCTTCCTCTTCTTCGCCGGTCTTGGCGGCCTTGGCGGCGGCTATGATCTTCTCGGCCTGTAGGGCCGGGACGTAGTCGTAATGGTCGAACTCCATGTGAAACGAAGCGCGGCCCTGCGTCATCGAAATCAGATCGTTCTGGTAGTTGAGCATTTCAGACATCGGCACTTGGGCGCGGATAATCTGGGTGCTGCCTTTGGTGTCCATGCCCTGAATGCGGCCGCGCCGGCCGTTGAGATCGCCCATGAGATCGCCCGCATATTCCACGGGAGCCTGGATCTCGACGGTCATCACCGGCTCCAATATAGCCGGCTTGGCCTCCTGCATCGCGGCCTTGAAGGCTTTACGCGCGGCCAGCTTGAACGCCATTTCAGAGGAATCCACGTCATGATAAGAGCCGTCATAGACGGTAACTTTGAAATCCACCACCGGAAAACCTGCCAAAAATCCGTTAGCTGCCGCTTCCACGATTCCTTTTTCAACAGCGGGAATAAAATTGCGTGGAATGGCCCCGCCAAACACCTCGTTGGCAAATTCGAATTTCCCGCCCCTCGGCAGCGGCTCAATGCGGATCCAACAGTCGCCGAACTGGCCATGACCTCCGGTTTGCTTCTTGTGACGGCCTTGCACGTCCGCCTTGCCTCGGACAGTTTCGCGATAAGGAATCTTGGGCGCTTTCAGCTCCACATCCACGCCGTAGCGTTTCTTCAACCGGCTGACAATCACTTCTACGTGCTGCTGGCCGCTGCCTGCCAGCAGGAATTCCTTGGTCTGCGGATCGCGATAAAACCGCAGTGACTGGTCTTCTTCCAGAATCCTCTGGATGCCGTTGCTCAAGCGATCCTCGTCCTGGCGGCTCTTGGCCAGAATTGCAAAGGCAATGGACGGTTCGGGCGATTGAACCGGCGGATAACTGATGAGCGAACTCTTGTCGTCCAACGTATCGCCGGTGAGCGACTCCTTCAGCTTCGCCACTGCTCCGATATCACCGGCGTGGATTTCATTCACCGGCTGAATGGTCTTGCCTGCCAGAACACCGATATGCGCCAGGCGTTCCGTGCCTCCCGTACGCGCGTTTACCAAGCCTGCATCATTCTTCACAACGCCGGAGATTACTTTGAAGTAAGTCAGGCGGCCAGCGAACGGGTCGGCTACAGTCTTGAACACATAGGCCGAAACTGGTTCACTATCCTTCAGCGCCCGCTTCACTTCCTGGCCGTTCACGGTCCCGGCTAGAGGTTCGTGCTCGGTTGGCGCCGGGAAATCTTCCACCATGAAGTTCAGCAAAAGATCCGTGCCGATATTGTGAAGTCCCGAACCGCACAGCACCGGATAGATCCGTCGCTCTCGAATGGCCTGCTGAAGGCCGGCCTGGATGTGTTCGGCCGGAAGCGTGCCCTTTTCGAAAAATTCCTCCATCAAGGCGTCGTTGCCTTCCGCCACCATCTCGATCAGCGCCTCATGGGCCTTCTGCGCGGCATCGGCCAAGCCGGATGGGATCTCGCCTTCCTTGCCTTTCCCATCGCCGTCGCTCGAATAAGTGTACGCCTTCATGTTGACCAGGTCGACGATGCCTTTGAAATCCTTCTCGGAGCCGATGGGTAGCTGGATGGGAACCGCCAGGCGCCCGAATTTTCCCTGGACGCTCCCGAGCGTGCGCTCGAAGTCGGAGCGTTCACGATCCAGCTTGTTGATCAGGATGGCGCGCGGCAGCTCGAACTCGTCGGCGAAGCTCCAGACCTTCTCAGTCTGCACTTCAACGCCGGCCACTCCATCCACCACCACCAACGCGCAATCGGCCGCCCGCATAGCGGCCCGGGTGTCGTTGATAAAGATATTGAAACCGGGCGTGTCGATGAGATTGATCTTCTTCTTCGACCACTCGGCGAATGCCAAGGCGGTCGAGATAGTCAGCTTGCGCTGGATCTCGTCGTCGTCGAAATCCGTAATGGTTGTTCCCTCGTCGACGCGAGTCAATCTATTGGTGGCGCCCGCCGTAAAAAGGAATCCAGCGGCCAGCGAGGTTTTTCCCGAATGTCCGTGACCAATCAACGCCACGTTTCGGACGTCCGTTCCTTCGTATACTTTCACTGTGTTTTTACTCCAGGTGGGGTATCAAGAAGGGATGTTATCACAATAGAGGGTAGGCCGCAGGCGTGAGCAAGCGTACCACGCCACGTTTTCAATATAATGAATCGCCATGCTAGGAACGGCGCGACTTCTGTGCTTACTGGCGCTCCTCGTCACGCTCCTGGCGCAGAATCAAGAGCCGGTTCTGCGGATCACCGTCAATCTGGTCCAGGTGGACGCCGTGGTCACCGATTCGAGCGGCCATCAAGTCACGAATTTAAGCGCCGGCGATTTCGAAGTATTGGAAGACGGACGCCCGCAGAAAGTTACAGCCTGTAGCTATGTGAAAATCGCCGATGTTCCCACGCATAGCGTAAAGGCGCGCTCAGCGGCGCGCGAACCGGTCCCTTCGGAACCTCCGGCCATCCACGTCAAACAGGTCGAGGTGCGTAGAACCGTGGTTCTGCTGGTGGACGATCTGGGCTTGTCATTCCAGAGCACCGCGCGAGTACGCCGTGCACTTCATAAATTCGTCGATCAGCAAATGCAACCGGGCGATTTAGTTGCCGTCATCCGCACCCGCGGCGGCATGGGCGCGCTGGAACAGTTTACCGCCGACAAACGCATCCTGCACTCAGCCATCGATCACGTGCAGTGGTTCGTTACCGGTGGCCGCACCTCCACGTTTGAGCCGATCGGAAACGATTACAGTTCCAACGCCTCCACTATGACCATGGTCCGAGGCGGCGTGCGGCAAACGAATACCACGGGGCCTCCGCAGGGCGGCGGGAATTACAAGGGGCCTACTTTCGCTGCAGGTACGCTAGGTAGCCTCAACTTCGTGATCCGCGCCTTGCGCGACATGCCGGGACGCAAGGCAGTGATCCTGTTTTCGGACGGCATTCCAGCCTTGACGGGTAGCCTGAAAGGAGCATTGATGCAGGAGGGGCTGCATCAACTCGCTGACCTGGCGAACCGTTCTGCGGTAGTGCTTTACACCGTGGATGCCCGTGGCTTGCAAATCTTCGGCCTCACTGCAGCGGACGATACCAATCCGAAGGGAGAATCCCTGACCGCCACGGAGCTCGCCGGCGTGGCGCCAAGACGTGAGCGCGAATATCTCGCTTCCGAGGACGGCCTGGAATACCTCGCGCGCGAAACCGGCGGCTTCTTCATGCACAACGGCAACGGTCTGGATGCCGGCATCGTCCACGCGCTCGAAGACATGAGCGGTTATTACCTCATCGGTTACAAGCCTTCCGAATCCAGCTTTGAACTGGAAAGCGGTGAGCGGCGCTTCCACAGGATTCGGGTGTTGGTGAAACCAGCGGGCCTGAGCGTCCGTTCGCGCACCGGATATATCGGGATTCCAGATGAAGAAGGGCGGCCAGTTAACCAGAAGCCCGCCGGACAACTCAGCGCGGCGCTGAATTCGCCATTTGATTCAGCCGGCCTCAATGTGCGCCTTACGTGCCTGTACTCAGAAGAACCGAAATCGAGCGCCGCCATCCGGATGCTTTTGGATGTAGATGCCGGGGATCTTACTTACTCCGATCAGCCGGACGGCACCCGCACCGTGGCCGTGGATGTCGCGGCCTTCGCACTCGGCGAGGGCCGTGCGATTGCTGGTTCGAATGATCGGGCGTATCGCATTCGTCTATCGCCCGAAGAATATCAGGCGGCATCGAGCGGCGGCCTGGTTTTTAAGCTGAACGTGAAGCTCGCGAAACCCGGCGCCTATCAAATGCGGGTTGCGGTGCGTGACGCGGCATCCGGAAGAATCGGATCCGCGAGCCAGTTCGTGGAAGTGCCGGATTTCCAGAAACGCCGATTGGCGCTATCCGGGATCATCATGAATGGCCCACAAGTAGAGGACACCAGCCGAGGCTGGGATGCTTCCAACAAAGATTACGGCATCGCCACGCCCGGCACGGCCGCCATGCGCGTATTTCATCCGGGAGACCCTGTGAGTTTCGCTTATGTGATTTTCGATGCGCGGCCGGAGGCGAAGACGGGACATCCCAAAGTGGAAACTCAGTTCAGCTTGTATCGCGATGGCCGGCGAATCTACAGCAGCCCGATAACTCCAGGGAACGCGAAGCAGACGGACGCTACACACTTGGTGGCCACCGGGACCTTGTTGCTGGAATCGTCGCTCGAACCCGGCGAGTATATGTTTCAAGCGATCGTGCGCGATGCACGAGCACCTCACAAATATCAGATGGCTTGGCAGTGGACTGACCTGCAGCTGGTGAAGTAGCGTGGATGAATGAGTGGATTGACAGTTTGGTTCACCGGGCTGAGCTCGTCCGGGAAGACCACCATTAGCCAAGCCGTCCAGGAAAAACTCCTTCACGCCGGCCATAAAGTGGAATGGTTGGATGGCGACGCGGTGCGCCAACACATTAGCAAGGGACTCGGCTACAGCAAGGAGGACCGCGATGAGAACATCCGCCGCATCGGTTACGTGGCAGAGCTGCTGACTCGCAACGGCGTGATTGTGCTGGTTTCAGCTATTTCGCCCTATCGGGCAGTGCGGGATGAAATGCGGGCGCGGATCGGTAAGTTTCTGGAAGTTTACGTTGAGGCTCCCTTGGAGGTCTGCCAGCAGCGCGATATTAACGGCGTTTACCGCCGCGCGCTGGCAGGCGAAATTCACCATGTTACCGGCATGGATGATCCTTACGAGCCGCCACTTTCTCCCGACGTCGTGTGCCACACGGCACGCGAAACGCGCGAGGAAAGTGTCGCGAAGGTGATGGACCGCGTGGAAAGTTACAATAGGACTCAATGAAAGCCCGAGTCTACGTCTCCATGAAACCGACGGTCCTCGACCCGCAAGGCCAGACCATCCGCTCCGCCCTAGCCGGCCTGGGCCACACCTCCATCGCGGCGGTGCGGCAGGGCAAGTATTTCGAGATCACGCTAGCACCCGGGACCGATCGCGAAAAGGCGGGCGCGGAAATTGAGCAAATCGCCCACGATGTCCTGGCGAACCCGGTGATCGAAGAGTACCGCGTGGAATTCGTGGACTAGCTGCTACTTCTGGTCCCTCCATTTTGGAAACAACAAAGCCTGCACATCCGGCTTTTCCAGATCCTGCTTCACAATCACGCGCGCTTTCAAATCCATCTGGGGTGGAGGGGTCTGGCCGTTCAACTTCATCACCAGGCTATGCACTGCTTCGTATCCGATGCGGTACGGATCCTGAACCAGCATCACATTGATGGTCCCTTCCTTCAACGCGGCCACGTGCTCATCACTGAAATCGAAGGTCACGAGCTTGATCTTTCCGGACAATCCGCGCGCTTTAATGGCCTGCATCGCACCAAGCGAATTGGCTTCCGCTGAAGCGAACAATCCATCCAGATCGGGATGCGCGGTGAGTATGTTTTCGGCAGCGTCGCGCGATTTGGCGCGATCCGCCATGCCATAACGCCGATCCACGATCTGGATGGCCGGAAATTCCTTGGCCATGGCCGCCTCAAACGCGCGCTCGCGGTCGCCGGTGGACATGCCACCCGGCTTATGCATTAGCTCCGCCACTTTTCCCTTGCCATTCACCAACTCCGCCAGCTTGCGCGCCGCAATCACGCCCGCGCCGTCGTTATCCGTCGCGACGAATGTCACATAACCCGTCAGATCCAGGCCGGAGTCATACACAGTTACCGGAATCCCGGCGTCCATTGCGCGCTTCACGGGTCGAACCAGCGCGGCATGGTCGGTAGCCGAAATCGCCAGCGCATCCACGTGTTGCGCGACCATGGAATCCACGATTTCGATCTGGCGCGAGAATTCCGTTTCTTCCCGCGGTCCGTTCCAGAGGATATCCACGCCGAAATCTCGCGCGGCATCCAGTGCCCCGGCGTGAATCGACATAAAGAACAGGTGCGACGTAGCCTTGGGTACCACGCCAATCAGTTTCTTGGTTCGTTTCTGGCAGGCTGGTAACAGGACGAGCAGCAGAATGATCCCGAGTCGCAGCTTGGATTGCATGGCTCAGGCACAGTATACTCTCCGAATGAAGACGAATCAGCAGTGGTTGATCGCGGCGCGCCCGCACGGAGAAGTAAAGGAATCGGACTTCCGGTGGAACGAGGCCACGGTCGCCGATCTGGCTGATGGTCAGGTTCTGATCCGCACGGTCTATATTTCGCTCGATCCCACCAATCGCATCTGGATGAACGAGGCTGAATCCTATTTGCCGGCGCTCCCGCTTGGCCACGTGATGCGCGGCGGCGGGATCGGAGTAGTGGAGGAATCGCGCAATCCGGGCTTCTCGAAAGGCGACATCGTGCAAGGGCTGTTCGGCTGGCAGCAGTATTCCATGTCGGACGGCGCCGGCCTCGCAAAACTTCCGAAAGGCCTACCCGTCCCGCTCACGGCGTTCTTCGGCCTGCTGGGCCACATCGGCCTGACAGCCTATTTCGGATTGCTGGACATCACGGATCCAAAGCCCGGCGAAACGCTGGTGGTTTCCACTGCCGCCGGTGCCGTGGGATCGCTAGTAGGCCAGATCGGAAGAATCAAAGGCTGCCACGTAGTAGGACTCACCGGAAGCGATGAAAAGTGCCACTGGATTAAGGACGAACTCGGCTTCGACGCAGCCATCAATTACAAAACCGAAAACGTGCCGGAAGCTTTGAAGCAGCACTGCCCCAAAGGGATCGACATCTATTTCGACAACGTCGGCGGTGCAATTCTGGAAGCGGTTTTGAATCAGATCAACATGAAAGCCCGGATCTCCGTCTGCGGGATGATCTCTCAATACAACGCCGACCATCCGGCTCCAGGCCCATCGAATCTGGCAAATCTGATCATGAAGCGCGCCCGCATGGAAGGCTTCCTGTGTTTCGATTACAACAACCGCGCGGAGGAAGCTTTCACGCAAATGATCGGCTGGCTAATGCAGGGCAAGCTGAAATACAAAGTGGACGTGGTGCAAGGCCTGGAGAATGCCCCGCGTGCCCTGCACAAGCTATTTGATGGATCGAATACAGGGAAGCTGATCGTGCAAGTGAGCCCGGAGTAAGAATTTTATGCCGCGAATGAACGCGAATAAACGCGAATAAGAAACGACGTTTTATTTGCGTTCATTCGCGTTCATTCGCGGCCTAACGACTCGATCGAAACCCTCTTCCAGCGTAGGAACTTGCAGGTTCCGAGCCATCTCCAAAATCACCCGCCTCGGCACAACCCGCTCGCGGCGTTGGTTCCGCTCAATGCAAGTTTCCACCGGCACATCAAAAAACAACGCCTCGATCTCACACCCATACCTCTTCGCCAGCCGGATATACGGCCTACGCTCCCAGCGGGTCAAATGCGTCGCGTCCACATTCGTCACCGGACGCCCAACAGTCAAACGTTGCCGGATCAAATATCGGATGGTCGCGAACACTCGCGCATGGATGGTCTGATCCGCCGGATCATCGGCGATCAGGCGCCGGATTTCATCAGATGAAATTGCGTTCCAACCGCGGCGCTTCAAATAAGTGGATTTGCCGGACCCCGGCAAGCCCACCGTGATCACGATTTTCACTACACGGCGTAACGATCGGCTTCGAGCAGCCGCGCTGCGATCTTCTGGCGCACTGCGATCGCATTTACTGGCTCGAACTTAGTGAAGCGCTTCAGTACAGCCAGATTCGTGCGCAATGCATCTCCCTCGGAACTCGCCGCCAATACCGTGCGCGCCGCGCTTTCGACGGTTTCCATCGCCTCGCGCAGAAACACCGGGCACATTTGAGTCGCGACTTCGCCCTTGCCGTTCGCTGCCAGCTTTTGCGTCCGCAACAGCACGGACTCCATGGCGAACGCGTTCATCATGATGTCGGTGAGCCCCGCCAGAACTTCCTGCTGATCCTCCAGCGCGTTCATGAATTTTTGATACGCCACGCCCAGCGCGAACAGCGCGACCTTCTTGGCATTGGCCGCTAGTTTGGTATCTTCATCGCCGCCGGCGGAGAGCGTGGGTCCGCCCAAGACTTCCGCCTGCAACTTCTTCACAGCCTCCACCAGCGGCAACTGTCCGCGTTGCGCGCGTTTCAGCAACATGCCGGTGGCCAGCAGACGATTGATCTCGTTGGTCCCTTCGAAGATCCGGTTGATGCGTGAATCCCGATACGCACGCTCCACCGCGTAGTCCTGATGGTAGCCGTAGCCGCCGTGGATCTGCACACCCTCATCCACGACGTAATCCAACATTTCGGATGCGAAGATCTTGATGTAGGAACACTCGGCCGCGAACTCCTCCACAGCCTTCAACATGGTTTGCGCAGCACTTGGGGACTTCCAGGAGAATCCCTCCAGCTCGTTTTCGATCAAGCCCACCACGCGCCAACTGGTGCTCTCCGCGGCGTAAATCCGGATGGCCATTTCCGCCAGCTTGTGCTGGATCATTCCAAACTCGGCGATCGATTTTCCAAACGCCTTGCGCTCCTTGGCGTACTTCAGCGACACGCGCAGGACTTCCTTGGCGCCGCCAATGGCGAACGGGCCAAGCTTCAGACGGCCCAGGTTCAGAATGTTGAAAGCGATGATGTGCCCGCGGCCAATCTCTCCCAGCAAGTTTTCCACCGGCACCTTGACGTTGTCCAGATAAACTGCCGTGGTGGAGCTGCCCTTGATTCCCAGCTTCTTTTCCTCCGCACCCGGCTGAACGCCCGGATACGCTCGCTCTACCAGGAACGCTGTGAATTTCTCGCCACCGATCTTGGCGAACACTGTGTATAAATCGGCGCCGCCGCCATTGGTGATCCACATTTTCTGGCCATTCAGGATGTAGTGTTTTCCATCCGGGCTCAAGTCGGCTCGAGTGCGGGCCGCCAGTGCATCCGAACCGGCCTGCGGCTCGCTGAGACAATAAGCGGCAACCATCTCTGCGCTGGCGAGCTTCGGAAGATAGCGCTGCTTCTGGTCGTCGTTGCCGAACATCAACAGCGGCAGCGTTCCGATGCCGGTATGGGCGCCGTGCCACGCGGAGTACGATCCATCCTTCGATATCCCCTCGGCCACAATCATGGCCGAGACCAGGTCCATCTCCATGCCGCCGAACTTCTCGGGGATGATCACGCCGGTCAAACCGAGTTGAGCCGATTTTCGCAGAATCGAGATCGCCAGACCCGGCTCCTGATGCTGGATGGCCTCCACATTGGGCGCCACTTCTTTCTGCCAGAATTCTTCGGTAGTGCGCGCGATGGCGCGATGTTCGTCGGTGAAGTCCTCAGGCGTGAAAACCTCTTCCGGCATCGTAGGTGCCAGCAGAAATGACCCGCCCTGGTGTTTAGTAGGAGTAAGTGTAGTAGTTGCCATAACCGCTCCGTTTCTCGTTTCTCATTTAGTTCAGTCGTTCAAATATACCGGCGGCACCTTGGCCGCCGCCTACGCACATGGTTACCATGCCGTATTTCGAATTGCGCCGTTTCATCTCGCGCAGGATGGTCGCCGTCAGCTTCGCTCCAGTGCATCCCAACGGATGGCCCAGCGCAATGGCGCCGCCATTCGGATTCACGCGTTCCAAATCAAGACCCGTCTGCCGGATGACAGCCAGCGCCTGCGCGGCGAACGCTTCGTTCAATTCAATTACGTCGATATCTTCCGTCTTCAGCCCAGCCAGCGTGAGCGCCTTTGGAATAGCAACAACCGGCCCGATTCCCATGATCTCCGGTGGAACACCCGCGACGGCGAAGCTCACGAATCGCGCCATCGGCTTCAGGCCCAGCTCCTTGGCCTTCTTCGCGGACATCACCAGGGCCGCAGCCGCGCCATCGCTCATTTGCGATGAGTTGCCCGCAGTCACCTTCCCGTCAGCCTGAAATACCGGCTTCAACTTCGCCAGCGCTTCGAGCGTTGTATCCGCGCGCGGCCCTTCGTCTTTCTGAAACGTGGTTTTGTGTTGATGCGGCGAACCGTTCTCCAAAAGGTTGGCTTCTACTTCCACCGGCACTATTTCTTCCTCGAACTTACCTTCCGCCTGCGCCCGCAGAGCGTTCTGGTGGCTGCGATAAGAGAATTGATCGGAATCCTCGCGACTCACATTGTACTTGCGCTGCACTTCTTCCGCGGTGAGCCCCATGCCCATGTAGACCTGCGGCATATGGTCCACCATCCACGGATTCGGCGCGAATTTGTACCCCGACATCGGGATCATGCTCATGGATTCGGCCCCGCCCGCGATCATGATCTGCGCGCTTCCTGAACGAATCCGGTCGGCTGCCATCGCGATGGCTTGCAATCCTGAGGAGCAGAAGCGGTTGATGGTTACACCTGGGACCGCATCGGGCAGTCCCGCGCGCAGCGCAGCCACGCGCGCCATGTTCATCCCCGATTCGCCTTCCGGATTAGCGCACCCCAAAATCACGTCGTCCACTTCGTCGGGCGAAACGGCTGGATATTTTTCCAGCAGCCGGCGGATCACTGTCGCCGCCAAATCATCCGGCCGCGTGGTTCGCAACTTGCCCTTCGGCGCTTTACCGATCGCGGTCCGCAGGCAATCAACAATTACTGCTTCATGCATCGTTTCTCGTTTCTGGTTTCTCGTTTAGTTTCGTAAGGGCTTACCAGTTTTCAGCATATACCCCATGCGCTCCTGCGTTTTCGGATGCCCGCACAGGCTCAAAAATGCCTCGCGCTCCAGATCCAGCAAATATTGCTCAGAAACCATCTGCTCGCCGGTTAGCCGGCCGCCAGTGAGAATATTCGCGAGCTTCTCGGCGATCAGCACATCGTGATCGCTGATGTAGTGGCCTTGCCGCGCCGTCCATGCGCCCAGTTTCAGCAAAGCATAGCCGCTCTCACCCGAAACCTTGATATCGTTGCGCGGAACGCCCGGCGAATAACCAGGAACGAGGGAAAGCGCCAGCGCCTTGGCGTCCCCGATTAAACGTTCCGGGTTCATCGAAATGGAATCGTTGCGATTCAGCAGCCCCAACTTCTTGGCGTCTTCCGCACTGGATGACACCTTCGCATACCCAATCAGCTCGAAAACTTTGCGTGCGTCCTTCAGCCGCACCAGCAGCTCCTTGCAGCCGCCCGCCCCTGGAATCAAACCCACGCCCACTTCCACCAGGCCAATGTAAGTTTCGGCCGACGCCTGCGCGCGCGCCGAATGCAGCACAATCTCGCAGCCCCCGCCCAGTGTTCGCGCAAAAGGTGCTGCGACCACCGGCTTGGCTGCATACTTCAACGCCATGTTGGCTTGCTGGAAGCGATTGATAGCCGCGTTCAGCTCATCCCATTCGCCCTCTTGCGCGGCCAGCAGTACCATCACCAGATTGGCGCCCACGCTGAAGTCGCTGCCTTCGTTCGCGATCACCATCGCATCGAAATTCTTTTCGGTTTCTTCTAGCCCCGAGTACAGCATGCCGATGTTGTCTTCGCCGAGCGCATTCATCTTGCTGTGAAACTCCACGCACAGCACGCCATCGCCCAGATCCACCAGCGACGCCCCGGCATTCTGCTTCACCACGCCTTGCGAGCGCTTCAGATCGGAGAGCACGATGATCCCGTCGCGCGGTTCGATAGGCTGATATCCCTGCGTGTGGAAATCGAAGTACGTTGTCTCGGGCCGGCCCTGCTTGTCGGCGTGTTTATAGAGCGAAAAAACTCCATGCGAGAGCGCCTTCTTCACACCCGCGGCCAACGGACGGCGTTCGGTCTCCAGCCGCGTGATCACGTCTACGAATCCAAGCGTGTCCCACAACTCGAACGGCCCTAGCTTGTTCGCATATCCCCAGCGCATGGCGCGATCGATCTCCACCACGCGATCCGAAATCTCGGGAATCATTTCGGCCGAGTACAGAAACAGGTCGCTAAACACCTTCCACAGAAACTTTCCCGCGCGGTCGGAGGAACGCAGCAGAGTCCGCAACCGCTCGCCCAGGTCCTCGATGTTTTTGGCAGCCTCTACCGCTGGAAAGCGCGGCTTCTCGAGCGGATGATACTCCAGGGTTTTCCAATCCAATACTTGAATTTCTTTGTTCTCGCCTTTGCCGGTTTTCTTGTAGAAACCCTGGCCGGTCTTATCACCCAGCCATTTCCGCTCGATCATCTTATTCTCAAAATCCAACGGCAGAAAACGGTCGCGCCAGGGATCGTGCGGCACCGCGCCATAAAGATTGCTTCCCACGAACGCCCAAACATCCAAACCCACCAGATCCAGCAGCCGGAAACTCGCGCTGTTCGGCAAACCGATCAGCGGACCGGTGAGCGCGTCCACCTCTTCGATGGTGAAATCTTCCTCCACCATCGTTTTCGCGATAGTGCCGCCAAAAAAGCTGCCGATGCGGTTGGCGATGAAGTTGGGCGTGTCTTTGGTGCGAACCACGCCTTTTCCTAAACGCCGGTCGGCGAAACCTTCCACAGCCGCGAGAATCGCGGGATCCGTGTCAGCGCCTGGGATCAGCTCCAGCAGATGCAGGTAGCGCGGCGGATTGAAGAAATGCGTGCCCAGGAAATGCCGGCGGAATTGCGGCGAGAATCCTTCGGAAATCTGG
>Ga0208691_1000098_pt1 | contig 25906 bp, 23 predicted proteins | sample June2015DPH_20_1_FD_184719 | JGI IMG/M metagenome (GOLD analysis project Ga0208691, IMG submission 184719) | Peatland microbial communities from SPRUCE experiment site at the Marcell Experimental Forest, Minnesota, USA - June2015DPH_20_10... | ecosystem: Environmental > Terrestrial > Soil >... | reverse complement strand
AACCGCCGTATCTATAACATCTGCTATCGCTTCGCCGGCTCCGCCAACGACGCCGAAGACCTCACGCAGGATGTATTCATCAAGATGTACCGCACGCTTTCCACCTACGACTCGTCCAAAGGCGCATTCGTAACCTGGGTCACCACCATCACCCGCAACCTGTTGGTAGATCACTTCCGCAAGACCAAGCAGGACCGCGTAACCGACTCGCTCGACGCGCCGGTTTCCGCCCAGGAAGACGCCCAGCCGCTCAGTGAGCAAATTCATGACCAATCCGCTCCTCCCGACCAGCACGTACGCAGCCGGGAGCTCGGAGAAACCGTCCACGCCGCCCTCGGCAAGCTCTCGCCCGAGCTGCGCGAGGCTGTGATTCTACGAGACTTACAAGATTTTGATTACAAGGAAATCGCCACCGTTTTGAAGGTTCCGGAGGGGACTGTGAAATCTCGAATAAATCGTGGACGCGCGGAACTTGCGCGCCTCCTACAACGTACCTATAGGCAGGTGATGTGATGCCAGACCACACCAGCAACGGAATGCAGTGTAACGAGTTCGATAGCCTGCTCTCGGATGCCCTCGACGGCCTCGTGATCGGCTCTCGGCTCGACCGCTTCCAGGCCCACTCGCGGAGTTGCTCCGCCTGCGGGCCGCTGCTCGCCGAAGTTGAGGCGGGCCGCAGCTGGCTGAAGGATCTCACGGAGGTGGAGCCTCCAGCCGGTCTGGTCAACAACATTCTGGCATCCACAACGGGCGTTGACACCCAACGCCTGCGGGTCAACGTGTTCGCGCCGCAGCGAGTCTCTCTCTGGGAGCGTGCACAGGCGTGGGCCTCGGCCTGGGTTGCGGAGGTTGTCCAACCAGTCTGGGCCACCGTCCGTCAGCCGCGGTTCGCCATGTCGTTTGGCATGGCGTTCTTCTCGCTGTCGGTCGGGTTGAGCGTCCTCGGCGTCAAACCCGCCGACTTGCGCCAGCTCAGCCTGCGTCCTGCGGCCATCCGCCATACGTACTACAATACGCAGGCCCGCGTAGTCCGGTACTACGAAAACATTCGCTTCGTGTATGAGGTGGAATCCCGCGTCCGCGAATTCAAGCGCGATGTCGCTCCCGCCGAACCACGATCGGGTGAAGCCGCTCCGGACAAGAAAGACCACAAGAACGACACAACACAACAGCCCGAGCAGAAGCAGGAGCGCAACTATAGCCAGACCGAGAACCATCTCATTCTCGCTGGCGCTCCTCTGGGTCCATCTGTCGTCGATCCGTCAAATCCGGATCTGCCTGTAGTGTCGGTGACCACGTACAGGAGGTTCGTATGAACTGCGCCACGCACCCAGATACCGCCGCAGTCGCGTTTTGCCGCACCTGCGGCAAACCGCTCTGTTCGAATTGCACAAGAGATGTTCGCGGAGTCGTCTATTGCGAACCTTGCCTAGCCGCGCGCTTGGAAGGAACCGCGCCGACAGCCGCATTCGTGCCGCCGACGCAAGCTGGATACACGCCCATCGGCACGCCTTCGGGGGTCGCACCAGCAGCACCTTTCAGGCCGGCGGGCAGTGGCGGGCCGCATCCCGTCGTCGCGGGCATTCTTGCCGGATTCTTTCCCTTCGGCGTGGGCGCAGTCTACTGCTCGCAATACGCAAAGGGATTAGCGCACCTGCTCATCTTCGCGATGCTGATCTTCGCCACCAATCATGCCGGCCGTTGGGACTTCATCTTCGGCCTCGGCATCGCGTTCTTCTACGTGTATCAAATCATCGATTCGGTCCGCACCGCGCGCGCTCTGCAGGAAGGCCGTCCAGCTCCAGATCCTTACGGCTTGGCTTCCACTTTCAGTATGGGTTCGGCCAGCGACAAAGGCGAATCCAGAAGCGTTCCCGCAGTAGCGATCATTCTCATCGGCTTAGGTGTGCTCTTCCTGTTGCATACCATGAACATCTTCGAGTTCGGCCTCGACCGCTTTTGGCCGCTCATTCTGATTTTCTTCGGCGGATGGATGCTCGCCAAGCAGTGGGGCCTGATCTCTGGCCGCCGCTTCGGCTGCCAATGCGACCGTTGCCGCATGCGCCGCATCATCGGCCCATCTGTGCTTATCACCATCGGCACGCTCTTCCTGCTGCAGAGCCTCAACGTGGTCGACTTCGACCGCACATGGCCTGCGATCCTGCTCGTAATCGGCATCGTCAAACTGCTGCAGAGCAACGCCTCGTCCGTCGGACACACAGGCCCGTTTCCGCCGGCCATGCCCGGAGTAGCGTCGCCGCCGCCCCCAGCGCCACCGGCGGATTCCGGCACGCCGGCTTCGGGGGAGGTGCGCAATGTCTAGCGTGCAAACTCCAATTCAGCCGCCCATCGCGCCACTTCCGCCGCGCCGCTATCGCCGCTCGTTCTCCGGCCCGGTAGTTCTGATCGTCCTTGGCGTCATCTTTCTCCTTGGCAACCTGCATATGCTGTCGTGGGCACGGATCGGGACCCTCTTCGCCCACTACTGGCCGCTGCTGCTCATCCTGTGGGGTGTCGTCAAACTCATCGAGCATCAGCAAGCCCAGCGCGACGGCCTTCCTTCGCGCGGCATCGGAGCGGGGGGAATTTTTCTCGTCATCATCATCGTCGTCTGCGGACTCATCGCCACCCAGACCCAGCGCTTCAATTGGGGAGAGATCCGCGACAATCTCAACATTGACGATCAGGATCTCGACAATATCTTCGGCGAAACCTACAACTACGACGATCATATCGAGCAGGATCTTCCTGCCACCGTCACCAACCTGCGCGTCAACAACGACCACGGCGCAGTCAGAATCAGCGCCGCCGACGACAACAAAATCACCGTCGCAGTTCGCAAGCGCGTTGGCTCGGACAACCAAAGCGACGCCGACAAATACAATTCAGAAACCAAACCGACGATTACCGCCGTCGGCAACATGGTAACGGTCGACGCAAAAACTCAAGCCGCCGGCAATCACCCGGTCCAAGCCGACCTCGACATTTCTATCCCTCGCAAGATGGCATTGCAAATCACCTCTCGCCGCGGCGCAGTCTCTGTAACGGAACGCGACGGCGACGTAGAAATCAACAACCAGCACGGCGAAGTTTCCGTCGAGGATGTAAACGGGAACGTAAAGCTCAACATCGAGAAGAGTTCGGCAAAAGTCGAACAGATCAACGGCGACGTCCACATCGACGGCCGCCTCAACGAAGTCTCCGTGACCGACGTAAAAGGTTCAGCCCAACTCGACGGCGAGTTTGAGGAGAGCGTAAAACTCGCCCGCATCGGGAAGAACGTGGCCTTTAAGTCCTCGCGCACCGATCTCGAATTCTCCCGCATCGATGGCGAGCTGGATCTAGATTCCGACGACCTGCACGCCGACCAACTAACCGGCCCGGTTCACCTGACCACGCGCTCCAAACAAATCCGCCTTACCGATGTTTCCGGCGACGTTCGCCTCGAAGACAACAACGGCGGCATCGAAATCTCTATGCGCTCACTGGGCAACGTGCAAATCGACAGCCGAAACGGCGACGTGCAGTTAAACGTTCCCGATAAAGCGGGCTTCCGCGTAGACGCCCACGCCCGCGACGGCGAAATCCAATCCGACTTCAGCGAGTTGAAAATTAACAACGGCGACCATGAAGCCACCGCCACCGGCCAGGTCGGCAACGGCGCCTCGCACATAGTCATCACCAACCAGCACGACGGAATAGAAATCCGCAAAGCTTCAGCCGGCACGCCGGCGACGCCCGCAATGCCAGCCACACCGAGCAAGCCAGCGAAATCGCTACCCGCGCCGAAAGCAAAAGTAGAACCCACGGAAAATTAAGTGGGCGGAGCGCTGCATCGCTGCGATAGGAACTTCGTGCAACGCGACTGGCTTTAGCGGAAGCTAATGAGTGACTCAAGTGCTCAGCAGTCCACGAGCCAACTCTTCCACCCTGCCCAACACCTCATCCTCGCCCAGCGAAGTCGAATCGATCACCACCGCATCCTCCGCCGCCACCAGCGGTGAAGCCGCCCGCGTCCGATCCCGTTTATCCCGTTCCCGCAAATCCGCCGCCAGCGAAGCAGCGACTTCACCCTGAATCCTCTGCTGCTCCATGCGCCGCTTCTCGCGCACCACCGGGTCAGCATCCAGAAAAATTTTCAAATCCGCATCGGGAAAAACCTTCGTCCCAATATCGCGGCCTTCCATCACCACGCCACCGCCCGCGCCCATCTCACGCTGCCGCGCCACCATCCACGCCCGCACTCCCGGGTGCACCGACACTTTCGACGCTGCCTCTGTCACATCCCGCTCGCGAATCCGCGCCGAAACATCACGCCCATCCAGAAAAGTACGGTTGCCGTCTCTAGTGGGCTGAAGCTGAATGCGTGCGCCGTGCGCCAGTTCAACCAACGCTGCCTCGTCGTCAAACGACATATCTTTCTCAATCGCCTTAAGCGCCAGTGCCCGGTACATCGCCCCGCTCTCCAGATTCACATAGCCCAGCTTGCGCGCCAGCCGCGCCGCGATCGTGCTCTTGCCGGCGCCCGCCGGCCCGTCAATGGCAATAATTAGTTTTCGTTTAGGAGTTCCAGCTCTGGAGTCGTCGCTCATGAGGCAGTGTGTGCTGCGGCTAATCGCATGATTGATCACAAAGAATAAGAATTGTACCGGAAACGACCAGTCGGTTGGACCTTCAATTTCACGATCTAAAAATCATCTGCGCGAAGAGCAGAAGTGAATTCTCTCACTCCCTGATTCCACGCCACTTCCGATTTTCCCGCTACCAGCGCGGCGTTGCGATCATCGAATAATGCCGTAAGACGAAAAGTGAGGCAGCTCATGAAAGGCAGAATCAAGCTGGGAGTTACGCTCCTGATCCTGCTGCTGGCAGCTGCTTCCTTCAGCCGGTTTCTCGGCTGGATGAACCTGCCCAGCGACTTGTGGTTTTGGAGCGGGGTTACGGCGTCGCTTCTGCTGCTGGTCGTTGTCCCTTCCCTTCTCGCCACCATCTGGCGAGCGCAACGCCACTGAAGACAACGCTGCAGCCTTAACAACGGGCGCGCGCAGGTCGCCGTCGCACACAATTCGTGTGTGCGTTAGGGCGCGAGAAAGGGGTCTACTATGACCACCACTATTTTCAATCGTGAATCGCATGTGGAGAACAGATTCGGCGGAGGCCGCAATCTCTCTCGCTTCGCCGCTATTGGCGCGGCGATCATGATCGTCGGCATCCTAGTCGTCAACGTGTTTCGGGTCACGCGCATCAATGCAGGCTACGTCGGCGTGGAGGTGAATCTTGCCGGCAGCCAGCGCGGTGCGCAGGATATCCCGATTCGCACCGGCTGGGTCTTTTATTCGCCGCTGAAAACGCAGGTGATCGAGTTTCCCACCTTCGTGCAAACGGTGAAGTGGACCGCGGACATCAACGAAGGCCATCCGCTGAACGAAGAGCTGGTATTCAACAGCAAGGAAGGCCAGGAGGTGCGAGCCGACGTGTCGGTCTCCTATGCGATCGACTCAACCAGGGTGCCGGAGTTTTACGTGAAGTACCGCACCGACGATCTGGAGCGTTTTACGCACGGTATTTTGAAGGACATCGTGCGCAACTCGCTGAACGAAGTGGCGTCAACCTACACACTGGAGGATATTTATGGTGAAAATAAAGCGCGGTTCCTGCGCGAGTCGCGCGAGCGAATCCAGGCTCAGCTGCTGCCGGTGGGTGTGGGCATTCAGCAATTCGGCTTCATCGGCAAACCGCGTTTTACGGCGGCGATCGAACAAGCGATCACCCAGAAGACGCAGGCCATCACCGAAGCCGAGCGCGCCCGCAATCAGCTGGCGGTAACGCAAGCGGAAATGGCGAAGACGGTAGCTGAAGCCGAAGGCGAAGCCCGTAGCCAAGTGGAGCGAGCGCGAGGTGAGGCGACCAGCGCCATCGAACGCGCACGCGGCGAAGCGGAAGCGAACCGCTTACGCCAAGCGTCAGTCACTCCGCAGCTCATGGAGTGGCGACGCCTGGAGAATCAGCGCGCTCTGGTTGATAAATGGAACGGCGAGCTACCACGAATGATCGTAAGCGACAAAGGAGGAATGATCATGCCGCTGCCAACCGACCAGCATTAACTGCAACTCGTCGCAACACAGGTCGAAAGCTTGTGAAGCTGGAAGTTGCGAAGTTGGGCGTTGGGAAAGCATCGGGCGCCCACGTCTCGCACCTTTTGCGAGACGTGGGATTTTCAGGGGCCGCCCTTGGAAACCATTCCCCATCGGGATCGTAAAGTTTCGCGCAATAGCAACCTTATGTTGCCTTTCGCAACCAACATCCTAGATGTCATGTGTTAGAAACGGTCTCGGAACGCGGGGCCAATCAGAGTGAGGAGATTGAATGTCCGACAAAACGTTGCAGTTTCTCCGTTCGTCCTTCCTGACCGTAGCCTTGGCGAGTTCTGCATTTAGCCTGGCCTGCGCCCATCACACCTACCGGGTATACGACCCGTACTATAGCGATTACCACGTTTGGAACAACGACGAAGTCGTTTACTACCACCAGTGGGCGCGGGAAAACCACTATGACGAAGGCCGCGACTTCCGGCACATCCCTCCCGAGCAGCAGAAAGAATACTGGACCTGGCGGCATAGCCACGGAGATCACGACCACCACTAAATCGTCCTTTGCGCTTGCTTTCGGCAGGCGAGTGAGACGTCGACTCGCCTGCACTTGATTCCTCCGGTTACTTGTCCGATTCGCCGATATCTCGCTTTCCGACGTACCAGGGCGCGCTGACGGTAAATATACGTTCATTGCCGCGCGCCAGCAGCGCCCATTCCAGCAGTCGCGCGCGCTGATTATGGAGGAAGTACTCGTACCATCTGTCCTCGACCAGTTCCGGAATGACCACCACAATGTTTCGCGTTGGATTCTTCTTCGATAATTCGAGGATGAACTGAACGAAAGGAACGATCACAAAACGATAAGGGGATGGAAGGAAATGGAGTTCGGGCGGCTCCTTGCCCGCGCTTCTGAAGGGCTTGACCACGTAGTTTTCCCATTCGCTCTCTAACAGTTCGGAGTGCTCGTTGGGTTCCACGTGCACCGCAATCACCTCGGGGGACAAGCGCGCGGCGAAGTGTATGCCTTGGCGCGTAATGTTGCTCCAGCGGTCGATGGCAATCACAGCAATCGGATGCAGTTTCAATCCGTCCACATTGACTGGAAGTTTGCAGGCAGTCATCACCTTCACAGCGTGGTAGTGGCGCCTAACCAGGACGAAGACAAAAATCGTCGTCGGAATAAATAGCAGAGTAATCCAGGCTCCCTCGGCAAACTTTGCAACCAGCACGACGCAAGTCGTAACACCGGTGACAACTCCTCCCAGTCCGTTTACGAATGCGCTCCTCACCCAACCGGGGCCGCGCTTCTTCCGCCAGTGCATCACCATTCCAATTTGCGAGAGCGTAAAGGCGAGAAACGCTCCAACCGCATAGAGGGGAATGAGACGGTCGGTAATACCGCCGAACCCAATCAGAACAGCAGCACATAGAAGCGCCAAGACCACGATGCCGTAGGTATAGACCAGCCGACGGCCACGATAAGCAAACACGTGGGGCAAGTATTCATTGCTGGCAATCGCGCGGCACAGGCGGGGAAAATCGGCAAAAGCAGTATTAGCCGATAACGAGAGAACGACCAATATCGAGCCAATGGTCACATAGTAGAAAATCCCCTTGCCAAACACCGCTGCTGTGAGCATGGAAAGCACGCTCTGATAACCGGGAGCGCCCGGATCGGTAGCCGCAATTCCGTAAACTTTCACCAAATAAGAAATCCCTGCCAGCAATATTGCCAGCAGGAAAATTATGATGCTCAACGTGCGCTGCGCATTCTTCACGGTGGGCTCGCGAAATGCCTTCACGCCATTGCTCACTGCCTCAACGCCGGTCAATGCCGTGCAGCCGCTGGCAAACACCTTCAGCAGCAACCAATATGTGACAGCTTGGGTGGCGGCTGAGGGCGGCGGTGGCGCAACGACTGGTGACGGATGCCCTCCGCTAAATAAAACTTTGGCGACTCCTCCCACGATGACTACTAGCAAAGTACCGACAAACAGGTACGTGGGATACGCGAAAGCCGTGCCCGCCTCCCGCACCCCACGGAGATTCATGATGCTGATGACAATCAAAATGCCGACGCAAAGCGAAACAGTGTGCGGCAACAATGCGGGAACGGCTGAAACCAGTGCCCCAACTCCGGCGGAAATTCCGACCGCAGCAGTCAGAATGTAATCGGCAAGAAGCGCCGCTGCCGCCAGCAGTCCGGCCCGGGCGCCCAAATTAAATCTCGCCACGGTGTACGAGCCACCACCGGAAGGGTAAGCGGCGATCGTCTGGCGGTAAGAAAAGTAGACGATGATCAGGAGAGTAATAATTGCCGCGCTGATAGGAACGATATAGCGAACGCCCAGGAGGCCGAGCGGGATCAGCAGGCTGAGAGCAGCCTCCGGGCCATAAGCAGCCGAACTAAGCCCGTCGAGACCAAAAATCGGAACCCCTTGCGTGGGCCCAATCTGCTCCCCCCGTTCCTCGCTGGTTCGTATGGGCTTGCCGACGATAAGATCGAGAAGGTTCATAAGAGAGAATCAGTGATGATTCCGGACCGCATCACGGAAATCGTGCTTCGAGGCTGTAAATTTCCTGCGTGCTTCTATCCCGCATCAACAACGGGGAGTCGTCGGGAGCAAGCCCGACCCAGAACTCCCAAGGATCAAAGCCCCTCGGAATTTCTTTCAGGCTGAGAAAGCGGTCCACGCTTCCATCCGCCACCTTCACGCGAACCATGTCGTCCGTGCTGTCGGAATAATCCTCCGCATAGATGTACTTTGCATCGTGAGACCAGTTCTCAAAACCGAAACGCGATGTAGCCAACTCCCTCCAGCTCTTCTTCTCCAGGTCGTAGATCATTAGCTTGGTCGAGTCTGCCGAAAGCGCCGCGATAAAATGTCCGTCGGGCGAGCAGCGTGGACTGAAGAGATTTTCCGACCCTGGGACATCGGCTACCTGCGAAGTTTTCATGTCAGCGATATGAATGTTCGGGCCTGCAGTTGCCTGATATTCGAGCCAGGGCATTCCCGCGAACACAATGGCATCGCCCTTTGGCATCCACGTTGGGTCACCCTGATTCCGGCTTCCATCGCTGACTTCACGCGGAGTGCCCCCCTCCGCCGGAACCACAAAAATCTTCCAGGGCTTTCCCGGACGCGACGCCATGAATGCGATCTGCGTTCCATCTGGCGACCAGCGGGGCAAGTGGGCAAGCATGGGTGGATATGTCAGTTGCGCACGCGCGCTCCCGTCAGGCCTACTGCGCCACAAGGTAAGATCGGGATGCGAAACATATGTAATCCACTCGCCGTTGCGCGCAATATCCGCCTCGCCCGCGGATACGCCCGGAAGATAAATAGAAAATTGTTTTGACTTGCCTTCGAGACGGACCAAATCAAACCGCCGCTGCTGGCCTAGTACGAAGAGTTTCTTGCCGTCTGGGCTAGGCGTCGGATTGCTGAACATCAGTGGACCCACCGTGAGCTGCGTGGGTTGAGCTGCTTTACGAAACCAGGACTGCGTTTCGTGAATCGCCCAAATATTCTGCGTGTGGTCGCGGGTAGATTCGAAGAGATAGTATTGGCCATCCGCCGTCCACGCTCCGCCGAATTCCTGTGCGGGCTTGTTCCAGCTTGGAAGGACAGCGTGAAGATCTTTTCCGTCGGCTGACGTCTCCCACAACGATGAGGTGCGTTGGTCAGTATCGCGGATGGTGAACCGCAGACGCTGGCCATCTGGCGAAAATCGCAGGGCAAAAGGAATTCCTGAAACTGCGAGAAGCTGCCGCGAATCGCTTCCATCCGCGTTGCATTCGTACAGACTCGATCCGCGCGCATACACAATATGCTGACCATCCGGTACCCACGCGGCGGCGTGCGCGAGAATGCTTCCGACCGGACGCTGCGACCCGGCAGGAAGAGGCAGTATCCAAATCGGCCACTCGGTTTCCGAGCCCTCGGCCACACCCTGCACCAACAACTCCGAACGCCCGGGGAAAAAGTCGTAAACGTCCGCGCTGGGCAGCGAAGTGGGCACCGGCGCAGTATCGCCGCCCGAAATTGAAACCTGCATCAGAATGGAGTGGCCGCCCACATGTTCGGAAAAATACAAGCGAGTTCCATCCGTAACCAGCGAACGCTTCGATGCTCCGTCATTGGTAATCTGCAGCGACGAAACCACAACCGGCAATGCGTCGGGAGACTTGAGAAAGAGAATCGTCGCGATTGACAGTGCCAGTACAACTCCACCGCCCACAAACCACCCCAACCGGGAAGGTTTTTCCTGGGGAGGAGCAACGTGAACGGTTGCAAACAGAGCGCGAATTCTATCCTTCGAATCTGGAACTTGCGCAGTCTGCCGCGGAGCCGTCAACGCCTGCCCTGACTCCACTTCCCGCCGCAGTCTCTGTAGGTCAGCCCGCATTTCGGCCGCGCTCTGATAGCGATCCCCGGGATCTTTCTCCAGCGCCTTTCGGACGATCCGTTCCAGTTCGGCGGGAGTCGAATTGCTGAATTGCAGTGGCCACTCCGGAGCGCTGTGGATCAATGCATCGAAAAATGCCGCCGTAGTCTGTCCGGTGAACGGGAGAACGCCCGTTGCCATTTCATAAAGGACAACTCCGAAAGAGAACAGATCGGTTCGCGAGTCGAGAGGCCGTCCCAGCGCCTGCTCCGGAGACATGTAGGGCACAGTACCCAGCGCAAAGCCAGGACGCGCCGGGTCTTCGGGGGCTTGCGTGACTTCTCCAAAGGTGTTCCCGCTGATAACCGCTTCTTCGCCTTCGGTCAGTTTAGCCAGACCGAAGTCTAAAATTTTCGCGTGCCCACGCTTCGTGACGAAAATATTCATCGGATTAATATCGCGATGAATAATGCCGTGGGTGTGCGCGGCATCGAGTGCGTCGGCGATCTCGGCTCCCAAGGACAGCAAGGTCTTTAGATCCAGCGGACGGCCGGCAATCCGGTGCTTCAAGGGCAGCCCGTCCAGAAACTCCATGGCAATGAATGCCTGGCCTTCCTGTTCGCCGATGTCGTGGACGGTACAGATGTTGGGATGATTCAGGGCAGACGCAGCCTGCGCCTCGCGCTGGAAGCGGGCCAGCGCGTGCGGGTCGTGGGCCACCGAGTCCGGCAGGAACTTCAGAGCGACAAAGCGATGCAGGCGGGTATCTTCGGCTTTGTAGACCACACCCATCCCGCCGCGCCCAAGATTTTCGATAATGCTGTAATGCGAGATGGTCCGCCCGATCACGTGGGAGAAATCGTACGTGCGAGAGAGCGTCAAGTCAATGAAGGGAAACCCTGACCACGACGCTAGCGCAACGGGTGCTAGCGCAACTGACGCTAGCGCAAAAAAACATGCGCAGCGTCTTCCACTCGTATGCTCGACTTCCGTCGCGCACCGGTCGCGACGTTATATGCCACAAGCACGTGTTGTTCCATCAGAAGAATTTCTTTGTCGCTGATCCAACCCACAAGCTCAGCGTGAAGAAGAAATGCCACGCGCTGCGGTGGGTCCTCATTGCTCGTGATCTCCACTGCGGGCAAATCTTGCAAAGCCTTTTTTATCCGCTCCGACTCCTCAGGGTTGGCCTGCCCCTCGTCGGCCAACTGGATGGGCTTGTTGACCGCAGAAGTAGCCACAAGGGTAAACGCAACGTTGTTCAATCCGGGCGACAATTTGCCATTGCTGGAATAGAAACTTACATCGTAGTCAGGATTCTTATATACGGCGCGTTCGTCGAACACGGTTAATGTGTTTCCTGGCAGATGCAATAACGTCTGATCATCGCTCTTGTTGGCCCATCCGCAACAGCCCGTGTCGGGAATCGCCTCTAGGACGGCAGTCGGATTGGCCGCGTCCAGTACACGCTGTAGCGGAGGATCCATCAGCTTCGCCGTCCACTTCCCTGCACTCTCCTGATATAGAGAAGTTGATTTATAAATTGCCTGCGTTTGTCCGCGAATAAACATGGTCAGCAGAAAAAAATTACCGATACCGTTCTCGGGAACCCACACTTGACCATAGGGACAGCTCTCCTCGCAGCTGCCAGTTGGGCACGAGCACTCAGGCAAAGTAATCGACGCCAACTCCTCGCGTTTTCCGCCTGCGAGATCCGTTCGCCACTCCGACCATGTTGTTTTGGTGGAAAGATCCACGCCGTCGCGCTGCAGCCGCCGCGCTGAATTCGAAAACCAATAAACGTGGCCGCCATCCTCAGAGAGAAAGGGAGTCGCAGCCGATTCGCTGATGGCGAAGTTCGATCCCGTCGTGGCGGTAGTGCGGGAAACCTCGCGGCTGAGAGCAGTGCCGGTCCGTCCGTCCCAGAACCATACCTTCCCCACGCCAGCCAGATCGTCTTCCCCCAACGGCAAATCTGCAGACTCTGCAATTAGCATCTGCCCCAGATGATTCACCGAGAAGTTCTGCGGCGATGTGACTGCTTCCGCGGGAATTTTCACGCTTTCTTTTTCGGCGAATGTTGCAGGATCGTACTCCACCGCCGCGCCAGGCGCGCGCAGCACCCAGAGCCGCTTACTCTGTGCTGACAAGGAGCCAGCCAGAGAAGCCAAAATGCAGACGGTGATGACCAGCTCTCTCACGGTAGATTGCGGACTCGCTGCGAGCGCGTCGGTTGCGTACAATGGAGTCTAAACCACCGACCCATATGTGCTGAAATTTATGACAACAACCACTACAATGTCGCATGTCAGCCCACAAAACGTCGCAACCGAAACTCCCGAAGTTCCGCTAACCACCGAAGGCTACAGCGTCCTGCATCAGATGATGCGCTTCCGCTGGACTGCCTGGAGAGCGTTGTCGAATACCGACCGCTCGGCGATTACTGAAGAAGCCGCGACGGTGCTCGGCGAGATGGAGAAGGCCTCCGGGGAAGGACAATCTGCGCTTTTCTCGCTGATCGGGCACAAAGGCGACTTGATGGTGATCCACTTCCGCAAGTCCTTCGCGGATCTCAATCAGGCCGAACTCAAGCTCGCGAGCCTGCGCCTCAGCGACTACCTCGAGCCGACATCTTCCTACCTCTCGATTATCGAACTCGGTCTCTATGACTCTACGCTGAAAATTTACAAGGAACTGACCGCGCAAGGCATCCAGCCGCACTCCGATCAGTGGAAGGCGGAGATCGAATGCAAGCTCAACCGGCATCGTGAGGCGATGCATCCCCGACTGTTTCCCGAGATTCCATCGAATCGCTACCTTTGTTTTTACCCCATGGACCGGCGGCGCGGCGAGGACAAGAACTGGTATACGCTCCCCATCGAAGAACGCGCGCGCCAGATGAACGAGCACGGTCTGGTCGGTCGCCGCTACGCCGGCGAAGTGAAGCAGATCATCACCGGCTCGATCGGCTTCGACGATTGGGAGTGGGGAGTCGACCTCTTCGCCGACGATCCCCTGGTCTTCAAAAAACTGATTTACGAAATGCGCTTCGATCAGGTCAGCGCGGTGTACGCATTGTTCGGCCACTTCTACGTAGGAGTGCGCTGCCCGGCGGCCCAACTAGCCAAGCTACTCAGCGGAGAGCTACCGAAGTAGAAGCCTTATTCGCCACAGAGAAGAATCTATCGAAGATTTTCTCTGTGACTCCGTGTCTCTGTGGTGAAGTGATTTGACGAAAGGAACTGGAGAACTCATGGCAACCCTTGGCCTTATCGAATACAAAGACGCAAGCCCCGAAGTACGCGCGGTTTACGACGACATCATGGCAACGCGCAAAACCGATTGGATCAACAACTTCTGGAAGGCAATCGCGCACGATCCCGCAACCCTGAAACGTACGTGGGAGGACATCAAGCAGATAATGGCTCCCGGAGCGCTCGACCCGCTGACGAAGGAATTGATCTATGTGGCCGTCAGCGTAACCAACCAGTGCCACTACTGCATCGCCTCGCATACTGCATCTGCGCAGAAAAAAGGAATGACGGATGCGATGTTCAAAGAGCTGATGGCAATCGTCGGTATGGCCAACGAGACTAACAAAATGGTGACCGGTTATCAGGTAGAGATCGACGAACAGTTCAAGGGAGCGCGCTAGCCGCTGAGAAAAAATAAGGTGGGGAAAGCTACCGGCCGTCCGTTCGGTGAGGCGCGGCCATTTTTAGTCCGATCCAGCGCGGATGCGCCCAAACCTATATTCAGAGCGCTTCATATCCACCTTGCGTCCGCGAAAGCGGACCCCTTCGGCCTCCAGCCGCAGCCGCTGCTCGATGGCGTGGTCGCCGCGCAGCTTAATCTCTCCACCCGCGCCCAGCACGCGCTGCCACGGCAATCCATAACCACGATGCAAAACCCGTGCCACAAGCCGCGCCGCACCCGGAAACCCAGCCGCTCGCGCCACCGCCCCGTAAGTAGAAACCTTTCCGTTGGGAATTCGCCGAATAGCAGCTTCAATCCGCAGTCGTGCTCTGCAAGAGGCATCTGAAGCCGTTTTCTTCGGGGCAAGTTTGGCCCGCTTCTCTCTTGCCTTTCTCACAACGCGATCCATCCCATTCGAATCAACCACAGCGACCCCACCAGAACAATTACCCACAGAACAATTCCCTGCAGCAACGGGCGATATCCAACCCGCTTAATCGTCTGCACCGAGATGCCGCTGCCGATCAGGAACAGAGTCGCGGTCAAGCCAATCTTCGCCGCTTTCACCGCCAAAGAATAGGCGCGCGCCCCGGCTGGCAAATATGTGTTGCACACCGCGGCAAGACAGAACAGGCCAATAAACCAAGGCCACTGAATTTTCGCTTTCGCGCCGCGGACCACGGCTGTCCCTAGCGAGAGTGGAACGATCCATAACGCCCGCGCCAGCTTTACGGTGGTGGCAATTCCTAACGCAACCGTCCCATATTTTGCGGCTGCGCCAACCACCGAACTGGTGTCATGGATGGCGAGCGCAGCCCATAACCCGAACTGCGGCTGCGTCAGCTTAAGTGAGGCCCCGATCCCCGGAAAAGTTAGCAGCGCAACCGAATTCAGAATGAACACGGTGCCGAGCGCCACGGCCATTTCTTCATCGCTCGCCTCCGTGATGGGGCCGATGGCGGCGATCGCGCTACCACCGCAGATTGCGGTTCCGGTAGAGATCAGAAATGCGGGTACGCGCTGCACTCGGAACAACGCTCCCAGGCCCATGCCAGCTAGAAGAACAAAGGTTATGCCCAGCATGGTATAGACGAAACCGCTGCGCCCAGCCTGGATCACCTGGTGCAGATTCATCCCAAACCCCAGCCCCACCACCGAGGCTTGCAGCAAATACCTGGAAGCCGTTCTGGCTGCAAGGCCGTAGGGATGCGAAAAGAGCAGACCAAAAATCAAGCCCATCGCCAGCGCAATCGGAGGCGAGACGAAGCCGCTGGCGCTAACCAGCAAGCACAGAATAAAAATTATGCGAGGCAGCATCCGGTTGCAACCGGCTCGAAGGAGCAACTCCAGTAAGAAGCTCCAACTCGAACTCGGTTAGGCCGCCTTACGGAAAGATTCGATCGCTTCCCCTTCCGAGTTGTACACGTCGAACACCGTGAGCAGCTTGGTGACCTGCAGGAGATCGCCCACCCGCTTGGTCAGGTTGGTCAATTTAATCGTACCTCCGGCATTTTGCGCAGTAGTACGAAGCGCCACCAGTGTCCCTAGTCCGCCGGAATCGATGTAATTGACTTCACCCAGGTTCAGCACGATTCGGCTGTTCTCCGAGATCGCCTTCTTCACATTCTCTCGAAGCAATGAGGATTCCTCTCCAAACACAATTCGACCGCTGCAATCTACGATCAAAATCCCGTCCTTGGTTTTCGTTGCGACCTTCAGTTGCATGAGGACTCTCCCATCCTGCCGTTCACCGCAGGAACAATCTCTACTAGAGTTGACGTTACAGCCTATCGCTTGCGTAACGCTTTAGCAACTTTTTAAGCTTCCTAGCGCTCCGTCCAAAGCCATTTCTGATCACTGTATAATCTTCTTTCGACTCATGAGTTATATCGTCCTGGCACGTAAATACCGTCCACAAAAATTCTCCGAGGTAATCGGCCAGGAGCACGTCACTCGCACACTGCAGAACGCCCTGGAACAGAGCCGCACTGCCCACGGCTACATTTTCAGCGGCCATCGCGGCATTGGAAAGACCACCGTCGCTCGGATTCTGGCCGCAGCCTTGAACTGCCGCTCCTCGGATAGACCGGTGGCCGAGCCTTGCGGAATCTGCGAATCCTGCACGGAGATTCGCGCCGGGAACTCCGTCGATGTGATCGAGATCGACGCGGCGACCAATCGCGGCATCGATGAAATTCGCGAGTTGCGCGAGGCGGCCCGCTATCGTCCCGCGCGCGATCGCTTCAAAATCTACATTCTAGACGAAGCTCACCAGATTACGGATGCAGCTTTCAATGCACTGCTGAAGACTTTGGAAGAGCCACCGGATCACATCGTCTTCATGCTGGCGACCACGCAACCCGAGGACATTCCCCAGACCATTCGCTCGCGCTGCCAGAACTTCAGCTTTCGCGCCGTCAAATTTGACGCCATTGTGGGCCAGTTAGGCGATCTCGTCGGCCGGGAAAACATTGAGGCTGATGACGATGCCCTCGCCTTGCTGGCCGAGGCCGGCGATGGATCGATGCGCGACGCGCTTTCGATTCTAGATCAGGCCATTGCCTGCTGCGGTGGAAGGGTTACGGCTGATTCTGTTCGTAATCTGGTTGGTGCAGCACCGGGGCACATTCTCGAAGACGTAATGCAGGCAGTTTCCCGTGGCGCGAGCGACGAGGTCTTGCGGCAACTCGACCATCTAATCAGTGAAGGTCATAGCCCAACTCACTTCGCGCGGCAGATGGTGCGATTCCTGCGCAACGCAACCGTAGCTCAGATCGCGGGCAAAGACTCTGCTCTCCTGCAAATATCGAGCGAGGAGCGGGACCGTGTCGAGCGAGTCGCGCAGTTGTTCAGCGAAGAGGATCTGACCCGGCATCTGCAAATCATGCTGCGCACGCACGGGGAATTGGGCTACAAACAAGAGCAGCGCTTCCACCTGGAACTCGGCCTCCTCAAAATGGCCCACGCGCAACGCTTGTTGCCGATTGAGCAACTACTCAGCGATGTTGCCGCCTCCGCGAGCGCTCCCGGGACCCCCGGTGCGGCACGCCTCGTTCCCCGACCTACAATTGTCAGTGGCGGGAATGAGATTCGGCGTTCAGAGACAGCGCCGCAGCCAAATCCAATTTCTCCCTTTGCGGCGGATTCCGCACGCAAGGGCACTCCACGGCAAGAGGGGTCAGCTGGGTTGGATTCGGCGACCAGCTCACCGATAATCGCCGCGTCGAACTCACCGGTCATTATGGGCTCCGCCGCGCCGGCAACCGGCACGAGTGTGCCCAAGCCGCAAATCGTTTCCTATCCCGCGGCCGCGCTACAGAATTCGTCGAAGATAACTCCGGATCGGGCTTCAATTTTGACAGATATTTCCACCGAGAAGCTGCAGGCAGCGGTCCTGCAGGCGCTAGTCGACGGCCAGCAGCGCATCCTAGCCTCGATGCTGGACGCCGGGGAATGGTCCGTCGAGGGAAACGAAGTGGTGATTAACGTGGCCGAGTCGCAGACTGTGCTTGACATGTCTTTGGGTCCCGACGCGAGGCGGCTTGCAATCGCTGCGGCTAGTGGGCTTCTGGGACGCGCGGTCAAGCTGAGGATCGTGCCAGGGTCATCAATCGACGCAGAGAAACGCAACGGCGCGTCAGCGAAATCGAATGGGATGACTTCAGTTGCCGGCGGGCGCAGCCGTGCCGAGCAAGATGCCGTCGTCCGTCGCCTGCAGGATAAATTCGGCGCCCAGATTCGCACAGTCATCGACTACAAGGAGAAGCGGTAACCCCATGGGCGGATTCAATCTGCAAGATTTGATGTCGAAGGCCAAGTCGCAGTATGAAAGCCTGCAGAAAAAGATGCAGGAGACGGTGGTCGAAGCTTCTTCGGGCGGAGGAACGGTGACGGCGAAAATGGACGGCCGCAAACAACTTCTCAGTTTGCGCATCGATCCGGAAGCGGTGAAGTCGGGCGATATTGAAATGTTGCAAGATTTGATCCTCGCCGCCGTGAATGAAGCAGCCCGCAAAATCGACTCTCAATTGCAATCCACCGTTGGAGGCATGCTCGGCGGACTCGGCCTCGGCGGAATGTAGTTTGATACTGCCGCCCCCAACATCCAGTCATCCTGAGCGAAGCGAAGGACCTATGCAATTTGCCGGCGCAAAGAGACTTCATAGGTTCTTCACCCCGCTCAGAATGACAAACCTCCAGAAAGGCCGATGATGTCTAAGTTTGCCGAACCCATGTCGCGCCTGATTGACGAGTTGAAGAAACTCCCCGGCGTGGGCGCAAAAAGTGCGCAGCGGCTCGCCTTCCACATTCTCCGTTCCAGCGACGAAGACGCCGAGGCACTCGCCGTCGCCGTGCGAGATGTAAAAGCCAATCTGCGGCTCTGTTCGGTCTGCAATAACATTACCGACGTAGATCCCTGCGCCTATTGCACCAGCGCAACCCGCAACCAGCGGCTCGTATGCGTGCTCGAAGAGCCAACCAATATCGCCGCCATCGAAAAAACCAAACATTTCAACGGAGTTTTTCATGTCCTGCACGGTACGATCTCTCCATTGCACGGCATTGGCCCCGAGCAACTGCGAATCGCCAATTTAATCGCACGCGTGGAGGCAGGCAGTGTGGATGAAGTGATCATCGCCACAAATCCCACGGTGGAAGGCGAAGCCACCGCCACCTATCTTTCACAGCAACTGAAGCGCGCAGGTGTCAAGGTGACGCGCATTGCCATGGGCATTCCCGTAGGCAGCGATATCGAGTACACCGACGAAATCACGATGCTGAAGGCGATGGAAGGCCGGCGAGAACTTTAACCCGTGAACATTACCCGAATCTATTGAGTTATCTCCGGTTCCAGAAACACATTCGATTCTTCCTCCGCGGAGGCAATTCCCTTCGGCAGCGCGCCGCGATTGTATTCGGCCATGCGGTTCTTCCACTTTAAGAAGTCCGTAATGCTCTGCGGTTCCACACGAATTTCAACGCGGCGCAAGCTGGCCAAGAGAAGATTCATTTCGTGGCGAAAACCGGCGGCGTTTCGTAGATTTTTCGCGGAAGGATGCATCATTTCGACCCGACCGGCGTGAATCTCGAGCAATCCCCAGCCTTCCGGCAACTCGTCCGTGCGTATTAGCCCCCGGGGAGCGAGATAAAAACGTTCGCATCCGATACCTTTGCCAGGCTTGCTTCGAAATGGCTTCGCGCGATCCGCGAGAAAATCTGAGCGACTAACCTTGCATTCAACCAGCACGGAATGGCAAGCGTGCTTCCATCCAATCGCATCAGGCATTTCTCCGTTGACGCACGCTTGCTCAGAGAGCACGACTCCACAACGATAGCGGCGTAGCCAGTGGACCGCTTTTTCGACAAGTTGTGCGTGAGTCATGAGTTAAGATCTCCGCTGACGATCAACAATAACCTTAACCTTTCTATACAAACGAATCCAGCCGCGGAAGTGACTGACCGGTTTCGCTGTTGCAGTTCAGACATGCCTGAACGGTTTAATCATTATCGGCCGGTGCAGCACAGTTTCCAGCAGATGGCGCTCGGTCGCGATGGCCCGAGCGGTGGAACTGCTGGCAGTGTATCCTTCGGCCGCAATGATCAGAGGTTGGTTGGAAGCTAACCCGCGCGCGTTGCGCTGGAATCCATTCGTGCTTCCCTGGTGGGCATTTACAATCCGAATCCGCTGGATATGGCCATCGTGCGCCGCGTCCAGGGAATTGGCAAGACGCAGGATCGCGGCCAGTTGGATCGTCACCTTCTGCTCGTCTGGAAGCAGGTCGCGTATGGTCTTGTGCCTCCGCGTGGGCAGCGCTCCACGATGAAAGCGCGCGATAATAGCGGCTCGACGCAGGTCACCGGCTTCCCATCCGAGTGGGCTGCCCTGCTCACGGATCATTTCAAATGAGGCCTTGTGATGGCCTTTTCCACCCCCTGACTTGCCCACATCATGCAAAAGAGCAGCCGACAAGAGACTGGACCGCGCGGAAGCAATATCCACCGCGGGTTTCCACCCCCACCCCAACAAGCCGTCGTAGATCTGAAGAGCCAAACTTGCAACACGTTCCGAGTGGGGAAAATCAGGGTCGAGAGCGTGCGCCCAAAGCTTCATCCGGCGCGTTGCGAGCGCCTCAATCTGCTTTCCTTGCGGCAACGCCTTCCGCCAGACCATCCACAACGAATTCTCCCCAACCATCCTGTCGCGATACTGCTGAACACGCTTCGTGCGCTCAGCAACGATCCGCTTGTGCCATTGATTTCGCGATTCCGTGTCGGGAAAAACTCTGCTTGACGCCGCAGTCGACCACAAAACGTCGAGATCATGCACCTCCCCGAGCACATCCTGCATTTCTTTCAGGTCGCTGCTCCAGGCCTCATGTTCCACGGGCAGAAAATTCTCGACGATGTAGCGGAAGCGCTTAATTCCGATTCGCAGGCTGTGAAACGCCACCTGCGAACGGTTTCGCAACGCTCGGGCGTGCAGCGAGCGCGCCTCTGTCCATCGCTCCAGAGCGAGATGTTTGAAGAGTGCGCTACCCGCTCTCACGCGTGCGGCCCGTGCCGGCAAAGACCTGCTCCACTGCTTCCACTGCTTGCGGTCAAATTCTTCCAGCGCGGCCTGGGCATCGAGTTTCTGCTCTTTTTCTCGGCCGCGCAGCGCACGAAGCAATCCATCTGCGACCGAATCAGCGCCGGCGGCGCCTGATTCGTTACTGGCTGCACCCTGCTTGTCTCCTTCGCTCTGCTTAGTTTTTTCGGTCGGCTGTACGGACCCATCGGACGCACGAAGTTTTTCCACCCACTCTATCATCACGTGCGTGTCACGCAGCGCTCCGAGTCGCTGAAAAAGACGCTTCCCTGCCTTCTTCATGGCTTTCCAATCGGGATCGGGATCGATCGCCATGAGACCATCCGCAAGGGAGCGGCAGCGACGCAGTGACACGCGTAAATCGTGCACAGAGTCCGGACCGAAATCCGCCAGGACGTTGTCGCACTCCTCTAGCACACGCAGCATCCAGTGGCGAAGCCCCGTGGTTTTACCACCGCGACTTGGCTTGGCAGTTAACGCAGGCACAAGAACTTCCCTAAAAAATAGAATTTCACTTTTCCTATTCTCGCCCGATAGCGTTGCGAAACGCCAGTGACAGCACGAATGCTCGCCCCTACTCGCGGCGCAACCCATGCTGTTTCACGAAAATAGAACACCCCCGGTTCACGTCCGACTGCCCTATTTTTTCATTACCTCCGTAATGTGCGAGGACTTACCCGCTGGATTACCCTTTACCTGCAGAGTCCGGTTTCAAGGAGCGCCTTATCACGAACGCAGCTACATTTCATGCCAATCGGGCGGCATCGGCGCGTGCCTTCGTTCACAGTCTGAACATTCTCATCAAGTACGCGAGAATGTACGGCTATGAGCACAAGCGCACAGAAAACCAGTTTGAAGTCACTTGGAATGAACTGCAGCAGGGCTTGCCGACTGCGGGAGATGCCGGCTTCCTGCTCGGAGTATCGGATAACAAGCTATTGCTGGATGGGATTCCGCTGGATTCGGGGCAAACCGAGCGCAGCTTCGTCCAACTACTTAGCGCCGCGGGTTTAGCTAGTCTGCACTTCTCGAAAGACGTCACCATCGAAGATTTCACTCGGTTGGTACGCGCATTCGCGTTAGCGGGCTCCAAGGCTCAGGATGTTACCAAGCAAATCAAGGAAGCGCTCAACTCCGCAGGTAAGCAGAGCACCATCAAAATCAACGAAGTGAAGTTTGTTGCCGCCGATCCCCTCACAGGCGACGTCAGTGTGGCGGCACAGATCGCGGCGCAAACTCTGGGCCCCGAATTCAAACAGTGGCTGAACGATCCGCAAAAGCTGTTGCAGTTGATCGCAGCGGCGGAAGGCGCGAGCGCCGGTGGCAGTGCTAACACGCAGGCCCAGGGAACAGTTGTTCCCTTCGGCAGCGTGCCCAACATTCAGGGCGGCATGGCTGGCGGTCCAAACGCAGGCACAGGGGCGGGCGCGGGAACAGCTCCGGCTTGGGAAGGTGGCGTTGTTCCGCTGCAGGAGGCCGAAGTGATTCAGGCCATCCGGCTTCTCACCCGCTTTGGGCAAGTGCAGGGCGATCCGACCATTCAGCCCCAAGATCTGCAGAAAGAACTTGGCGAGACCGATCCAAACACGCGGCTGAACCTGCAGCAGCTATTGGCCTCGCTTGCCGCCAAAGCCACTACCCAACAAGAAGACACGCCGCTGCTTATGAAGGCGGCTGAGCATATGGCAATCCGCTTCGCCCTCGAGCGCTATCAGAAAGGCGAAGTGAAGGTGAACGCTGTTCACCAGATGATGGAGCACATGAGCCGCCAGATGGACTCGTTGCGCCAGATTCTAAAATTGCAAGAAGAGAAGATGAGCAACGCCGGCATTCTGGTTGAGTCGCACGCCGACATACTCGACCGGATGTTCTGGGCGGAAGTACCCGAGTCCGGAAAAAAAACGGTGCTTCTCTCTAACGAAGCGCCGTGCGTGCCGCCCCGTAATGTGCGCCAGTTCGTGGAAGTTCTCCTCGATCGCGAAGACAACCAAAGCTCGGCTGAGATTCTGAACAACTATTCGGGTTGCCTGAGCGCCAAGGAAGCCGAGTCACGTCGCAAGACTTCCATCGGATTGAGCCAACTTGCCGACCTCTATGCCAGACTGGGCGGCGAATCCATGGGCACGGCCATCCAGAGAGTAATCGAGCAACTTTGCGCCGAGAAAGATACAGAGCTGCAAAGCTTGCTGAGCGCCGCTTTTGTGCGCCTCAGTCAGGAGGCCAGCGAAGCCAAAAATTATCAGGCGGTTAATGAAGTTTGCGCCGGCATGGAAAAGTTGCTGCAGCAGCGGCCGGTGATGGTGAACGACCTTCGCCCGCGCATCGGAGTCGAGAACCGCATTCCCGAGTTCATCGAGGAAGCCTTACGTTCGGACCCGCCCCCGCCAGACTTGATGGTAGTACTCCGTAGAACTTGCCAATCCGGGGCGGAGCACTTGGCCGACCGATTCTTCCGCTGCATGCGCCGGGACGAATGTGATCGGATGGTCGAATTGGTCAAGGAAATGGGATCGCCGGCTCTCACCCAAATGCGTGAGATCCTGCGCACCGGACAGCCTCGGCAAGCCTCCGCGGTTGTCGGTCTCTTGAGCCGCCTGGATGTCGGCACACTACTCGAGCTGCTCCCCGCGCGTCTGCCGGAGTGGAACCGCTTTTATCACGACATCGTGGTCCGCCAGATCGCATATGGAGCCGCGACCGATCGCGGTCGAACTCTGCTGGAACTGGCGGAAGTCCTGGATGCCGTGGTGCTTCCCGAGGCCATCGACGAAATCGGAATGAGCGGCGATCTCACTGCAGCGCCACCGCTGCTGGCTATGGCCAAGCCCGGGGAAGCCGCATCGCGCTCGCCCTTCGTACAACTCAAGGCAATCGAATCGCTCGGCAGGCTAAGGGACGCGGAGTCGGTGCCCCTGCTGCGCGAGATTGTGGAAACTAAGAAGCGATTTGGATTCGTTCATCCCCGCGAGCTGCGAGTAGCGGCAGCTCAGTCGCTGTCCAAGACCGACCCACGCTACAGCACTCAGATTCTCTCCGATAGCGGCATCGAACCGGCCGAGTTGGCGATCGCCCCGCTGGATCCGGCTCCGGCATGTCCGTGGGTGCGGCAGCGCCGTTATGAGCGTATGGTGCTCTCGCGCGCGCTCACCGCAACCATTGGAAGTTCCTGGGGAAAATCGAAAATTCTCATCCGCGAATTGAGCCTGGGCGGCGGCATGGGCACGAAAGAAGATAACTTGCGTATCGGCAGCGAAGCCGACCTCGAGATATCTCTGGGCATGCGCAACAAGATCAAAGCTCACGTTTTATTGCGCCGGGCGCGGGTAAACGAAGTGGGATTCGAAATTGTGAACACCGATCTGGAGAGCCGTTATCGGCTGCGCCGTGTCCTAGTGGAAGCTCTCAGCCGCGCTACGCAAAAGAACGACCAGGAGTGGAGCGGAGATCGAAAAATTTAGTTCAAGGTTCCAACGTTTCAAGGTTTCAAACTTACAAAGCTCTCAAAGGTCCAAGGAGAACAAGATAGCTGGGCCTATATCTTCAAGCATGCCGCTCGCCTTTGACGCTGGGGTGATCGACTTTCTTTCCTACCTGTGTATCGTGCTCCTCGTCGCAATCTTGATATTTTCTGCTGCCGCGATAAAAATTCGACGTAGCGGGAAGGCGGCTACTGTTAAGAATCTCACAGGAGCACTACGAAAAGTGAGAGACGACCCAAATGAACCCGCGAAATGGATACCGTAAGTTGAGCTTGTAGGCGTTCGAACCTCAAAAAGAAGAAAGCCGCCAAGTGGCGGCTTTTCTTCTAAAAGCCGGGGCCGGTCGTTTTGACTTTGAAACCTGTGAAACTCTGAAACCTGACCCTCCCTACTTCACCTTCACAAAAATAATAACTAGCGTGTACAGCGCCAGCGACTCGATCAAGGCCAGTCCGAGAATCAGTGCCAACTGAATGCCCGGACGTGCCGCGGGATTACGCGCCAGACTTTCCGCCGCCGATGCAGTCGCCTTGCCCTGCGCCAGTGCGCAGATGCCCGAGGCAAACGCCATCGAGAATCCTGCCGCGATGGCGACCCAATTCACCCCTCCGCTCGCCGCCTCTGTACCCTGCGCGAAAGCCGGGACGGCGAACGAAAGCACCGAAAGTGACATGAACAACTTGCTCAACTTACTCATTGTGTTTCTCCTCGTATGAAATACCGCCAGTGGGTGGTTGACGCCATACCGTGCAGACGCCCTCACGCTTGCGGCTGAAAATCGGTTGTAATCGCTTTGAAAGGGACGGCTTCGGCCGTGCCGTAACTCTTTATACTCCTCTAATGTTCCTCGGAAACCGCACCCTGCAAATAGACCGTTGTCAGCAAAACAAAAATATATGCCTGCAGCAGCGAAACGAAAATATGCAGACCCAGGAACGGGATCGGAAACGCGATCGGCAATAAAGAAATGAAAACCAACGTGACCATATCGCCTGCGAACATGTTCGCGAACAGACGGATGGTCAGAGAGAGCACCCGTGCCAGATGGCTAATCAATTCGATTGGGACCATCAAAGGCGCCAGCGCCGGCATCGGCCCCGCAAAATGCTTCAGATATCCTATGCCGGCGTGTTTGAATCCTTGCGCCTGATAGTAGAAAAACGCGCAAAGTGCGCATCCCAGCGGCACAATCGGGACCGCCGTCGGCGACTCAAAGGTCGGAACTACGCCCAACAGATTCGAGAAAACGATAAATAAGAAGAGTGTCGTCAGAAACGCCGTGTACCCTTCACTATGATGGCCAATAATCTCGTTGCTCTGACCCTGAATGAATCCCTCGATGCCCTCGAAGGCATGCTGCAACCCGCCGGGATCGTCCACCGAGAGCCGCGAGCGGACCAGCAGAAAAACTGCCACCAGGAATAGAAAGACGAGAAACTCCATTGCGAAAGAATTCGAAATCGGAGCCGCCGGATATTTTGGCTCGACGTGTACCGCCAGCAGAAGCGAAGTAACGGGACCGGCAAGCATTTGGTTCAGAGTGTGAGTGAACCAGAGTTGTTCAGGCATAAAAGAGATCGTTATCGATGAACTCGGACAGCGTCAGAAACTTGCTAAACCCCACGAACCAGAGCTGCGTACACTTCGTACCCTGCTTCGCA